>Ga0325405_1000467_pt1 | contig 38813 bp, 42 predicted proteins | sample PopdelMetagenome_21_FD_205663 | JGI IMG/M metagenome (GOLD analysis project Ga0325405, IMG submission 205663) | Populus deltoides microbial communities from Bellville, Georgia, United States - Xylem-Control-R2 | ecosystem: Host-associated > Plants > Phyllosphere > Stem > Wood/Secondary xylem... | reverse complement strand
TACTATTAGTGAACCCTCTAACCTTGACATTTGTTTTTATCATTGTTTAATCTTCTTTAATAATCTTATATCTCAAAGTCCTCTTTAAATCATCATCATCATTGTTGTTGTTGTTGTTGTTCTTATTATTATTCTTATTATTATTATTATTATTATTATTATTATTATTATTATTATTATTATAGTTCACCTCCCTGTGGTTCGACCTCGGTCTTGCCGGGTTATTTATTACTGTGACACTACTGCACTTGGGATAAGACATCAACTCTTTGATCATGTCATCGAACCATAGGGAGGTGAACTATAAAAATTATAAACAACAAATGAGAAGGAGTTGAAGAGAACTTTTGAGATGTGATATTGATGTGAGTATTAATCAAAGATAAAAGCAATTGTCAAGGTTAGAGGATCCACTAATAGTATTAGAAATAAGAATAGTATAAACTCTTTTTATTAATCAACTAGAAACCACACACAAAGAAGGTTTCAATCGGATGATTTATCCTTAATAGTTCATTATAAATTTTTAACATGATCATATTAATTATCTTATTTTAGTAACACCATACTTTTAAATATTGTCAGGAATTCATGATGTTAACTTATGTTAACAACAAATCAAGTTCCTTTCACAGCACAGGTGTCGGTTATACCATACAGTAGGCTATGAAAATGTCAAGTATTGGTTGTACCAAGGATTGTACAACACAAATCTAGATTAATAATTTAACAAGCAAGGTATTAAGAATTAGTAAGATAAAAAGATAAGACATGCTAATAACAAACTTTCTTGGATATAAACATTGAAGTCCATGTTGAGTTTATATTATACCTATTATAACACCAGTAGTGAAACCTTTTCACATTGACATAATAAACTTAGGTAAACATTGTGAAGAAGAGAAACATAAATAAACTAGATAAGAACATAGTTATGATGAAAAGCATAAACAAGAGATTAATAAAAGCAAAAATTAAACATTACAAAAATACAAAGAAAGAAAGCAAGAATATGATCTTGATCTAAAAACCAAGATGTCTAAATGTATGGAAAATACCTCCTTTTATAGGCTAAAATTCAGAACTATTGATTTGGTGACTACTTATTGAGTGGGTGGCCACCTCTTGACTTGATGACAACCATTATCTTCTTGTTTGAACAAAACATCACTGCTAACATTAGAATTTGAACAAATAGTCTTCATGAAAGTTCTGGACATTTATCTCAGCTTTCCAACAAAACAAAAATGAGCTCATTTGGATTTCTAGAACTCGAGATATGGGCTGAAAACTCAACAGTGTCTAGGCTGCATGACAGATTCCAACTTCTTTTTTGTTGCTAAAATTTGAACTTGAAAACAACCCTTTTGAACCTTGAACTCTTCATGAAAGTTTTAGGCCGATGTCTTAGCTTTTCATCCATATAAAGGAGACCTAAATCCATGTTCTACAACTCCAGTTATGATCCAATAACTGAATGATGTTTTAGTTTGAAGTGAACCAACATCTCTTCTTTAAGCTTAGCCCTCTCTTTTTCTTTTCACTTTCAATAGTTAAACACATCAATCAATCCTTTAAATTGTGAGATATGCCTGCATTCAAAATGAACATTTACCATAAATTAAAGATATCTTATGTTATCAGACTTGTTATTATAAAACATGCTTAAGTTGGGGAATTTAATGATACTTTAATTAACTTTGACTAATGACATCCTAAGGGGATGGCCGAGATGAATTAATGATTAGCTTCGGCTAATGACATCCTAAAAGGATGGTCGGGATGAATTAATAATTAACTTTGGCTAATAGCATCCTAAGAGGATGGCCGTGATGAATTAATGATTAGCTTCGGCTAATGGCATCCTAGATGGATGGCCGGGTTGAATATGATTTTTAGCTTTGGCTAATTACATTCTAGATGGATGGCCGGGTTAAATATGATGTTTAGATTTAGCTAATGGCATCTAGATGGATAGCCAAGTTGATTATGATGATAGGCTTCAGCTAATGGTATCCATAAGGGATGACGGGTTTGATTTTGTGATTAGTTCTGGCTAATGGCATCCAAGATGGATGACCGAGTTTGGATGTTGTGATTAGCTATGGCTAGAAGTATCCAAGGTGGATGACCAGGTTAAAGTGAAGTAATTAACCCTTACCGATGTTTAAATTTTATCCCTACAACTCCTATGGAGAGGTTGGGGTGTATAAGTGAGAATAATACACTTAACAAAATAATAAGGATTGTACAATGCATATGAGAAGTAAAAGAAGGAATGTACCCATTTTAAGTTGATAATAAAAAGTAACAATAATGTTCTTCTAGTTATTTATTATCATATTTAGATTATTTACAATTCTTGTATTGATGTTGTTTTTGTAACAGGGACATCATACAATCAAGGTGCGTAGAAAAACCCGTTCCATAAGTTCACATATTTTGAAAGGTGCTATGTAATACTATGTTTTAGGTTTTATGTGTTTGATAAGAACGAACGAACTAATTGAATATTTGTCATTCGACACTTTTGTAAAGGCTTGTATCAAAAATTATAATGGAATACGAATGTGAAAGTATGATCTTGTAAACATGATGTGGTAAATGTATGTATGTGATATTCTCTTTTATGAGAATGTTGTGTTATGAAATCACATGAATTGCACTACACTAAGAGATAAATTATGTTACGATAAACCCTAAATACTGTTGCAAGAATGTGTATTGTCTCTTTTAAGAATGTTGATTTACATTATTCTATATGGGTTATGCCTTGCTAATGAATGAAATGCACTTATAAATTCATAGAATGATATTGTGAAAAGCATTGAGAACCTAACGACTTATAAAAAAAAATCCACCAATTTTTGGCTATGAAAAGCCAGGTTTTTACAGTTGGTATTAGAGCACCTGGTTAGGATCCTAAGGATTGATGATAATAAAGTTGTTTTGATCTATTTCAAAATGATACGCATTCATCAAGGGGCACGAACCAAGCCACCCTCCATTAAAGGGAGGAATATGGGTCGAAATGCCTATGGTTGGCAAGATAAGGATCCATTGGATGACACTGGTTCTTATGCTCTAGTAAGAACATCTGAGTCCTTGCGGGGAAAAACCGCAGAAGCTAAAGAAGAGCGGGTACCAAATCAAACTAAAGAAATGCCCCCAACAAGGGTGGAATAACAGGAAAGAATGGAGGCACACCCCTCAACCGTTCCAACAGGGGTGCCCTCGTCTTATAATGACTTGGGACTTCTAGTTCAAATAGTCAAGGCAGTAATGGAAGGCATGGCTGACTCCATGACTCAAGCAACTCTAACTACACAAATTCCACGGATAACCCCAGGAATTGTTGCAACCACGAACAACGTGGTGTTACTTGTATGGTTGGTCAAAAGTATGAGGGAAATGGGTTATAAACCGTATATGGGAGAGCACGATGCTGAGATAGCAGGGAGGTGGAGAAGACTATGATCCAGATTAACATACCTGAAGACTTACGGGTAAATTGTGCCATTCGGCTACTGTCTGACCGGGCCATGACATGGTGGGAAACCATCCAGCTGAGGTGTGCAACCGAAACATTGACTTGGATAGATTTTAAATTAGAGTTTGAGAACCAATTCTACTCTAGGTACCATTGCAAGGTGAAAGAGCAGAAGTTCCTAAAGTTACGACAAGGTGAAATGTCAGTGTTAGAATATGAAAAGTGATTTCATGACCTCTTGTTGTTTGCCACTATGTCCCGACAGAAGAGCACATGATTGAGAAGCTGAGAGATGAGTTTCAACAGGAATTGAGACAAAGGTTAATCACTTTACGATTTAAGACGATAAGAGAATTGATTGAAGTAACACAGACCTTAGAAGCTTATATTAGAGAAGGTCAATAGAGGCATCTTAGAACGGGTAAAAAAAGAGATGAGGATGATTTACCAGTAGACCACCACTTCCAATGAAAGGGAAAAAGTGGAATGTTTGAGGCATTCAAGAAGAAGGGAACAATAACAGTATCGTTTCACCGGCAGTTAAATGGAAGAGTAATAGGTGGACAAACTCACTTAAGAACGAACCCTTCAAAGGGGACTAGTGACTGGAAGAAAGTGAACTAACTACCTTCACTGTATGAAGTACAAACAGAGGCAACTGGAAGACTGCTATGTTTCACCAGGACGATGTTTTATATGTAGAGGAGAGGATCACAGATGGAGATACTGCTAATATTTGGGGCAATGATGTCGTTATTGCGGTGAAAGGGGTCATTATAAGAAGGAAAGCCCTAGCAAAAACATGGGACAAGCACAGAGTATGCGACAGCCAAATCAAAGTCACCAATAGTCCATCACTATGAATAGACTGGTAAGGTCTTCTTAATCAGGGGCAAACTCCAATCATGAGAGGCCAAGGGCATAATGACACAATTAAAGAGTTGAGGTCTTCTCCCAAGTGCAGGAGTGTCGAAGTAATAAATAACCCAGCAAGTCCAGGGTCGAACCACAGGAAGGTTAACTATATAAACTATAAATAAATAAATATATAATAACATAGAAGGAGTTGAAGAGAGCTTTGAGATGTGATATTGATGTAAGGATTTAAACAAATATAAAACAATTGTCAAGGTTAGAGAATCCACTAATGGTATTTCAAATAAGTATAATATAAACGCTTTTTATTATTCAACTGGAAACCACACACAAATGAAGTTCCAATCAGATTATAATTTTTTAACATGATTATATTAATTATCTTATTTCAGTAATGCCAATACTTATAAATGTTGTCAGGTATTCATGGTGATAACTTATGTTAAAAACAAATCAAGTTCCTTTCATAGCACAGGTGTCGGTTATACCATACAGTTGGGCTATGAAAATGCCAAATATTTGTTGTACCAAGGGTTGTTCAACACAAATCTAGATTAACCATTTAACAAGCAAGGTATTAAGAGTGAGTAACATAATAAATACAAAACATGTTATTATCAAACATTAAAGTCTATGTTGAGTTTATACTATACTTATTCTTACACCATTAGTGTAACCTTTTCACCTTGACATAATAAACTTTGCTGAACATTATGAATAAGAGAAACATAGATAAACAAGATAAGAACATAATTATATAAGTATAGTAAAGGAAATGAAAAGCATAAACAAGAGATTAAGAAAAATATAACACGGAATAAAACTTGAACATTACAAAGAAAGAGAGTAAGAGCAAAATCTTGATATGAACAACCAAGATGCCTAAATGCATAGCAAATGCCTTCTTTTATATGCCAAAATTCAGAACTATTGATTTGATGACTAATTGTTGAGTGAGTGACCACCTTTTGACTTGGTAACAATCATTATCTTCTTGTCTGCAAAAAACGTCATTGCTAACATAAGAATTTGAATAGATAGTCTTCATGAAAGTTCAAGGAAATTGTCTTAGCTTTCCAAAAAAAATGAATGAGGTCATTTGGACTTCTAGAACTCGAGATATGGGCTGAACACTGAACAATGTCTAGGCTGGAGGACAAATTTTGACTTCTCTATTATTGCTACAATTTGAACTTGAAAACAGTCCTTTTGAATCTTTGAAAGTTTTAGGCTTATGTCTTAACTTTCTATCCATATAAACCAGACCTAAATCCAAGTTCTACAGCTCCAGTTATGATCCAATAACCAAATGGTGTTCCAATTTGAGTTCAATCAGCATCTTTTTTCTAAGCTTAGCCTCTCTTTGTTTTCTCAATTTCAGTACTTAAACTCATCAGTCAATCCTTTGATTTATGTGATAAGCCTGTATTTAAAATGAACATTTACCATAAATTAAAGGTATCTTATATTATCAGATTTGTTATTATAAAACATGCTCTAGTTAAAGAGTTATTGATACTTCAAGAGCAAAATGGTGATATAAAACCTTGATAAAAATGCACTTTTAAGTACTAATCACATAGGATTACCAGACTTCAAGAAGAGTCTTCCACCTGACATAGTAAGAAGTTAGGGTTGCATCCGATGTGGTAGCAGGTACACTACCGATGAATAACTTTAATGTACTTCTGTTGTTTGAACTGTGTGCTACCCACTCATTTATTATTAGGAGAATTGTCACCAAAATAGGGAAGGGGGTGAAAATAATAGAAAAAAAGGGTTCATAATTGGAACTCCAACAGGTAACAAGGTATCAAACAAAAGTAAACCTGATGCCCCTAGAATTACCTGATTTCGATATAATCCTAGACATGATTAGTTGAGTAAGTACTAGGTCGGATAAACTGCTACACTAAAACTGATACGTTTGAAATACTGAGGGTTTCATAGTTAGTAATCATGCCTCGAAGAAAGGATTTAGGTGTAATTGATGTAACATGAGGAAGTGATTGCTTATGCGTCAAGACAATTAAAGACTCAAATAGAGAATTACCCAATACACGACCTGAAGTCGATTACTGTGGCATTTGCTCTGAGAATCTGGAGGCACTATCAATACGAGTCCCTTTAATTTTGAGGATGAAATTTATATTAGGATGGGAGAATGTAAACACCCAAAAAAAAGTAAAGCCAGAAACGACTCCACTGTCGCTGCTCATTTCTGAACTAGCAGCGACATAGTTTTTGTTGATGATTTTTGTGTCGGCAGTGACTTAATTTTTGTTGATGATTTCTAAGTCAACATGGGTTGTGTGTGCTAACGAATCCATGTGTCACTTGTGGAAGCAGTTTCGTTGATGATTTCTATAATATGCCGCATCAGCGGGTGAGGACTTGGGGGAAGGCCTTATATGAGCATGCTTACCTTGACTAGTAAGATACTTTTTAGGGCCATGGATGGCTACCAAGAACAAATCCGTGAGGCCCGTGGGCCAAAGCAGACAATATCTTGCTAATGGGGTGGGGTGTTACATTTGGTATTAGAGCCCGGCTCACTGGTTGTCCAATGGTGCTGATGGGGTTGTCGGGCTCCTTAGGGGGGGTGGATTGTAATATCTCACATCGACAGGTAAGGAATTGGGAGAAAGCCTTATATGAGCATGTTCAGCTTGACTAGTAAGATGCATTTTGGGGCCATGTGTGGCTGCCAAGAACAAATCTCTGAAGCCCATGGATCAAAGTGAACAATATTTTACTAGTGGGGTGGGGTGTTATAATTTCTAAGTCGGCAGTGACTCAGTTTTTGTTGATGATTTTTGAGTCAATAAAGGCTATGTGCGCTGACGAATCTATGCGTTAGTTGTGGAAGCAGTTTTGTTAGGATTTCTAAGTTAAGAGCGACTCAATTTTCATTGACGATTTATGAGTCAACGATGGTTGTATGCGCTGATGAATCCATGTGTTTTGTAAAACTCGATAAAAAAATTTAATCTTTGGCCGACAACAATTAGGAAGAATTGAAGGATATAAACCAGTCAGCCTTAGAGAAAATCCTAGAGAAGGAGGGTTAACCAATCCTAAGAGAGAATTGGAATAAAAACTAGCCCAAAATAACCCAAAAAAAGGGATAAGGACAACCTTGACCAGCACCCAAACACCCCTACCTCATTAAAGAAGGGGTATTAATGCAAGGGGGAGAGAGAAGGTGACCCTTCCTCTTCTCAAAAATTTACTACAGCAGCTGTATGTGCTTAGCTGCATGCTCTTGCTTCTCTTCCTCTTTCCTAAAAAAAATTGACAAAACCCCAACTGCACGCAAACCTCCTTAGGTTAGGTGAGAAGAGACTTAGAAGAAAGGAGAGAAATCATGAAAGGAAAGTGAGCTGGAAGGGCTGGCTGCAGTCAGCAGAGGAAGAAGAGGAGAAAACCAAGATTTGAGGGAAGAAACATACCACCAAAACCTACTCACAAGTTGTCTAAAAACATTGAGGTTAGACCAATATCCTTCCCTTAGCTGGTTGTTACCCCAGATTTCGGATAAAAAAAAAGGGAAGAAAACTCAAAAAATAGAAGGGGTAGTGTTCTTGCACCTTAACTCAAGGAATCTTGACTAAATGGACTAACCTAAGTAGAACAAAAGATGAATGAACAACACATGCACATACCCTTACCCAATAAACATGAACGATTTTGAATGCATGAACCTAGGGGAGGGTCGACCATAGTGAGGACTGGATAGAATGTGTTTGTGTGATGAAATGTAAAGATGATGACCTTGTTAGAGTTGTTTGATCATGTGAAACTAAAACAGAAATTTGTACATGTGTTAATGACATAAATTATGTATATGTTTGAAGAAATAGAGTGAAAATATGTTAGAATGATGTAATGCACAAAATTGTGACCTTGTTGAACCTTTAGAAGGTTGTTTGAGCTGAAAAAGAATTTATGTTAAAGTTAATGCTTTGAATCTATCATGTAAATGGAAACATTGCATGGTTATGAACCAAGTGAATGAAGTTATAATTATAGCATGTTGTTGTGAATACATTTGTGATCAAAATGAAGAATTGCATGTGTAAACTATAAAGAAAATGGTCAACAATGTCCGGTCAAAGAAGAGGAAAAATCATGAAGGTAACTATGCATGATGAACACATTTAGAATAACAAGAGATGGAATAGAAATAGAACCCTTATATGTTGTAGAATTGTATTTGTTATGTAGATGCATTACCATGATACAATTGTAAATGTAAGAATGTATGGTTGTAGCAATGCTAGGTGTTGGTCTAGGAAGTGATGACTTGGGAAAAACCTTGGTAAATGTACTTACGAAGATGTTGTTTTTTGGTTGCGTAATAATGTATGATGATTGGAGTGTGGTTGGTGATGTTTATATTCAGCTAGTTCAGAACATGTGTAAGGAAAAACGCGTAGCGTAAACGGTACGCATAGCCTAGGGAGAAGGCAAAACCAGAAATGACTCACCATGTCGCTGATGATTTTTGAATTGGCAATGACTTGGTTTGTGTTAACGATTTCTGAGTCGGTAACAACTCAATTTTCATCAATGATTTCTGTGTTTACAATAGTATATATGCGTTGATGATTTCAGCACCAGTCGTAGAATCGGATTGCATTGATGATTTCTAAGTTGACAGCGACTCAGTTCTTGTCACCGATTTCTAAGTCAGGAGTATCCTATGTGCGCTGACGATTTCATCTGAATGGGTGTAATAAGGAATTAATTCATTGGTTAATGGGATTAGTACCTTGATGAATGAGTGAATTGTTAAACTAATTCCTGGATTGATGGAATTAGTGCCCTAGTGAATGAATGTAATAAGGAATTAATTTCCTGGTTAATGGGATTAGTACCCTGGTGAATGGGCAAATCGTTGAACTAATTCCTGGTTTAATGGAATTAGTGCCTTGACAAATGGGCGTGAGAGGAATTAATTCACTGGTTAATGGGATTAGTACCCTAATGAATGGGTAAATCGTTAAACTAATTTTCTGGATTGATGAAATTAGTGTTTATTGAAGGGACGGACGAGAAATTAATCACCTATTAATAGAATTAATGCCCTGATTAATGAGCGATAAGAATAATTATATATTTTGTTGATGTTCAAAAAAATTAAGGTTTATTCTGAAATTTAATTGAAATATATAATACTAGATGAACAAATTAATTTAATGATCTTATGAGTAAATTAAAAAAAATAAGAAAGAATTTATTGATATTTTATTTCATATGTCTAATCAAATTATTATATTAAATCAATTTTTAGGTACCTCCCCATATCATACTGAATAGTAGATTAGTTTTCTTATATTTTGTTGGGTACCATTTTATAATGAATGAATTTATTATTTTGTTGGCTAATATAAATTCTAGAATTTAATACGTCAATAGTTTATCGAAAGCTTTTTTTGTAGTATAATTTTAATTATAAATTTCTTATTTAATTATGTATTTATTTCAATTATTATTTTGTTAGTGGTCCTTATTTGTAAATCCTTAAATTGTATAACATAATTTAGTTATAATTTGTAGAATAATTCATTGAATTACATCTATGTAAATATGTGATATTGAATTGTTTAAATATGTGTAAATTTGATTATTGAGAAATTATGATGTAATGAGAGGAGGATGTCCTGGATGATAAGACGAGTATGAAATTTGATAATTAGGAACTGTGGAAGAAGAGTCGATAACTTGGTACCTAAAAATATAGAGGAAGCTCTGTCGGATTTTTTTATTGATTGCAAGAAATAAGAAAAAAACCCTAATCTTAACTGAATTATTATGTCATTGCTCTTTGTTTTGAAGTTAAATTTTGGGGTTGTTGCAGTTGGTATCAGAGCTTTGGTCTAGGTTCAAGAATTGAATTAGAATCTGATAAGTATCAAATTGGTTCAGGGTGGTGCACATAAGGCAAGGTGAGATGGCGGATCACTCTCTAGCATGGAAACGGGGTCAAGATCCCAGATTAGAGCATAAAGAAAAAGAGAGAGGATTCTTTAGAGGATTCAGCCTCTCACATACCTGCAACACCTCATCTAAAAGAGGTGCCTCCTCTAATAATAGCAGTGCCAGTGACAGCCCCTGTACCATATCCTGATTCAATATTTATAACCCAGATTGTGAGAGCTGTAATAAAGATGATGCCTCATGTACTAGTACCGGCACCCCTAGTGGCACTGGCAACATAGGTACCGCAAGTTGCCCCTACATCAATGGACAATTTGGTTACACTGGTTCAAATAGTGAAGAGTATGCGAGAGCTGGGATGTGATTCATTTTCAGGAGAGCCTGATGCTGAGATAGCAAGTAAATGACTATGTACATTAGAGGACATTATGAAGCAAATTCAGGTGACAGAGGATTTATGAGTAAATTGTGCTTACTCACTGTCGGGCTCAATCTTGGTGGGATATAGTGTGATCTAGGAGGCCCGTGGGGTCTTGGACATGGGATGAATTTAAAGTTCAGTTGGAGAACTAGTTTTACTCATCATATCATCGAAAGATGAAGAAGCATGAGTTTCTAGCTTTGAGGCAAAAGGGTATGAAAATACTTAAGTATGAAATGAGATTTCATGATCTCTCTATGTTTGCTCCACAGTTTGTTCCCACCGAACAATACATGATTGACAAACTACGGGATGGATTACGCCAGGATTTAAGATATGGCTTCATAACATTTAGATTTGGGACAACCAGATAACTTATAGACACAACATATGCTCTTGAGGCATGTATAGTTGAAGGGTAGCAAAGTCAGGTAGAGGTGGGTAAAAAGAAGGATATTGATTTTTCCTCAAATAGACCCCCTTTTCTAAAAAGGATAAAGGACAGTTCATCCAGTTTAAGAGGAACGGAGGAGCAGTGTCTAGGCTTATTCAAAGTACTGGTGTTAGGACTGCTAGTAGATAGCCACCTTCTCAAGGAGGCTCTGCCGGAGGGGCATCAAGACTAAATACATTATCTTATCCTTATTGTGTCTAAGGTGAGCAGAGACATTTGAGGGATTGTTTAATGTCACCAGGACAATGCTATATTTGCAGAGCTGAGGGGCATATATGGCATGATTGCTTTTATTTAGGCAGAGGATGTTACTACTGTGAAGGATAGGGACATATCCATAGGGATTGTCCACAGAGAGCTGAGTTCATACAAGGACAGAGGTAACAAACCCAAAACCAGCAGCAGTCTGTCACTGTGGATAAACTGGGTAGATTAACACAGTCGGGGGCAAGTGGAAATAGAGGGCGGCCTAGGATGCAGGGTGAGAGGACCTAGGGCAAAGTATTTCATATGACACAAGAGGAGGTCAGAGTTGCCCCAAATATAGTAGCAGGTACTTTATAGTTAAATTCATTGCCTGTACATGCATTGATTGATCTCAGGGCTACCCATTCATTTGTGGCTAATAAAATTGTGGAAAAAATAGAAAAAAGACCTAGCAGGGTAGAAAAAGGATTTACGATAAGTACTCATCTAGGTGAAGTTGTAGTTATTAACGTAGTCTATAAGGGAATTGGGATTAGTATAGAAGGGCTGAAGTTGGGAGTAGATTTAATTCCCCTAGAATTACAGGATTTTGAAGTGATACTAGGTATGGATTGATTAAGTTTATATAAGGCTCAAATGGACTGCTTTGTAAAAATGATAACTCTCCAAGGACTGAATAAGAGGAGAGTGATATTTAGAGGGAAAAGAAATGTTATACTAAATTGCATCATCTCAGTTATGACTGCAAGGAAGATGGTTAAAAAAGGATGTGAAGCTTACATTGCCTATGTGTTGGATTCGAAGGAGAGAACTTGAGAGTTGACAAACATCCTTATAGTGAGAGAATTTCCAGACGTGTTCCCAGATGAATTACCGAGGTTACCACCAAATAGGGAAGTGGAAGTTTCCATTGATGTACTACTTAGAACAACACCTACTGCTCAACCACCATATAGAATGGCGCCTGTCGAATTAGCTAAGTTGAAGATTCAGCTACAAGAATTACTGGATAGAGGATTTATCCATCCAAGTAATTCGTTTTGGGGAGCTCCAGTATTATTTGTAAAGAAGAAAGATGGGACTCTTAGACTCTGTATTGATTATAGACAATTAAAGAGAGTAACAATAAAAAAATAAATATCCACTCCCGCGGATAAATGATTTGTTTGATCAACTTAAGGGAGCCAGGGTATTTTCAAAGATAGATCTCATATTCGGGTATTATCAATTAAGAATAAAGGAACAAGATGTGGCAAAGACTGCATTTATGACTCGGTATGGACATTATGAGTTTCTAGTAATGCCATTTGGGTTAACAAATACACCAGCAGTGTTTATGGACTTAATGAATCGAGTTTTTTGACCAAGTTTGTGGTAGTGTTCATATATGACATCTTAGTCTATTCTAATTCGTATTTGAAACATGAACAACATTTGAGACAAATGTTATCAAACCTTAAGGGAGTATCAATTGTATGCCAAATTAAGTAAGTGTGAGTTATGGTTGAACGTAGTTTTTCTAGGACATGTTATATCGGCTAAAGGAATACTAGTGGATCCTAGGAAGGTCGAAGCAATATTGAAATGGGAGAGACCTATAAATATGACTAAGATTCATAGTTTTCTTGATTGACAGAATATTACAGGAGATTTATTGAAGGGTTCTCCACTATAGCTATCCCAATGAGTCGACTGACGCGGAAAAAGAAAAAAATAGGAATGGACCAATGAGTGTGACCAAAGTTTCCAGGAGCTGAAAAAGAGACTAACAACAACACTTGTGTTAGCCCTTCCATCTGGGACTGAAGGATTTGTAGTTTATAGTGATGCTTCAAGAAAAGGATTGGGTTGTGTTTTGATACAGCACAGTAAGGCAATTACATATACCTCAAGACAATTGAAAACTCATAAGTTAATTATTCAGTGCATGATTTAGAATTGGCAGCTGTTGTATTTACTCTCAGAGTATGGAGGCATTTTTTGTATAGATCTCGAGTTCAAATATTTACAATCATAAGAGTTTGAGGTATCTGTTGACGCAAAATGAATTGAATATGTGACAAAGACATTGGGTGGAGTTAATTGAGGATTATGATTGTGTAATAAAATATCATCCGGGGAAAGCAAATGTGGTTGCAGATGTCCTTAGTTGTAAAAATAAGATAATAGATGTTGAGTTAGATGACAATGATGAAAGAGAATTGTTTGAGTTGAGGAAGATAAATGCTAAGGTAAAAGTTGAACCCGAAGGTTCTTTATTAGCTCAATTGCGAGTAAGGTAAACACTCCGAGATAAAGTATTAGAAGCACAACAAAATGATGACAGAGCTGGCAAAATAAGGAACAGAGTGAAGTCAGGAGTTGGGACTTCCTTCCAAATCCTGGAGGATGGAATGATAGCGTTTGGAAAACGAATGTATTTAGCTGATGATAAAACACTAAAGAGAGAAGTGTTGCAAGAAGCACGTGAGTCTAGATTTGCGACTCATCCCGGGAGTACTAAAATGAATCAGGATTTAAAGGAATACTACTAGAGGTCAAATATGAAGAAAGAAGTAGTTGAATATATGGTCATGTATGGTGTATGTCAGCAAGTAAAGGTGAAGCACCAGAAGCCAATAGGGTCTTTACAACCATTATTGATTTCTCAATGGAAATGGGAAGACATCTCTATGGACTTTGTATCAGGCCTGCCTAAAGGGAAAAGAGGCAAACATTTTATTTGGGTTATAGTGGATCGATTGACCAAGTCTACTATCTTCTTGCCTATAAGAACGACATATTCGATTTATAAGCTGGCTAAATTGCATGTAAACGAAGTAATAAGATTGCATGAAGTGCCAGTGTTTATAGTATCCGATTGGGATCCTAGATTCACCTCTCGATTGTGACCAAGCATACAACGGGCTTTAGGGACAAGATTGAATTTAAGTATAACCTTTCATGGGAATATTTATTAAGGACTTGCATATTAGAATTTAGGGGTAACTAAGAGGATCACTTACCATTGGTAGAGTTTACGTATAATAATAGCTACCAAGCAACTGTGGGGATGGCTCCGTATGAAGACTTGTATGGAAGAAAATGTTGAACACTAATATGTTGGGAAGAGGTAGGGGACAAGAAGTTAAATAGACTAGAGATGGTTCAAATTACCACAAAAAAAGTGAAAATCATAAGAGACATAATGAAAGCAGCTCAAGATAGATAGAAGAGCTATGTAGATATTCGAAATAGACCTCTTAAGTTTATTGTGGGTGATCGAGTATACTTGAAGGTTGCTCCTTGAAGACACATGTTAAGATTTGGTATGAAGGGGAAATTGGCCCCAAGGTATATTGGTCCACAAGTCATCGAAAGGATTAGACCGGTGGCTTACAGATTAGCTTTGCCCCCACATCTGAATAAGATCCATGATGTATTTCATGTTTTGATGTCAAGAAAAGCTTAAGTGGATCCATCTCGAGTACTACCACAAGTTCCTTTAGAGGTTGTAGAAGACTTGAATCTAGAAGCAAAACAAGTTAAGGTGTTGGATTATATTGAGAAAGAAATAAAGAATAAAAAAATTCCAATAATTAAGGTGTTATGGAGAAGTTCACAAATCAAAGAAGTAACGTGGGAAAGGGAGTCTGAAATGAGAAGGAAGTATCCTGAGTTATTATTGAATACTGGTAAGGAGCTAATGATAAAGGGGTATATTTATAAGAGTATGAGCCTTGTGTTGTGCTAGTGTTACTTGTGTTTAAGAAGAATAAAATATGGAGGATGTGTGTTAATTGTCGAACTATCAACAACATAATGATAAAGTATAGACATCATATTCTTAGGCTTGATGACATGCTAAATGAGTTATACGTATCGTGTATTTTCTTTAAAATTGATTTGAAAAGTGGGCACCATCATATTAGGATAAAAGAAGGGGATAAATGAAAAACTGCATTTAAGACTAAGCATGGTTTGTATGAATGGTTAGTTATGTCATTTGGACTTATAAATACACCTAGTATGTTTATGAAGTTAATGAATCATATGTTGCATGCATTTATAAATAAATTTATGGTTGTATATTTTGATGCATCCTGATCTATAACAAGAACATGAACAAGAATCTTAATCATTTGTGTAGTGTACTTAATTTATTGCATAGTGAGTAATTATATGCTAATCGTAAGAAGTGTACCTTTTGCGTGGAAAAAATGATGTTTCTTAGAAATGTTGTAACTGCATAGGGTATCAAGATAGATGAAGACAATGTTAAAGCCATCCAAAAATGGCCTACACCTAAATCTATAACTGAGTTAAGGAGCTTCCATGGTCTAACTAGTTTTTAAAGATGTTGTATGAAGGACTTTAGTACCACAGCAACACCATTAATTAAGATAGTGAAAAATTCTATTAGTTTTAAATGGGGTGATTAACAAGATATGGTTTTTAACTTATAGATAGATAAATTATATATTGCTCATGTTTTAGCTTTGTCATACTTTAAAAAGGCTTTCGAGATTAAATATGGTGCTTCAAGTATAGATATTGAAGCTATGTTAATACAAGATAAAAAGCACATTGTCTATTTCAGTAAATTGCTCAATAGGCTAGCATTGAGCTACCTCACATATGACAATGAGCTTTATACCTTGGCGAGAATGTTGGAGATGTAACAACATTATTTTTGGCCCAAGGTTAAGAAAGAATTTTTTTGTACCAGTTAAATTTGTGTTTTTAGATGTATTTCAGATTGTTTTTTGTTGAAAAAATAATTTATTGGGGTTTCAAGAGTGTTTATTAGTTGTTTTTAAGTGAAAATAGGTTGAAAAATGGTTTTTGAAATTAAAAACAAAATTCTATCAGCCCCATTTTTCACCTCTAAACAAAAATTAGACTCATTTTTTACAACCATTTAGATGGTTGGAAACCAGGCAAGCAAGCAAAGCATTATCTATTTTTTTATTTTTAAACAAACAAAATTGCTGGACAATGCATTTTAAAAAGAAAAACAAAAGTCTCATACCCCTAGGTCTAGCTTGATTTTTAATGGGCCATGTGTGATAGATCATTCAACCCTGCACGCTTGGCTTGTTGTAGTCCTTTACTTTTTTTAATATTGTTTTCTAATTCAAATTTAGTTTCTTTAAAAAATAAATAATTAAAAATATGTTAGATATATTAATTTATTGAATTCTTAAATTAATTTAGAATATATTTTAGGTATTATTTTATTAAATATCATTCAAATTTTACTTTGCTTTCAAATAATATTATAGGTATCATTTTACAACATTAACAATCATTCTTTTTTGCATAACCCATAATAATTTATTTTTCTAAATCTATTTAATAATTTTTCTAAAAATATCTATTTTTATTATCATATAATTAAATAAAAAATAGTTTTTTTAATAAATTATTAAACTCAGTTATGTACATGATATAGGGTGTTAATTTAATGAATTAACTCGAGTTAATTCAGATCGTTCCAAGACATTGTTGTCTCAATATTAAAAATAAATTGTGTCTAGAATTATTTTTTAAGTCTATCCAACCTCATTAAGGTTAAATCTTAAACTCAGAAGAGGCAAGAAGCTAGGTTGAAGGTCTTCAAGTTGACCTGTTAAGCCTAGTTTAGTAACATTATCAAAGAGTTCTCTACAATAACTCAGAACATTGGATTGTTTTTATGATTTCTCATTAGATTTGGATTAAAATTATTAGAATGTTTTTTTTTAATTAAAGTTAAAAAAGAGTTGTTAACATGAGATCAAATAATATAGAGACAAAGATTTTGAGTTCACAATTCAAATATTATGATGGATCAATTGTGCTAATAAATATTAAAAGGAAGGTGTCGAATATTATAAATAATGTTATCTACAAACATAATGAAAGGAAATAAATCAAAATGTACTGGTTAATAATTCTGAATAAAATAACTAAAAGAAAGAATTCATTCTTTTTTGGGTATTGGAATATCTCTCGATCAATCCTCGATAATAATGTTTACTGATCTTATTCATTCTTTTCGAAAAGGCTGATAGCCAAATCATTAGATGCGTACATTTATTCTATAAGCAGGAAGAAGAAAAGATTATGCAAAACATTGGTTGGCAAAGTAAACACATCAAAGGTCAACTCTCACTCTTCATTGATGTAGTCGGCTTCTGCCTTCATTCGCAGTTACAGGCTTGGACAAGCTGTTTATTACATAGAATATTAAATCATGCGATTGAGATGTCTTCGTACGTAAAAGCCAGATGACCAAATCAGAAAGAAGGGGGAGAAAAGAGAAGAGAAAAAAAGGAGGGAAAAAGCTCCTAGTACTGGATCAAAGAAATGCCGACCGTGGTCAATAATTTGAGCCAGGAGTATCCCAAGTCTCAGGTATGACAGAGTGAAGTATGCACCACTCTGGTGGACTGGATAGTATTGAGCCCATGGAAGAAATAGTGAATTCCTCATTTGCATTTACTACTTCCTCTATCTTCTCCATCACTTCTCCCATAGGTGGCCGCTCTTCCGGTGATTTTGATACACATTTGAGAGAGATATTGAGCAAAGGGAAGGCATATTGCCTCGCAGCGTGATTGAACTCCTTGTCGAAAACTTCTCCTGTCCATTCCTCCCTTACTATGGATCTGACCCATTTAGGAAGGTCTATCCCACTCTTCTCCACAGTTTTTCCTGTTAGTAACTCAAGCATAATTATTCCAAAACTGAAAACATCGCCTTGTTCCGACAAGATTTTCTCAGGGGCTGTATAACCATTGGAGGAAAAGGACCAAACTCTCTTGGGGTCCAAAAATGTTGAAAATCCGTACTCACTAATTAGTGGTTCTTGATTTTCATCCAACAGGATATTTGAAAGTTTAATGTTCCCATGAGGTTTGATCTCATGCTCAATAGGATTCCTATATATGAAGTCCAAACCCCTTGCAATGCCAATTGCTATTGACAGCCGATGTTTCCATGGGAACTCCCTCTTGCCTTCAATGTAGTCTGCAGGTTACCAACAACAATCTGCTGAGATATATGTTTGCATGTAGAAAAAGTAACACATTTCAAGATCTGAACGTGCTGGTCATAAGACTATGGGTCACGTGATACTGTGTTGTTCTTTATATCTTAACCTCATTAGTTACAACGAAAACCGAACATTAATTCTCTTAAGAATATATTCTGAATGGAAAGACATGCATAAACTATATTCGAGGAGCAACAAGTTCAGACATTCTTTTATTCTCTTTAATTTGATGAATGTGGAACAATTTCAGACATGGGAGAGAAGTTCAAGAGTGGCCAAGCATGCCGCCTTTTACACTTATCAGGCCTGAAATGGCTTGCACAGATCCTTTTGCATTTGAACACCCACGTGTGTGCATGCATGCTTGCTTCTCTGAGTCTGAGTGCTTTTGTGTGTGCATCAAGCATGTTTGGGACAATTTTAAATCAAGAATAGCAAAACTTACCCTCTAGCAGGTTTAGCAGGCTTCCACTGCTTTGATACTTGTATATTAGAAGTTTTTCCTCATCAGTGGAATTGTAACCAACAAGGGGTAGAATGTTTGGGTGCTTCAAATTCCCAATCTGCCTCATTGTTTGGCCAAACTCCTCAAATGATACCTGCAATTTCTTCAATCTTTTGACGGCGTATACGATATTACCAAGCTTCACCTTGTACAGACTGCTGCTAGGGGTCTGGCTTTGTAAGTCAGCAGTAGCTTCAAAGAGGTCATCCAATCCGAATCTTTCTTTCTCTTGAACAAAGAAAACGAGCTCTGAGCATCTTTCTTTAGGCTTCAAGTCTTCTTGAGGCACAGGTGGAGGAGTTTTCTGAGGAGAATGTGCCAGAGATTTCAGAATCTCCCTCTCTTTGGCCGAATCAGAGAACCTCTTATTCACAAAATAAGATAATACAGAGAGAAATACAATGCCAAAAGCTAATGGTACGACGTATATGGCTTTGTCGTACCATTTCCTTTTGTCAGAACCAGGCTTGCTTCCATTAGATGGGTCTGCAGGATGTTCGACGGAACCAGCGTCAGTGCTATTTAGGGCCACGGAGTCTGCCACTATTGCCAATTTTTGAAGATTGTACATCTTCACTGCACTATGTTTCATAGAATAATTATTTAGATGCTTGAATTCCAGTTCGGGACGAGGAATAATTACAGTTAAATAATTGTTAGAGATATCCAAGGTCCGGAGATATTTCAACTTGAATAGAGGCACAGGCACCCTCCCAGTCAGAAAATTACTGCTTAGATTTAAATAGGTCAGGCTTCTGCAATTCAATATGGAGTGAGGAATATTTCCTTGGATGTGATTCTTTGCTAAGCTCAGGACTTGCAGGTGTTGGAGCCCACAAAGGGAGTCTGCATCAATTGTCCCAGTAAAGTTCTGCCTGTCAAGCCTGATTTGTGTTATAGCAGGAGGCTGAAAATTGCACTTGACTCCCCGCCACCTATACGAGCAAGGATGTGGCACTATCCCATTCCAGCTGATTCTCAGCACATTTTGGGGATCAATGGCTCTCATGAAAGTGAAGAAAGACTCAGTTTCGGACAACTCACCTCCTGAACATGCTATGATGAAGAAAAACACGGTGATGTGTGCCAGGGCCTTCAATAGCAGATAGCAATTCCTCCTCCTCCACATTTTACTAACATCTACTTATTTGTTTGAACACTCGAAAACAGGATGAAAATGTGATCAAGGTGGAAAGTTTTAATCAGCAGTTTTTTCACTTTCTTAAGGTATGTCAAATCAGAGAAATGGACTGATACTACAAACATCACTCCTCCATTGTTTTTGTTCCTCAGACGAAGACATTTCTTTCATCATTTCCAAAGATTATGTAGATATGGCCAAAGTTTCAAATATTGTTCAATACTTCGTTGTCTTCTATGGGATACCAAAAAGCATATTAGAGATTCTTCACTATAGATATAATCAAAGTTGAGATTGACCCACAACCAGAGAAGGCTGCGAATCCAGGCTCAGTCTTTGCTTACTGATAACAGTTTAAAGTTGGCCTTGCATGATTGTTTTTCTGAAATTATCACATTAATGAATGTTTGTAAAACCTCGGGTTACCGTCGACCAAATTATAAAAAATTACCCTGAAGTTTGGATGAAATTGAATTTAGTTTTTGGATTTTAAATTTTAATCGTTTGAATACCTCAAACTATTTTTTATAAAAATAGATTTTTTTTTATTAATTTTGATGTGAAAACATATTATTTAAAAAAAAATAACAAAGTGATGGAAACCTGAACGAGGATTGTTTTTTTATTAAAAAATAGTTCATTGTATTTAATTAAAAAGTTGAAATTTAATAACTAATAAACCCAAAATTCATGATAACTTTGAGTAACTTAGGCCATTAGAATAACATGTCACGAACATCAGAATCAAAGGATATTTTGTAGAAAGCAATGCATGTCCTCTGGAACATCTGTGCTCAAAGAACATGCATTTTCAAAGCTGCCATCATTTAATTCATCGATTAAAAAAGAAAAAGGGAAAAAAGAAGCTCGTGTTTGATAAAACCAAGTGGGAATGGACATATGTGAAAAACATAAAGTAGTTGAGGGAAGTTGCACACACAAGACGACAGATTAGTGGGAATTTCTTCAACTTCAATTACAATGGAATTTTTCAATATTTTACTCCAAGAATCATGTATACATTTGAAGCACTGTAGCTCATCGTAGGGATATCAGAAGCTGTCAGTGCTGGAGACCGACAAAAACTAACCTTCTGGGTTGGAAAAGCATTTGGATGTTTTTGCATCTGTTCATCATGTTAGGATTATTCATAACATTTCATCACCACTTCATCAAATGTTTATATTTGGCTAAAGAAGGAAACAAAAGTGAAATTACTTTATATTTGGCTAATAATAATAATGAGAACTCAAGGAGTATTATTGCCCTTCGCTAGTAACGGCTTTGATTTGCTTGCATAGGACTTCTATAAATAACAAACTGGTGCCAGGGGAGAAGGGTGGAAATGTAGTAGTGCCGTGCCGTTCAGTCCATAATTATTAGCTGTCGTTTGTATGTATATCAGTTTCATTTGCGATAAGGTTCACTGAACCTCACAAGGATGATATTTCTTCCAAAGCTGATCGATCATTAGGCTAAAATGTTGAGAATAGATTATTAGATAACAGCAATAGAGCAAAACTCACACAACTCAAAAACGCAGACAAAACCCCACCTAACCTAAAGCAACAAACAAGAAAACTGGGACGTTCCATGGAGACAGAGGCTAAAAGGGCATGCTCTCAAAACCTAAACAAGAAACAAATCAACAAGAAATGAAAATATCATCAGAAAATCCTCATAAAATATGAAGTAGTTTGTTAGTATTCAAAGATACCATATTATGAAGAAGATTAACTTTAGAAACAATACAATGAACAATATCACTATAAATAATTGAATTGTTGCGAGGAGCTTCACCATGGAGCCGAGCATTCATCTCCCTCCAAATGTAGTAAACTACAACATCTAATATCAATATGGTTATCAACGATTTAGGAGAGCTACCTCCACCCAAAAGAAAGAGCCATAAATGGAACTAATCCAGGATCTGCGCCAAAAAGAATGAGGCATTTAGAACAAAGATCATACCAAATGTGATGAAAGTAACAAGGAAGATGAAAGTTTTGAATTTTACTTAATTCATTCAAACTGCAGAACGTAATATATATACAAGATACAGAGTGCTAAGTATGGAAGGCTTATAAAGGAAAGAATAGAAACTGAATCCCTGATTCTAGCTGATCCCTGATTCTAGCTATAGTAATAGTAAGAATATAAGAAACCGATCCTAGCTTTACATCAACTAATCCTTGATTGTAGCTTGCAGTGATTATTGATTTATACTGTCATAAATCCTGCCGTTGCATGAGTTGATCATGCAATAATAAAGTTGCTAAATTCTGCCGTTGCATGAGTTGATCATGCAATAATAATTCACGTGAGTTGGCAGTGTAATCTTCCTTGGTGCTGTCATGAATCCTGCAATAATAGCTTACATGAGGTGGCAGTGTGATTTTCCTTGATACGCCCCCGCAAGAACGGGCTCGCATTGATGAGACTGATCTTGTGCTTGAGAAAATCTGTGCGCTGCTTGGAGAGTGGTTTGGTAAGCAGGTCTGCAAGTTGATCATTTGTGTGAACATGGCGAATAGTAAGAAAGTTTTTCTAAACAAGGTCCCGAACAAAATGTAAGTCAATTTGGATGTGCTTCATGCGTGAGTGCTGAACAGGATTGAAGCTGAGATTGGTTGCACCAAGATTGTCACACAAGAGCAGTGGAGACTGAGGAAGAGAAAACTTGATTTTAGTAAAGAGTGACAGAATCCACATAGACTCAGAAGCAGCGGTGGCAAGCGCACGTATTCAGCCTCTGTAGATGATCATGCAATTGCACGCTGTTTTTTGGAACTCCAAGAGAAAAGATTTGAATCGAGCATAATGAGATAAGCTGAAGTAGAGCTGCGATTATCCAAATTGCCAGCCCAATCCGCATTTGAGTAACATGTAAGCAGAGGTTTAACATTTTTCTAAATTGAGATGCCATGAAAAATTGTATTCTTCAGATAACGCAACAACTGCTTGGTAGCAGTCCAGTGAATTGTAGAAGGGCAGTGCATGAACTGTGACAATTTGTTTACTGCAAAGCTGATGTCGGGTCGAGAGAGTGAAAGATATTGCGATGCTCCAATTACCTTGCGATATTCAGTAGGATTGACAGCAGCTGAGCCATCATTTAATTTCAGAGAGACCGAAGTTGACAGTGGAGTGGTGACATCTTTTGCTCCATCCATGCCGGTTCTGGCAAGAAGATCCCTGATGTATTTATGCTGAGTGAGGAATAGCCCATTCTATGTGGGAATAACTTCAATACCAAGGAAGAAATGCAAGGGTCCCAAGTCTTTAAGAGAGAACTTCCTGTCGAGCTGTTGTATAACACTTGCAGCAAAATGAGAGTTGTTGCTAGTGATAATTAAATTGTCAACATACACCAGAAAGTAAGCAGTAGTGGACGCAACATTATAGACAAACAATGAAGAGTCAGACTTGGTATTGATAAAACCAAATTCCAGAATAGCTTGTTTAAGTGCAGTAGTAAACCAAGCACGTGGTGCTTGTTTAAGGCCATAGATTGCCTTTTTAAGACAATAAACAAAATCTGGTGAAGATTGGTCCCGAAATCCAGGAGGTTGCGACATGTATACTTCTTCTGTAAGATGGCCATGGAGAAATGCATTGTTTATGTCTAACTGATGGAGAGGCCATCCATGCATCACAGCAACTGATAAAATAGTGTGAATAGTCACTGGTTTTACTACAGGACTAAAAGTCTAGGTATAATCCAAACCAGGTCTTTGATTGAAACCTTTGGCCACTAATCTGGCTTTAAATCTGTCTATTGAGCCGTCAGCAAGCCTTTTAACCCGAAACACCCACTTGCATCCAATAATGTTGCAGCCCTTGAGAAGTGATACCAGATGCCATGTATCATGGCGCATAAGAATTGTAAGCTCTGAGGACATTGCAGCAAGCCACTGAGGATCAGTTAAGGCCTGAGTCACCGATGTAGGTTCCACAGATGAAGGTAATGGATGTTTGGTAACCATGAAAAAGCTTTTAGGCTTATAGATGTTGTTCATAGATTAAGTAATCATACGATGGGGACGCGATTCATCAGTAGGAAGCACCACAGGAGCATGACTAACAATTAAATTTTCAGAGGAAGGTTCAGTTTGAGCAGGAGGACATACCTGTGAGGGAACTGACATTGGAGGTGAAGCTACCAAAGGTGATGAAGGAGCAGCGGTACCCAGTGCAAAAGCAATTGATTTTGGTGGTCGTGCAGGATATAACAATGGCAGACTTATGGCAACCGGGTGAGAAGAACCGAGAGCACTGGTTGCAGGTTAGGATTTTACAGAAGAACAAGTATCAGTTTGAGCTATGGGAAAGACAGTCTCATCAAGGAGCACATGTCTGGAGTGATATACTTTTCTGCTGAGAAGATCTAGACATAAATAAACATTTTAGGTTAAAGAGTAACCCACGAAAACAAATGACACGACTTTGGTTTGAAGTTTATGTGTATTGTAGGGTTTGGTTAAGGGATAACAGAGACACCCAAATTGCTTTAGTTTCATGTAGTTGGGATTTTGATGGAAAAGCAATTCGAAGGGTGTTTTGTTATTCAGAGTGGAGGTTGGCATATGATTGATCAATTATGTTGCAGCTTGAAATGCATAAGGCCAATAGGAAGGAGGCATTTGGGCATCGGTGAGAAGAGTGAGACCTGTTTCAACAAGGTGACGATGTCGTCTTTCAGATATTCCATTTTGTTGTGGAGTGTGGGGAGCAGTGGTATAATGACCAATGTCATGAACAAATAAATAATTTTTAAGAGCAATGTATTCACCTTCATTGTCAGAATATAGACTTTTGATTTTGGTGTTGAACCTGTTTTCCACAAGATTTTAAAATTGAGGAAAGATACTGTGAACATATGATTTATGGGACATATGATAAAGCCATATATATTTAGTATAGTGGTCAACAAAAATAATATAGTATTTTGAACCATCAATACCAATGTCATGAGTCGGACCCCAAACATCAGTATAAATGTATTCGAGGGGTGCTATACTAACAAAACCATGAGATTGAAATGTTTGTCGGTGGGCTTTATTGCTAGATCATGAGACACAAAGAGATGAATTTTCTTTTGTTTTTCTGACAGGTAAGGAAAAAGTACAGATAAGATGTTGAGCAATTTTGGAAGATGGATGACCAAGTCGTTTGTGTCATCCATCTGTTGTTGTGCGTTCATAAACATAAGCAATAGTAGGTTTGGAAGCCATAGTCATTATTTCCGACAAAGGGTACACACCATCCTCACATGCACCTTTTAGTAGTGTCGCCCCCGTGATCCGATCCTTCACAAGAAAATAAGAGGGATGAAACTCAAGATATACATTATTTTGTTTAGTAAAGTGATGAACAAAAATTAATTTTTTTTTAATTTCAGGAACACATAGAGTGTCTTTCAAATGAAAAATATGGGTGGGGGGATGAAGATAATGACCTAGTATGAGATACTTGCAAACCTGATCCATCACCAAGCACTACTTCATCTATACCATTATATTCAGAATGAATAGATAGATTTGAAAGATTGGTCGTCATATTATGAGAGGCTGCCGAATCCACTAACCATTTCGAATCCTTGCTTTTAGAAGATGCAGCACAATTTGCAGAAAAATCAGATGAATTGCTTTTGAAACATGTTTTAGCTGTGTGACCCAACTGATCACATAGCTGACACTTAGGTTTATATTTGCAAAAACCTGAATTGTATGTGCTTCATTTGGTGTTGTCACGGCTTTTGGAGTAAAAGCATTGTCCATTATTTCCAGCAGGGAAATGCCTTCGTTAAGTAAAATTTGTTGTTGAAACTAGCGGCTGCATGGTTTGTTGTTCCAACTGATGAATATAACTTTCATGGCCAATTAACAAATCATGTAGCTCCTCAAACCAAATGGGATGTTCTCTGGCTCGTATTGGTGCAGCAATTTCCCTAAAAATTGGACCTACTCCATTTAAAACATAAAGAGTCAAATCATCATCAGTAACAGGATGATCAATCCTGGCAAGTTCATCAGCTGTAAGTTTAATCGCCTGGAGAAATTCAGTGACAGTCCTACTGCCACGATGATTGAGGGTGAGATCCTCCTTCAACTACATCGCACGGGTGCGTGATTTTCCTGCATACAAACGTGTTAGTTTGTTCCAAGCTTTATAGGAGGTTTTGCATGAAGCAAGCAAAGGTGTGATGGTGGTGGATGTTGAGGCTAGCAGTGCATGAAGAATCAATTTATCTTGCCGAATCCAGTGAGAGTTTGCAGCTTTGGAGACAGCAGAGTTTTCAATATCAATTGCAGGACACTAGAGATCACCAGTAACAAAATTCATGAGATCATAGCCAATAAGTAAGGCTTCAAACTGTGCTCTCCATTGTGGAAAGGTGGAGGCTATAAGTTTTTCATTGATGGCAGTAGCAGAATTGATAGTGATGATTTGGTTAGGGGCAGAATTGATGGATGCGGAAGAAGACATGGTAAAGGTTTAGGAATGATACTCTTTAAAGATTGAAATGCTCTGATACCATAACAAGGAAGATAAAAGTTTTGAATTTTACTTAATTCATTCAAACTGCAGAACGTAATATATATACAAGATACAGAGTGCTAAGTATGGAAGGCTTATAAAGGAAAGAATAGAAACCGAATCCCTAATTCTAGCTGATCCTTAATTCTAGCTATAGTAATAGTAAGAATATAAGAAATCGATCCTAGCTTTACATCAACTAATCCTTGATTGTAGCTTGCAGTGATTATTGATCTATACTGTCATGAGTCCTGTCGTTGCATGAGTTGATCATGCAATAATAAAGTTGTTGAATTCTGCCGTTGCATGAGTTGATCATGCAATAATAATTCACGTGAGTTGGCAGTGTAATCTTCCTTGATGTTGTCATAAATCCTACAATAATAGCTTACATGAGGTGGCAGTGTGATTTTCCTTGATTGAAAGAACATGTAGTTAAAAAATAAGTCATCAAAATCTTCCCTACCACCCCCATATAAAAAGCACCGGTTAACCTGAATGGAACCGTAGGACATGAACTTATCCCAAGTCGAAAGTGTCTCGTGAATAGCAAGTCATAAGATGAAAGAGAATCGCAGGATAACATGTTTATGCCATACAAGCTCTCACCATTCCACTTTGTTCTATAATGGACGGATAGAATTCCAAACACTATGAATGGAGAAAATACCTTTAAGATCATCCTTCCAACACACAATATCATACATCATATCATCTAAGTGCAAAAAAAAAACAAGGGTACATCTAGTAGGAGTCCAAATTCACTCTTGACCAGCAATAATACAACTCAACCTTGCGTCTCTACCCAAGCCAGAGTCAATAATAATTTTGTCCCCAAAAACCTTCACCAAGTGACCCCCAGGATGCCAATTATCAAACCATACAGAAGAGGAACAACCATCACCGACGCGGTAGCATATAAACGTTCGAATAAGACTGCGAAGACCAAGAATCTTCCTCCAACTTCAAGCATAGTTCCTAGGACAAATCACCTCCCAAATACTCCTACTTCGCAACAAGTATGAATGTATCCAAGATGATTAAATTGAATAAACCAGTCTAATGCATATAGTCCATAAGTGTTTAACCATGACGGCTTGATTTTAAACCTTCAGATTTATATCACATAAGCCCTCTTCCTCCCTTGGTAAGCAAATCTTATCCCAAGAAATTTTAGCATCACTTAAAGCAAGATTACTATCATTCCACAAAAAAGATCTCAACAAAGAAATGATTTTCACAATAACAGCCTTCAGAAAGAATGAATAGAGAAGACCAGTATACGTGAATAGAGAAAAGAAAGGATTTGATAAGCTGAAGTCTAGCTGGATATAAAAGAGTGCAATTCATTCACTCTTAGCCTTAGCCATAATATGGTCCACAAAGATCAAACAATTAGGAGATGTGAGTTTTGTACTAATAAGAGGAACACCAAGGTACCTAACGAGCAACTTCCCTTTCTTGTAATCGAGAACATCAAGAAGCTGCATTTTAGTATCAGGCTTAATACCATATAGGAACATATTACTCTTGTTATTATTAGGAGACAAACTAGACAAAAACCAAAATTGATCAAGGCTATGGTTAATTAAGGAAACCATAACCACCTTAGCTCAACAAAAAATCATCAAATCATTAGCAAAACACAAGTGAGTAAGATGCTCCCTCTCACAATGCTAGTGAAATCTAAAGTCATTTTCTCTAACCATCTAACCTATCAAACCTGAGAAAACTTCCATAGCAAGAATAAACAAGTAAGGCAATGCATGATCTCCTTGCCTTGACCCTTTACCACTAGGAAAGAAACTATGAACCTCACAATTGACAGAGACTGAAAATATAATAATAGAGATACATTCAGCAATCCAGTTAACCATAAGGGATGGAAAACCAAACATATGAAGAACAACCAATAAGAGGTCTCACCTAACTAAATCATAAGTTTTCATCAATTCCACCTTCAAAGAACACCTAAAATGACCCTCTCTCTGATAATAATTATGAAGAAGCTCTTGAAATGATAAGATGTTATCACTAATATTTCACCTCTCAACAAAAGCAGAATGAAATGGGCCAACCAAATCTGGAAGCATATTCTTAACTCTATTAGCAATAATCTTTGCAATGCATTTGTAAATGGATTACAACAAGAAAGTCATAAAATCCTTAACCCTTGAAGGATTAGGAACCTTAGGATTTAAAGCCATAGTAATAGCATTCACCTGTTTGAGTAACTGGCCAGAATTGAAGAAAGACCAAACAACATTAATAGTGTCTCGACTAACAATACTTCAAGCTTTCTTAAAGAAACCCATATTAAACCTATATGGATCGGGATTCTTATTATCTTTAAAAGAGAAGAGGACCTTCTGAATTTCATCATCACTAATATTAGTTTCAAAACTCATGGTTTAAGAAGAAGACAACCACCAAGAAAAAGCCTCACAAATAAAAGAATAGTCAATACTAGAATTTGAACGAGACCCCCCAAAAGATTCTCAAAGTAGTTAACAATGGTGTCATTTACCTCCTTTGCATCAGTAATAAAAGTGTCAATATCATTATGAATGGAAAGAATTTTTTTGCGACAGTAATGATACTTGACCGAGTTAAAGGAAAACTTTGAATTCTTGTCCTTTAAATTCAGCCATTGAACTCGATATTTTTTCCTAATACTAGAATTTGACCGAGACCCCCCAAAAGATTCTCAAAGTAGTTAATAATGGTGTCATATACCCCTTTTCATCAATAATAAAAGTGTCAATATCATTATGAATGGAAAGAATTTTTTTGTGACAGTGATGATACTTGACCGAGTTAAAAGAAAACTTTGAATTCTTATCCCTTAAATTCAGCCATTAAACCCGATATTTTTTCCTAATAAACCTCTCATCGGCTTGCGCAAGTCTCACATACTCCTTTACCAATATAGACTCAGTTCTATGAATATCCAAATCAAGAGGGTTTTGCTACACCAGACATTAAGCATCTTTTATGGCTTTCTTAGCCATCAAAACCCTCTTCGGTATCTTAGCAAAAAACCTTCTTATTAAATTCTTTCAAAACAACCTTAACATACTTTAACTTTTTACACAAAATGAACATCAGAGTACTAGTGACTTCCTCCTCCTAGGCCTTGACAATAATCTGTACAAACTAAGGATAATCAACCTAAAAATCAAAATACTTGAAAGGAACCTTCCTTTTAGGTATTTACACAAGCTTAACTAACATCAAAAAATGATTTGAGATACCAAAAGCATGCAAAAATAGCTTTAAAAACTGAAAAATCACACTTTCATTTCATATTAATAAGCACATTATTACATTGCTGATTAATCCAAGTAAACATAGAACCAAAGAATCTAAGGTCCTCTAAACCTAATTGAATAAGACAATTATTAAGGTTATTTTTCCATGGCGGCCATCATATAGCACCACCTCTCTTCTTATCTAGAGAATAAATAACATAAAAATCACCTATAAGAATCAATGAAATGGACTCTCAACCATCACTATGACTCATAATATCAAACCATAAAGCCTCACGTTTAAACAAACTATAATCTCTATAAATGATAGAAGCGTTGAAGCAAGTATTGGTACCCAACATATTAACACAAACATAAATAAACTAATTCGAACTACCTAAAACATCCACCTTCACAACATCAGCATCCCATCAAATTCAAATTCGAATGCAACATGAAAAATCATAATAATACAAGAAAGACCAATTTTGAAGAAGAAGAAATCTAAAAACACTATCTTTATTTCCTTATCTAACTTGAGTTTCAACTAACCTAAAAAATCCACCTTTTCATGCTGGACAAGACGACGCAATTATAAATGCTTTATAGAATCATTCAAACCTCTAACATTACAACATTTGATAAACATAGAAACTGTAGAGAGGAAGACAATCAACAACACAAAGATTTCCTCAATTTACCCTTGAAAGGAGCCTAATTTCTTTTTCTTCTTGGAAGAACCTACCAAAACCTTCTTCTTTTTCTCAAGAAAGTCTTTATCCTTATTTGCAAGTTGATTAACATTTCACTTGCTGACAGAATTCAAATAAGATTAAGGACTTACCAAAATTAAAAACATAGACTCTTGATCAGTACACTCCATATCTATATCACCTTCCCTAACTTTAATATCAATCTCCTCCTTATGCCCATTGAACTCACTTATGGAAGAGAGAGGCTGGATAGATTTTCTATTAATGGTCTCCCAAGTAATACTGTTGGATTCAACAGTCCTTTGATCTAAAATAGTACATGTACCCACTTCTCTTACATTATATTTCCTTATACACAATTCATAACAAAATTAGAAAAATAGATTCTTATCTTTAATGATTACATTTAGACATTAGATTAGTATAAAGACTAAACACTAAGAGAGAAAAATATGATATTTTGCATTATCATCAATAACATAGTTTAATACATGTTGCGATTGGCGAAATAATACAGTTTGGTACACTCTCCGTCGAAAGGAAAATGAGTCATCATTACATGTGGCCCATTCCGGTTACCATTAGTGATCTTTCTTGATGTCATTGGATTCATTTCATCGAGATCTTTACGATGATACTGTTAGTGTCGTAATTGGAGCTTCAACGTGCCTCACTTGCTTTTGGACGAAGAGTGTGATCCACTTTTGTCAAAATTGATGACCTTTCTTAGTGTCATTGAATTTATTTTGTCAAGATTTTTCTTATAATACCAGTAATGTCATAATAAAGCTTCAATGTACTTTTAAGATCTCTTTATTTTTTTCTCTCTCCCCCTTATCTTCATTTTAGCTCATGTAAGTCTATTTAACAATTTTTTTGAAATACAGCATTTTCATGTAGCAATATCTTAAGATGTCATATTTTTTTTAATCACGGTGCTAAACTATTTTATTTCTTCAAAACTTTTGATAATTGTGTTATTTGACCAATTTTATTTTCAAATGGTGTTCGTAACAAAAAATAACGTGATATATTCCTTTAAAATATGCTTTCAAAGGATTGGCTTCTGAAATTATCACATGTAAATTGTAAGGTCATCTTTTATGTACTTTTATCCTCGCTCTATGAGCATTATCATAATACAACTCAATATAAAAAACCAGTATGATATTAGAGGAAAATCTAAAGAAAAGAAAAACAAAAAGGAAATTTATTTTAATTTCTACATCACTAATTGAAACCACTATTTACATTACTACTTTTAAAAAATAAAATATTATTTTTTAAAATGTGCTTTTCAAAATATTTTTTATTTAAAAATATATAAAAATAATATTTTCATTTCATTTTTAAAAATTTATTTTTAATATCACCATATCAAAACAATTCAAAATCATAAAAAAAAATTAAAACAAAAAATTCAACATTTTTTATAAGCAAATACACACTCTTAGTGGTCATCGAAGTTGATGAAATGGAAACAGGAGGGAGGAGAGTACACGTAAGGGAAGATCCCAACACCAGATATGAGCTCGAAGACCATCAGCAAGAATATATAGAGAGCAATACATAATTTTTAAATTCAGTTTCTAACCTTTCTGTTATTTACCAGCTATAAGGCAAGAGACAAATTTAAACAAATTAGACAAGCTTATGGACCCGTTAATAAACTTCCCACGTTCTGCGGATATGGATACGAAGAATGGTTTAAAGGTGGAATTTCAATGCTACGGCCTTCACTCGGAATTTGTCTAGATCCATACTGATTCATGCCACCATTTAAAACACCATAGTAAGCCGCAATTGGGCTCGCATGAACCATTCTGAAACTGGAACCGCTACTTGCTTGGTTTTCGAATCTGAAAAGTTCAGCATGCAAAGCTTGTTGCTGATCGCTGGACAAGTTTTCAGATGTAGAACTGATCCCGACCCCAAGATCAAGGCTAATTGTCTCATTTTTATCTGGTCTAGTCCTTGAGGTTCCATTCACAGCTGATGGTCCTGCTGTGTCATGACTGTTTGTCCTAGCTGTAGGTACATCATGGTTGTGTTTCCCCTCATATGTGGTTATAACTGCTTTTGGATCATGTGACGCCCTCTCCACATGCTTTCTAACTGGGCATCCAGCATTTGTGCATTTGTAGTAACTCCTGAAGGATCGGTAAAATATGACAAGAAAACATCATATATCTCATAAGAAATAACGAAATGGGGAAATAGTAGAAATTTTGTTTTAAGAATGAAAATTAACAAATTAGGTAGAAAACAAAGGTAAGTTAAAGCAAAGAATTACAAATAAAATTCAAAAAATCAGCTATCACTGCATGTGTGTGTGTTCTGATCATCACTATTGTTCTGTTAGTATTATGGTAGAAGTCCCTAGAGATTGTTCTTTATGGTTATTATAATTGCAATCTTCAGGCCTCCACTGCAAACTCCCAAGTTTCTCCAGAATATTGATTAACACAATATCAAGCATAGTGTTTCACATCCATAAGAATTCCTATTGATCTTTCAAGGACCCTCAGTGTTGACAGAGACTTGAAATCAGCATATCTGGTTCAAATTAGCTTACTTTCATCTTCATAAAAGGAATTCAAAAGCCTGTAGTACTTTTGGAACAAGGAAAAGGTCCTCTAATGGCAACCTTGACAAAAGATTTTGATCAAAAGCAAGGGATTCTGGCAAGGAATAATAAGAAATGAAAAATCAGCATTAAATCCCTATACCGACAAAGTTTTCCAAGAATCGGGGTGGGTATTTCATGTTATAATTACTAACGATTAAATATTCCAGTCCAATCAGATTTTAAGATATTAAGCATTTTCCCAGTAGGTTTTGGCTTTCATAGCATATATTTTCCCCGCATCATCCTCACATACTTTCATTCTATGGAGAAGGGGGACTCTTTTTTTCTTTAAGATATTGAGAGAGGGAAGGAGGACTTCTTAAAAAGTCTTCACAACCTTCTTCTGCATTTCGCTGAATGTCTGCAATTTCTAGACACAGAGATTCACTTGCAAAAACATATTAAAAGATCTTCATTTTCCCAACCTTTTACTTAAGTTTAAAGAATGATCTGATCCAGGAGCTTTCTTTCAATTTATGTTATTTTATTTCTGATATTAGAGCTACATAATTAATCTAGGGTAATGTGATCAGCATGTGACTTTTTAAAGTCTTTATTTAGAAGCTAGGTAGTTTATTTGGGAACTAAGACTAGGAATCCTTTTCCTACAAGAATGTAGGGCTTAAACAAATATAAATAGGCTGCTAGGGTTATTTTATAGTTGCTCCTTATTTTATCACTCTATTCAAATTCTATAGGTTTCTTATGAACCCTAAACTCAATTATCTTGTTCCAATTTCAATTACATCTTCATTCTAGTCATTATTCTGCTGTAATTTCTGTTTTCTAATGTTTTCCCCTTCCCACACTTAGTCAAATGGCAGAGTGAAAAGATCCTCGCAATTGTGTTGGGTTCAAACCTTATAACCATGTCAGGGCGTGTTGGAGGTTGTAAATGGAGAAATCAAGATTGGCAAACAATTTTGGCTGAGATAAGTGGGTATAATTGAACATTTGATGTGCACTATTGATGTTTTGAAGCAACAGGAACTAGTGGAAGCCCAAGTGGAGATTCCAGAAGGCAATCACAACTCCTTAGACATACCAGAAGGTAATCATAAAGATGAAGACTATGACGCTGGAGCCATAAATCTTTGGTGCAAGGTGGATTGGAAGGGTGGAAAAACTCTGCACGAAAAAAGTGGAAGGGCAGCAAGTACAAATGGATGAAACGTTCATTGGAAAGGAGTATATGTGGATTGGGATTCTCCACCAATCCATGGTGTTTATTACAACAATGATTATGAGAATAATTATGGCAGCAACAAAAACATTATTGATAGAGATGATGTTAAAAATGATGCCCTCATTGAAAAGCTAGTAGTTGAGTGCAAAGAGAATAGGAGAGTTGTACAAAAACAGTAATGATAGTTGGTTGCTCAACAAAAGAAATTTATCTAGTGAGGCCATGCAGATCCTTTCGATTACATGCATGATATTATCCCAAAGGCAAAAGAATTGTGCAAAGGTTACCTGTACAAAAACACATGTTGAAGCAAGTTTTAAGGTTTGCAATTCATTACTCTAGAAATCAATGTAAGAAACCTATTTAAGGTTATAAATATAACTTGCATCTAGATGTTTGTTCTGCAAGCATTATCATGGAGGAACTAATTCTAATATCTATTCGTGTTATACAGTTGAAGCAAAGAAAGAAAATGGGGATATAGACTCTTAATTGGACATCCTTAAGATTGTGGCAAGAATTGTTTTAACTCAAGAACGGGTTTCTTCCAACCCAAGGACAGTGATGCAAGAGCTTTCTTTACAATTTATTTTATTTTATTTATGATACTAGGGTTAATTATATAGGATCATATGATTAATGAGTTTTTGAAGTATTTCCTTAAAAGTTTTAGTTTTACTGATGGATTAAGATTACGAATCCTTCTTCCATAGGGATCTAGGGCTTAGACTAATATAAATAGGTTGCTAAGGTTATAAATATAACTTGCATCTAGATGTTTGTTCTGCAAGCATTATCATGGAGGAACTAATTCTAATATCTATTCGTGTTATACAGTTGAAGCAAAGAAAGAAAAGGGGGATATAGACTCTTAATTGGACATCCTTAAGATTGCGGCAAGAATTGTTTTAACTCAAGAACGGGTTTCTTCCAACCCAAGGACAGTGATGCAAGAGCTTTCTTTACAATTTATTTTATTTTATTTATGATACTAGGGTTAATTATATAGGATCATATGATTAATGAGTTTTTGAAGTATTTCCTTAAAAGTTTTAGTTTTACTGATGGATTAAGATTACGAACCCTTCTTCCATAGGGATCTAGGGCTTAGACTAATATAAATAGGTTGCTAAGGTTATTTTATGGTCGTTCTTTGTTACTTCTATCAATCTTTTATATTTTATCAATTCATTCAGATTATAGATGTTTCTTATGAACCCAAACCTCAGCTATCTTGTTCCAACTTCAAATTTATAAAAAATTTATCATGCTACAATAGCAACGCTAAAGAAACAATCCAAGTAGGAATTATCTCCTATTGTTGAAATATAATCCAACCCATTGTCCCACGACAATGTGCATATTGTAAGACGGTTTCACGCTAAAGCTCATATTTATGAGAGTAGTTAAATTATGAATCACAATGATTTCATGTCAAACCCATAGTCAGAAAAACAGGGCATTAATCAATTCAAGAGATGATATCTGCCCACTCCATCACTTTATCCATTATCCACATCATGCGAAGGAAAATATGACTGCTACAAAGGTACTAATGCACAGGACATTCCCGAGAAATTCAATAAATTACTGAAGAAAAGAGTTACAACATGATAGAATGGACCATAACAGTGAAAAAGCAGAAACTATTTAACTCATCATCAACACAGAAAACAAACCTTGGATTAGGATTTCCTCTCACCACTTTCTGGCCATATTTGCGCCACCTATACCCATCATCCAGTATATCAACCTCACTCTGAGTTTGCACAACAACACGTGGTTCTCGGATAGGTTTGATCACTGGAGTAACATCAAAACCACCAGCATCCAACCTCCTGCTCAAATGGTGTTTTATGAGACCATATTATGGTTAATATATGTATTTTATGAGTAAAACGGTGTTCTGAACTGATACCTTCTTTTCGAGAAGGGATCTTTGTCATCCTCAGCACCCTCTCCAGTATCATCATTTGTTGTGCCAGGAGATAGTTCAGGGGCACCATCTGGTTCGATAGCATGAGACAACTGTCCATATGCACCAGGTGACTTGTCTGCAATGTAAGTGATTGAAAGAGAAAATGAAAGGAATGAAGGAACATTGGTTAGTACATATGGAAAGTAGATAGCAAACTGAATTCCCTAAGAAGTTTCCATCCATACCATCTTGACTAGGTAGAGAAGAAAACTTGTCAAATCTTTCTTCCTGCATGAACAAACCAGAGCCAGAGGCATATCGCCGGCTTGGTTGAGGTTTAGGATGATCGTGTGTACCCTTGTAAATAATCTCTGTTATTTGTCCATCATGAGAGCACTCAAATAACTTTTTCACTTCACAGTTAGGATGTGTGCATTTGTAATAGCTGCGTGGGAACTCACTTCCTTTAACGTTTTTCTGTCCATATTTTCTCCACTTATATCCATCATCAGATGACACTGTAGGTGCACTTCCTGACTGTGATGCACGAAGCCCACTGCTAGAGAGCCCCATTTGGTTTAGTTCATCTGAATCAACTTCAGCAGGAACACTAGAACCTGAAGTAACCATGTGAAGTGGTGTTGATAGAGTCAACTCATTTGTACAGACTGCCATCTCACCTTTTACTGAGGGTGATGATGGAAATGATTGAGACTGGCATTGGCTTTGGACTTTAACACATTGTGCACTTCTCTGATGGTTCATATCTGCAGAAACCTTGAAATAAATGAAACATGTTAGGCAAACAATGACCCTAAACCAGCAAGGCTACTTGTAGATATCAGGAATTGAAATGAGTTTATAAACATTTAGTAATTCCAGAGAAGGGAAAACAGGAAGGTCGAGTAAAAAAACATGCCTCATCATCTAAGTCTTCATTTTATCCTTCTGCAAATATTGTTCAGAATGAGAATGAATAAAACCAATGGCTCATTGGCAGTGAATATTTCAGTTTTGTTGAGAAACCACAGACTAGTTAATATAGGTCAGGTTTTAAGTTTAGAAGCTCTTGTAAAATTAAACACGTTAAAAAGTAGAAGACACTGAGTGATGTGAGGAATTATTGGAGCTGTTATTTAAACATGAATGTGGGGATAGAAGCACCATATAATTTATTGGAGTAATTATCAAGCAATTTAAGTCCAAAAAAAAATTACATAACACTAAGTACCTAAAATCGCCACGCATTTTATGAGAGCCTGAAATTTCATTGGGATCTTACCATGTCTGACCTAGCATGTGGTCTAAACTCAAAGCAGTTTGATTTTCTTTCTCCAAAGGTGGTGGAGGAAACAGTAGTAGCTGAATATGAAGTGGAGCTTAGAGAACCAAGCACAGTTTGAGGATTAGTAAATGTGCCAGTAGTGGGGGAAGGCTCTGCCTGTGAAGTCAAGAAGATAGGAATCAGCCTAAAGATATTTCTAAGGCAAAGTACAAGCAGATCAAGTAAACAAGACTTGAAAGAGTACAAAATCAAGATAAAGGCAAGTTTCATAATCCATGAATGTCCTAAGGCCCTCATCAATGGCGCAACTGATAACTATTATGCCACTGTCTGGAGTCTGGCACCAAATCTGTGAAGCTCTTAGATCTTTCTTATCAGCATCAATACATAGAAAGATCAGTGCATCTAAACAAGTGACGTGAGCTAACCGATCATTGCCAGGTTACACAAGCGTAAGGAAATTCAGAAAATATAAAAAGAGGGAAATAAATATATATTGAACCCAGTAAGAGAGACATCAATTTTCAAATGTTTCCATTTGGACCAGTACTTCAAATGTAGAAAACTACATACCCAACTGAACAAAGCCGCAAACCCAATTTCTCATGCTTGAACTCAACATATGCTGTCTATCACATTTAAGCTTCAGCTCTATATATGGTCATGGACTCATGATGGGCAACCAAGTTTGTTCTCTCTATGGATAATCAAGTTATTCTCACTTGTTTGATTCACATATACCTTCAAGCTTCTTTGCAGTCATATCTGTACACCCAACAAGACCAATAGAACATAGACAAGAAGAAGCATGGCAAAGACTCCTTATGTGAGAACACAACACAGGCATCTAAAAGAACAAAAAAAGATTTTTTTTTTTTTCTAAAGAAAAGAGAACATGAAAAGGGGAAGCTTAGGCTAATAGTAATTAAAAATGAAAAAGTAATATTCTCCAGACAAATTCCACACGAGACATGGTACCAAATTCATAAAGCATCAGAATCTACAACTTCAGGCTACGACATAAGCACTCCCGAATCACATAAATTAAATTAACACGAAACGAGACAAATATAGTAACTGGCATTTCATATTTTTTTTCTTTTTTTGAAAATAAAAAATGAAAGTAAGAGCATCTTGTTTTTTAAAGTCAATTCTCCACTTCTTGAACTCAACGACACGAAGCTGTAAACAGCACCGTTCTTTTGATAGCTGGTGAGATGAAATAGTAGAAAACAC
>Ga0325405_1000466_pt1 | contig 38842 bp, 17 predicted proteins | sample PopdelMetagenome_21_FD_205663 | JGI IMG/M metagenome (GOLD analysis project Ga0325405, IMG submission 205663) | Populus deltoides microbial communities from Bellville, Georgia, United States - Xylem-Control-R2 | ecosystem: Host-associated > Plants > Phyllosphere > Stem > Wood/Secondary xylem... | reverse complement strand
TTAAATGTATGTGCCCTCCAAAAGATAATAATAATAAAGTGATGCATAACTATACCATGTATGATAGAATATAAAGATGCATGCTAAAGCTTTTAAACAAAGTATCATTCATAGTAAAAAAAAACAATTATCAAGCTTAGTCCTAGAGTCCCCAGCGGAGTCGTCATCTTGTCCCACCCTCGCGAGCAGAGCGCGGCGTCGCGGTGACCCTCAATTGATTTCGGGGTTTTTTTTTGTTTTTGTGAATAAGAGAGTCGTCACCTAGTATTTTGATCACTAGGAACCCTAACTAGTCTTTCAGAGATTCTAAGGCAAGAGACTGGTTGCGTAAAGGGAAGGTATTAGCACCCTTAGTATGCCCTACCTAAGGTAAGCTGCTTGGTGTTTGGTTTGCTTTATAATTGTTATGGTGTTGGTGTTTTCTAATCCCATCAGTTTTCCTAGGTTTGATTCGAACTAAATTTATTAAGATACAAATCCAAGGAGATTCCATGTGTTTTGAAAGCTCATTTTTCTCTTAATATTTCAAGAGTTTGCGACTCGTGAATCACAAGGAGGAGGGACAAAAATTTAGAAATCTAGAGCGTTTTAAAAAAACTACTTTTTTGCCTTAATGTTTTATACTCTCACGGCTCGTAAACCGTGGAGTAAAAAAATTGAAATGTTCTCGATTATAATCAAGGCTTCTTTCAAGGATGTGTGCGGATTTATTATTCCTAGAAAATTATTTTGAATATTTACCGCTCCAGATTTCTTTATCCAAATATTAACAGTGAATAATAACAAATTATTCCCAATAATATTTTGGATATTCGTCCTTTAAGGATTTTTTCTCCAAACATTAGCGGTGAATAATAGATAAATTCCCCCCAAAATAAGATTTTTATTATTTTTGGAATATTGGTCAATACCCTTTGGAGTTTTACAAATATGTTGTAAAATCCAGAAATACAAGAAAATAATTTTTTGTTGTGTTTAGGAAATCCATACGAAAACACATTTTCAAAACTTCAAATATTTGTTTTTTTATATGAAAAAGAAAATTCAGAATATGTTAGGGTATTGGCCGTATGCAACACACAAGAAAACATTTTTTTGTTTTTTCAGACATATGTTTGCAACATTTCGTGGAAAAATCAGGTATTTTAATACCAGATTTGTATTTCCACAATATAAAAAATACAAACCATAAACTAAATACCCGAGAAAATCAATGATATTACTTTTTTTTTGGGCTGGGTCCAGCTCGACCCATGTGGCTAGGCTGAACCCAACAGGCTTAACCTGGTCGCTGGCCCAAACTAGTGACCCAGCTAGGCAAACAATGCCTCATTATTTACTGTTCAAGTGAATTATAATTCACTTGAACAGTAACAAAAGCATGCACAGTAACCATTAATATGCAAAGTGAAAAGAATGCATGGAAACTCACCTAGCGCTGAGACGAGCGAAGGCGATGGCGCTGAGACCACTGAGCGCTGCTCACGAAGGAAGATCCGGCCTGCTGCTCACAGCAGAAACAGAATTGTTGTCATGCAGGAGAGTTTCCGATGTGGCTTTAATAAAGGCTGGGAAAAAAAAACATCATGCTGTCATGTTACTGCTGCTGTTTGCCGCTTTGGGAGGAAGGATCCCTGCTACTGTGCTGCTCTTGCTTATTGCTACTCATAGTGTTGTCATCTCGTTCACAGGTGGAGGAAAGTCTTCCGCTGGCATGGCAAATGATCAGCGCCCTTGGAGTCTCGGTTTTCTGCTCCTTTACTTTCCTTTGACCTCCCTTCTTATTTCTCCATCTTTTCCGTAATGACCTGCTGTTAGCAGTGGAGTGGAAGGGAGAGTGGAGAGCTGGCGCAGCCTGTTCTCTGGTCAGGAGAAGACGAGGCTGTTCTATATATCTAGCCAGGGGTTTCTCTGATTTTCTTCTTTAGAAGAGGGGCGGCAATCAGGGTCTTCTGGTGTACTTCAAAAGAAAAGAGAAATGAGGGGAGTGAAGATGGGAAGGGAGGTCTTGGCCGAGAAAGAGAGCTTCTGATGAGGGCAAGATATGGGGCTGTGAGTGGGAAACGTGGGAAGGAGAGAGATGAGCTCGTTGTCTGTGGTGTGGGACAGCCGAGAGGGAAAAGAGAGTTTTGGTGACAGGGAGAGGGGACAGTGTATGACCAGAGAAAGATCCTTAGTTTCTTCAAAGGGAGGGGTTGCTTCGTTGTTTTTATTTTTAAAAGATGAGCAGGGCTACAGCTTCTTTGCTACGGCTTCTTTGCTAGAGAAATAGGGTTAGGGTTTTCTTTGCTAAAGATGAGCAGGGTTTTTTTTGTGTTTCCTCTAATTTTTGTTTGTCTCTCTGCCCCCTTGTAAATTGTTTCCGATGTGGCTTTAATAGAGGCTGGGGAAAAAAAAAACATCCTGCTGTCATGTTACTATTGTTGTTTGCCGCTTTGGGAGGAAGGATCCCTGCTACTGTGCTGCTCTTGCTTATTGCTACTCACAGTATTGTCGTCTCGTTCACATATGGAGGAAAGTCTTCCGCTGGCATGGCAAAAGATCGGCGCCCTTAGAGTCTCGGTTTTCTGCTCCTTTACTGACCTTCGACTTCCCCTCATATTTCTCCATCTTCTCTGTAATGACCTGCTGTTAGTAGTGGAGTGGAAGGGAGAGTGAAGGGCTGGCGCAGCCCGTTCTCTGGTCAGGAGAAGACGAGGCTGTTCTATATATCTAGCCAGGGGTTTCTTTGATTTTCTTCTTTAGAAGAGGGGCGGCAGTCAGGGTCTTCTGGTTTACTTCAAAAGAAAAGGGAAATGAGGGGAGTGGAGATGGGAAGGGAGGTCTTGGCCGAGAGAGAGAGCTTCTGATGAGGGCAAGACTCAAGGTTGTGAGTGGGAAACGTGGGAAGGAGAGAGATGAGCCGGTTGTCTGTGGGGTGGGACAACCGAGAGGGAAAAGAGGGTTCTGGTGAAAGGGAGAGGGGACAGTGTATGGCCAGAGAGAGATCCTTAGTTTCTTCAAAGGGAGGGGTTGCTTTGTTGTTTTTATTTTTAAAAGATGAGCAGGGGCTACGGCTTCTTTGCTAGAGAAATAAGGTTAGGGTTTTCTTTGCATAGGGTTTTTTTTTGTGTTTCCTCTAATTTTTGTTTGTCTCTTTGCCCCCTTGTAAATTTTTCTCCCCTCCTCTTAAATATGGCTGGATGTTCACTTATATAGAAAATCTATACACGTGCTATTTAAGGAAATATTGAAATAATTATTGCAGAGATTGTCTTCTATAACCAACACCAACAAATCCTATATATATAGCATTTTATATTGCAGTGATTATTTTTCATAACCAGCACGAATCAAATCATATATCTATAGTATTTTATATTGCAGTAATTATATATGATTCAATAATTATCTCCTTGATACATTGCTTCTTTGATATTAGCCCTGATGCTCTATGTTATCGCCACATGTAAACCCTTATTATTATTTTTTATTTTTTTATTTTTTATTTGAAAATTTATCAAAATATGGGTCAAAAATTGGGTAGCAACATTATTCATGTGTGAACAATAGAACGTGAATTATAATTCACGTCTACTGTTCACTTAGTAGACAGCAAAGAAGAAGAAGAAGAAAGGGAAGGGGAAGGAGGCTGACCTGCGGTGGAAGCTTGGCTGCGATGAGGAGGTTCAGCCGGTGGCTCAGTAGGCTTCGGTGAAGAGAATGGTGGCCGTTGTTGGTTGTTGGTGATGGAAGAAAAAAAGTTGCAGAGGAGAGAGGCTCTGCGGTCACGGTGGCTGTTCTGCCACTGGTGAGGATTTGGGTTCGTAGGGAGGCTGCGCCGCCGTCTGTTGGTGGAGTAGAAAGGTGTTTGTGGGGGCTTCAGGGGCTGAAGACACGGTGGGGAAAGAAGGAAGGGAGGGAAATGTTGGCTGGAACCGGAAATGAAAATTTTCTCCACTCTTGGAGCATGAAAATCACATATATTTATAGGTGGCGGAAAAGGGACACCTTTTCTCTTCTAGTGCCAAATTTCGGCCCTTGGTTCGACCCGAAAGCACTCCAACCATTGCTTCAAAGCAATGATGAACTGCTAGTTTTATACAGGAAAATGGTTGGTCGGGTTGGATACTTTGGAGCGGTGTCGCTGCCTCTGCAGCCTCGATAAGTCCGAACAATTTATACTAAAGTGTAGTCAGGTATCACATGATCATTTTCATGAGGCTTTATCTAATTTGGAGAAGAAACGAGGCGTTAAACGCCTTGGGAAGAAAGTCCCTTGGGCAGCCTCACTAGAGAAGAAGATGAATAGTAACTTTTCTACCAATTACGCTTTAGTCCTTCAATTTGTGGCTTATCTCTAATTACATCCCTAATTGACTTCAAAATTTCAATTCTGTTCAATTTCACCCTTGAAGAACTTCAATTCAAGCCCCTGATTTCAATGTCTATTTCTCCTTTGGTTATTGGTTTTAGATTTATTCAATTTAACTCTTAATCGATCAATAAACTTCTAATTTCTTCAATTTGACCCCTGATTTGGTCAATTTCAATCTCTATTTACACGCCTTTTCCAGTTTGGTCCTTGGTTTTGAATTTCTTCAATCAAGTCCCTAATTGGCCATAAAACTTCAATATTTATGCAATTAAACCCTTAATTTGACCAAATCAACTCTCAAAACTTCTAATTTAACTCAGAACTTTAATTTTTTCTAATTAAAGCCTAAATTGACTTAAAAATAAATTTTTCTTGCAATCAAACCCTTCATAAATTCAATTAAACCTCCAATAAAATTTAATTGAGTATATAAATATATTTTTTTTTACCTTTCTTCTTCAAGTTGAATTTTCTTTGTCAATAGGACTCTTCATCTATAAAAAAATATACTATCAAATTTTAATTTTTTAGCCTCCTCGACCAATTTCTAGCTATTTTCTTGGCGCTCCGACATTCTCTTCTCACTGTTACTATTTTTTTTATTTTTTTGTTTTTAATCCGAACATATATATTTTTATTATTATTTTTTGGAAAAAAAAGATGAAATTAAGGAATAACTCAAAAATAAGTTATGACAACTCAAAGACATGATTTCTCCCCATACAGAAAAACCAATTTCGTTGCTGCAATCCTATTGAGCAACACATTCATTATCAACATCTCTATTACCAGCACAAAATAACAAATTAGTGCAACATTTTATATTGTTTTCAAGAACACACCAAATCTTAGTTTTCCTATTCTTATTTGTCTCGTCAATAAAATATAAATCAAACTAAATAAGGCTAAAGCATTTATAATAATACATATCCTGGATTTTTAACTTGAGCAACAAAATTTCCAAACAGTACAATGTAATTTAAAAATCCAACACATACCAACTTCAATCTATAACAAATTATACAAAACCCATATGAAAATCCTTGAATTTATAAACCCTTAATTCTTTATTAATCTCTCTAGATCCTAATTTTCATTCACTTTCCCTGGAAAAGAGCATAATCATGGTTGTTACTTCAATTAGATTCAAGCCCACCAAACAAATTTAAAAATATCATCTCCAATGACATGCATACTATAAAATTAGACATCATGTTTTTCAAGCAATAACTCATCCAGATACAAAGCTTGTCAAAAAACAAACTTTTAGTGACCCTAAAACTAGCGGGGAAAAACCCAATTCTTGTTAGTTTTTTTTGCTCAGTAATATTTTCAAGCAAAATATAACAACAACAACACCAGCAGAACCTACTATCAAAACCCAATTCAGAAAGCCATCAAAATTTGTTAGGGACATATGGTGATAAAGCTCCAATTTCCTTGTCCGGTCACATTTCCTAGCTTTCAAGAACCTGAAGGACACATTTAGATTGATTATTTTAGTCCTAACTAATTGGATAAATTATATATTAATTCTCAATTTTTATACAACTGCTATAAATTCTAAAATATATACAGAGTTTTGTCTTTTCCATGACACTCTGATGCCATTGCATTTTTCTAATGCACTCCACTCTTTAGCAAATATTTATTTTTGCTTCAAAGTTATGATTGAAATTGAGATAGTACTGGGTATTCTTTAGCAACAAACAATGTGTACAAATAAATATATGGACACCCACATGTCATTTCCCACGAATAAAAAAAAACACTATAGCGCTCCAAGGATGCAACGTGTGCTACCTTTATTTGGTAAATAAGGATGAATAGATTGGCTTTTACCTTGATAGCCATAAAGTCCCTTGGTATGGCTCTGACCGCCAGCATATTATGTAGGAGAGTTGGATACAAAATAAGCAACTGGTGACTGCTAGCAAAAAGAATGTGCAAGCGACAATTAAAAGAAGAAGGAAGCAATAGATAGGGAACAAAGTTTAAGAAAAAGAAATTATTAGCTCATCTAGAACCGGACATCCATGCGCATCAAATTGGAATTAGGAAGAGACAAAGAAAAACCCCCAAAAGGATTCTATTTTTTTCTAAACTTATTTTCTTCTCTGCTACCATGTCCGTGGAAGACCTAACCACATTTCTGTTACTTCTACATAGACAAACAAAAAAAGCCAGATACTTATACCTGAAAGTACTTGGAAAATCTAGAGTGGGTGGACCTTTTGTTGCAGAGTTGTGATTCCCATTACAAGCCTCTTTAGCCGTTCTTGTTCAAATTCTAAAAAATCAAGAAATTAAAAGAAAAACTCAATCCACATCAATTTCATAAGCAACTCAAAAAAAAAGAAAATATTGGATGATCATAAAATTGATATATAACCCACAAATTAAAAACTCAAAAACCCTAAATCAAACAACCCAACAAACATCAATTCGGGGAAAAAAATCAAATTACCTGAGAGTGTACAGAGTTGTCGTTATGAATGGAAGAAAAGAGAGAAAACTTGTTTGATTCCAATCAAAAGACTCATTGCGTACCCACTCTTCTGGATGGAGAACTTGGATGAAAAAAATGAAAGAAATGATATAAAATCAGAGAGAGAGAGAGAGAGAGAGAGGCTGGTATGGTTTTTTTTTTTTATGAATGGAAAAACGACTAGACTGAAAAGACTATACCCATGTTTTAATTTTCTTGGGTATCAAGAATAAATATGTCTTTTCACTGTATATTCTAAAAATGAAAAAACCTAAACACTAACCTGGTTACGAATGGTTGTGGAATCATTTACCTGTTTATAAAATCATTAGCATATTTTTTTAATGTTTTAAAAATATTTTTTTATTTATTTTAAATTAAATTTATTTTAATATTTTTGAATTATTTTGATATTAAAAATAATTTTTAAAAATAAAAAAAATATTATTTTAATATATTTTTAACCATTTTAAATACTCATAAAAAAATAACAAATAACTCTGAATTAAAGATAACATTTAGAAAAAATTTATTAATTTTTTTAAAAAAAATATCAGATACTGCTGAGTCTGGCAAACCAAGCTAGCTTGCCTAACCTATTTTGCCAGAGCCTACACGATTGGGCTTTTAATTTTTTTTGTTTGCAACTGGGGTGAACGAGCCCTGAATTTCTTTGGAAAACCTAGATTTTGGCCATTGTAGTGACTAAATAAAAACCTATTTTTTAATTTTTTTTGACTCAAAACACCTATAAAACACCGTAAAAACTGTGATAAATTTATTTATAGTCTCAAAAAATCGTCTCAAAAATCAAAATCAACCTGAATCCAAAAATTAACCCGAGTTCAAATTCGTTTTTTCATAAACTTTAAAGGTATAAAAACATATAATATGAACTCGTTTCCTCCAATAAAATCATTTGATATAAATTGGTATCAATAACACTTTTCTCTCTCTATTGCTGGAATTCGGAGACGTTTCTCACTTTTCTTTCAACTAAGAACTAAAAAATATCAAAAATGAACTTTTGTACCAAAATTAAATTGAAAAAATATTGAGGTACTGAAATTATATAATTTATATAATTTTTAAAGTTTAAGGATCAATGTATATTTTTTGTGAAATTTATAGCATGACACTAATATTTGAAGTATTTTTTATTTTATTATTTATTTTAATCTTATATTTTCATAAAAAATCAAAATCAATTGATATTTGATTAGAATTAATCATTTAAAAAAAATTAAGAGTTAAATTAAAAAAAAATTACATAACTCATCCACGGTAATTTATAAAAAGATGAACAATAAAGTCTTTTGTCTTAGTATAATAAAATACCCTAGAGTAATACTTAATAGTAAATTTCTGAAAACGTCCCAATTTGAATTTACCAACATCAACAAAGAAATTCCAATTTCCAAATAAGGAATAAAAAAGGGTTCAAAACCCTAATATTCATAAATAATAATAATCAATCACTTTGCTCTCTATCTCTCGTCTAGGGTTACCGTTGAGATATCATCATCACTTTCGCTTGGCTCAATCAATCGATGTAATGAAGCGAGAGCGAGATCACCAGTTCGAATGCGGAATATGCGGAGCAGAAGACCGGTATCTCCTCCACAACGTCCGCCACCGTACCCCATCCTACCGCCGCCTTTGCACGAACTGTCTCTTAAAAGACCACCGTGGTCTCTTCTGCCCTTTCTGCTTTAGTGTTTATGAAGAACCACTCCCAATTGATCGATCCATGTGTAACAAATGCCCTTCCATCTCTCACAAACCTTGCATCCCTTCCAATTACCCTCACCACACTCCCTTCATCTGCCCCTCTTGCTCCTCCCCCAATTTCTCCTTCTTTAATCCTACTACAAACGGAGATTCTCCTTCCGGCAGGATCATCGATAGAGATTCCGCCAGAGCGCTTGTTGCTGCCGCCAAGATTGCTGCCGTTTCCATGACGAAAGCGGCGGCGATGGCCAAGGTTGAAGCTGAGAAAAGGGTTAAGGAAGCTACTTATGCAAAGAAGAGAGCTAGAGAAGCGCTTGAAAGGCTTGCTTATTTGGCTGCCAAAGAGAAAGAGATTATGGAGGGAAAAGGAGGAGGAAGTAATTATAATGGGCTTTATCTAGCTCCTCCTCCTCCTCCTCCGCAGATTACAGGGAAAGTGGAGAAATGATGATGATTTTACTTCTAAATAGGGTAAACTAGCGCTGCTGCTACTACTGCTTTCCTTGTCTTCTCTCTTTTGGTTTTGGATTCTTGGATATGATGGATGATGTTGCTATTGTTGTTAGAGATGATTTTCATTATGTTTAGTTTTTGGACAAATTTCTGTCTCTTTTTCGCTCTGAGTTTCAATCATCATCTTTAATAACTTTTTACTTGTATATTTTGGTGTTTAACTCACTAACTACATATATCCTTTCATCTTATCAATCATTTTGCAAGTTAAATTTCTCTTTCTTTCTTATGCATCTTGAAAAAGTATTAATTGATTTTTTTTTATCTCCCAAGCTACTAACTACTATTAAAAGAAGGAATTAGCACAGGCAATTCTGGGATTGGGACTTTATTGTGAAGTATGCCATGAAATTGTAAGTTGGAGCTGCTGAGTCTTTATGGAGTTGATTGAGAGTTGGAGTCGTAGCTGCTGAGTTTTTATGCAGTTGATTGAATTTTGGCAGGGGCACTCTAAAGTAGAGGAAGCTAAATAACAATTTATTGTGGCTATAAGTGAGTGAATTATTACATCTTCCCGTCATGTTTTGATTGAAAATGGAAATGCAACTGTCTGTCTTCTTCTCCACCTGCCTTGCCTTCCTTTATTTGTTTTCGTTGTGATTCCTTCGTTTCTGGTTTCTTTATGCGTTTCAGTTCACCTGTTTTTTTTATTGCTTAGAATAATGCCAAATGAAACTTTGGAGTTTTAACAAAAACCTTTACACGCTGGCTATGCTATTATTAATTTATCTTCTGGCTAAAATCAGTTCAAGTTGGGTGGTGCTGCTTCGGTTGATGGCAAATCTGCTGATATTATCTATTTCAACATATTGCTGCTAGGAATCTGTTCTGTTATTACAGATTGCCTTCAAAGTTGGAAACGGGAGGACATAATCATCATCTTTATCGGAGGTATTTTATGGCTTACAGTTACAGTGACTACTAGTTCACCAACAAGGATTATTAAGAATCCTCTCACAACAACATTACCTGGTTTCGTCGTGCTTCTTCTTCTTCTTCTTCTTCTTCTTCTTTTCCCTCAACTCAAGTTTTACTTGTTCTGATGAGTGATGGATTTGTGAATTCCCATCGAGGGGAAAGGATAAATAAGGAGAGACTAAAACCAAATAACACGAAGCTCCATTTTCTACAGACAAGGGTGTCTTAAATTAGGAAGATTGTATTTTTTTTCAGCAGGATTGCATAAGCATGTTCCATTGTAGGTGCTGTATCTCTGGTTTACAAGCAAAATTATCTGCTGAAGGATGAGATTTTTTTAGAGGAAATGATGGCTGCCAGAGAGTTAATTTTGCAGTCCTGCAAGCAATATTCTCTGAAACGGGTTCGTACTTTGTGAATAGTCGAGAGCCAATGTTGAAATCTACAAAGAAAAGCCTCCTAATTAAATATGGCATTCTACGAAGCCATCAGTTTGCACCGCCAAGTATGCTTTACAAACGTTAATGTTGTTGATGCTAATCTGATGCTCGAAGTCCCAAGTCCACATAGATTAATCTGAGTTCTAATTAATCACTGATTTATCCCATTTTATAGTTTCAACTTGTATATTTGCGGATGGTATTAGGGGCTGCACTCGATTCCACCGCCGATAATTTAGTAGACAGTGAACAAAATATATACGTCTAATTAGCTAGCTTAATAACTTTTATTGTATAGTTAGGTAGCTAGCTAGCTTTTAATTGTTATTTGGTGCCCATCCCAAGTTTCTTGATTTTGAGGGACCGAAAAAGAGAACGGAAAAGTCTTTCCTTTTTTAGTCCCTGAATTCGAATAACCAATTTACATATTATTTTTTCGTCCTTTCTTTTTTCGGGCCAATTTACACATGAATAGAAAAGGACTAAACTTTATTATATTATATTATAATTATATATAAAATAAAACTAAAAGTGCCCGGTGTGTGCATTGTGCCTATGAGGCAATGCTTCGTGGATTACAATAGCAAAATCAAAATGAATTTTGACTCCACATCAAATGTTATCTTCAACAATGGTGTTAAAAGCTTCACATTATCCTTTTCTCGGTACTTAGAAGTGTGTGCATGAAGGAGTATTGTTTAGGCTATGGTGGATATTCCTTTCTTTTTTTTTTTTTTATTATCTTGGATTTCATTAAAAACCCTTTTAAAAAGCAAATATATCATATAAGTTTGTATTTATATCAACTTTGATTCTTATTTTTTTATTGCTATTTATTTTGATTTTAATTTTTTTAAGTTTTTTTTTATTTCAGCCCACAACATTTTATTTTATTTAATTTTTATATCCAATTTGATCTTCATTTTTTTAATTGTTATTTTTATAACATTTTCTTGATTTGTTTTATTTTTCAATTCCATCCATCATTGTTTTATTTAATTTAATTTTTATACCAAATTTGGTCTCTCTTTTTTTATTACTATCTGTTATGTTTTTTTAATTTTGGATGATTTGGGATTTTGCTTCGTGAATTTTTCAGGTTTGCCTGTTATAGAGTAACCTGGTCTCATAATTTGCCATAGGTTTCGAAGGTTAGCCTAATTTCACTTCGAGTTTTCTTAGGTTCTGTTTTTAAAATTGATTTTTTTTATTTTCATCCTTTGATATTAGGTTATTAGGCCTTCAACTTTGTAATTTTCACTGATTTTGTTTTATGGGGTTAACATAATCTCATATCTCGAATCACGAGTTAGTCGAGTTGACTCAAGTTGACTCAAGTTGACTCGGGTTTTTTTTATGTTTTTATTGATTTTTTCCCATATTCACCTTTCATTATTTTATTTAATTTTTTTTGTACAAAAATATCCTGATCTTATAATCAGACAACGAATTTGATATGATAACTCGAGTTAGGTTTTTTTTGTCTTATTTTAAAATTATTTTTTTCTCAATCTTTCCTTCACCGTTTAATTTGTTGGTAATTGAGTTTCAGGTTCTTTTTATTTTTCTCTTTATGAGATTAATATTCTCATTCAATTTTTATTTTAATATCAAATAAGATCATTAAGACATTTTAAGAATATATAGATGATATCTTTTCATAATATTGACAAAGTTTTTTTTATTTGTCATTGTCATTTTTTATAATCATATTATTAAATTAACCGAACTTATTAAACTGATTTGAATCAATGACTCAAATCCTAATTTTCCTTGTTGCTTTAAAAACATTGTTATCACTTGGGCATCTTTTTTTTACATTAGAAAAAAATTAAACAATTATAAAAATAAATATTTGCAAAAAGAGAGAATGAATAAAATTATTGAGGAGAAATGTATTTCTTTGACCTAAACATTGTCATTGCTTGGGCATATTTTTTTTACATTAGAATAAAAATAAACATCTGTAAAAAAAGACAATGAATAAATTTATTGACGAGAAATGTGTTTTTTTAACCTGAATTCTATTTTCTTAGTAATAAATCTCTTGATTGTTTAAATGAAACCTATCATGATCTTAAAGGTAAGTTTTGATGTGAACTTAAAGGGTAAGAACCCTAGAACTCACAATCAAGATAAAAAACAACAAAAAAAAACTGAAAAAATAGTTGAAAAAAGCTTGACCCAGTGATTACCTAAATCAAAGAATCATAGTTATTGGATGAAAGATCACAACTCGCTGATTATAGGGAAAAAATCAAGAATTAAAAGTGTAAGGATGGATGCCTCAAACCTTTGATAAGTTCTTAAGAGTTTGATGAAGAATTACGAATATAAGTAACCTTGCCACACACACAAAATATTATTTCTAAATAATAAGCAATCTCTAATACAAGCTAAATAAATATATTTATACTTGTTAAAATGTCTTAAAAAGAATGGAAAATATCAAAAGAGTTATAAGAAAAATTGAAAAACATATCATAAATCAATTAGGAAAATATTGCAAATTCTGAATAGTAAATTCTGAGCTTTATCGCAAAGTCTTTTTAATATCCAATCTAGATGAAATTTTACCTCTATAAAAAATAAGACCTTAAGAATCTTTTGGATAATTTTTAGCTCGATTTATCAGTCAAATCAAAAGTTATACTCATTAACATAAAACTACACGTTAGAAAAATAAATTCAATCCACGTGTAAGTAGAAAAACAAGTTGAACTTGCGAGTCTTATAAAAAACAAGGCTTAAATATCTTAAATTTGCTCATCAAATACCTTTTTAAATTGATGTTTCGTTTCAATTATTGGTTCTGATTTTCATAAGTGAATGTCTACTTGGAACCAATGTTTGTTCTCTAGATAATTTTCTGATTTATTTAATTTAACTTGATTGTCTTATTTTGCTATAACCTAGATAATCCCAATCCCCCTCAATTAGTTTTCGTAATACATAAAAATCTAAACTAAACCTTCATCGTGGGATCGATCCCTTTCTTGCTTTATACTATCTTGTTTATTTAAGGTAGGGTAATTAATTTGTGTGACCACGACAGTCGTTGTTGACTTAGAAATTATCAGCGAAAATGAATTTACGGTTGAAGCATGGAATCGTCAGAGAGCACAATTCACTTCCGGTTCAGAAATCATCAACGAAAACTAAGTTGTTGTTGACACAAAAATCGTCAGCAAACACAATTTCATGGTTGATGCATGGAATCATTAGCAAACCCAATTCACTGCTGACTCAGAAATCGTCAATGAAAACTAAGTTGCTGTCAACTCAGAAATCTTTAGCGAACACAATTTCACAACTAACACATAGAATTGTTAGCAAACCCAAATTCATTGCTAACTTAGAAATTATCGACAAAAACTAAGTCGTTGCCAACTCAGAAATCATCAGTGAACATAATTTCATGGGTGACCTATGGATTCGTCAACAAACCCAATTTACTGTTGACTTAGAAATCGTTAGTGATAATTGAGTCATTTCTGGTTTTTATACTTTTCCTTGGCTAAGCATAAGGTCTAAGCAAAGTTTTCCCCCTTATAACATACCCCAACCTAGTTGGACATAAATCATAACATCCAATTCATCACAAGGTTATCAACCAATATGCAATCAAGTCTCAACATGTACATTTTACAAAGGTTCTCTTAACCATCATTTCAAGACCGAGACATAATGTTGCCACAATCATACATTCTATGTTTCAATTCTATCATGTCAATTCATCAATACATATTAATAGTCAATTCACATTTCGCAAGAGTCCCATTTCCATCCCATGTCTTATTTCGATAAGGGTGTTCATCATGCAAAGTTTCCTTCATGGTTTCCCTTTTTTCTTTGACTAGACATTGTTGTCCATTCTCTTCCAATTTACACATACAATTTATCATTTCTATCACAAGTATACTCACAACAACAAGCTAAAATCACATCTTCATTCACTTGGTTCATAATCATGTAAACTCATTAATCGCATAGACAAGATCAAAACATTAATATAGTATGATTTCTGTTTCAGCTCAAACATGTCACTAAGGGCTTTACAAGATTACAATTCTGCACATTCCATCATTTCATCTCACTTTCACACAAGTTCTTCAATCATATATGAAAAATCAAGACATAAACATGAATTTTCAGCTCCAGAATTTTTCTAGGAGTTTAACAAGGTCACAAACTACATATTTCATCACTTCAATTCATCTCCTTTTATTATTTCAATTGACCAACCTTTAGTTGGGGTTTGTTCATCCAAATACATCCATTTTTTTTTGTTAAAGATTCTGAAATTATATTCCCTTCACCCCTATTTTTCCTTCAATCTTTCAATTTAATCTTTTTGAATCTATGAATGCAAGAGGCTTAAGTCTTTCCCCTTTGAGGTTTCTTCCTCTCTTTGTCCTGAAATCTTAAAGAAACATGTAAGAAAGTGATGTTTTTCTTACCACACAATTTTAAGCAAGCTTTAGGAAAGGTTCCAGTGGTTTTCCTCCTCTTTTCTCTTGATTTTTCTCTCCTCCTTCTGTTGTTCCTGCCGATCTTTTAGGCTCATTTTTCTTCCATGATTTTGGCTATCTCTCCTTTCTCTCTCCATTCACTCAAACTCTCAAGAGAAATGACATGCAAGCTGGTTTGGTTACGTTTCTTTTTGGAAAGGAGTGGCTGTTGCAGTTAAGGCTGCTGGCTGGTTTTAGGGGAGAGGAAAAAGTCATCTTTTTTTCCTATCATGTATTTATACCGCTCTTAAATGAGATGAGGGTGTTGGGGTACTAGTCATGTTTGTTCTTATCCCTCTTTTGAGTTATCTTAAGGCTGGTTACCTTCCCATAATTCCCACCTAGGATATACCGGTTCCCCCCCTCAATTTCTATCTAGAGCAGGCTGGTTAGTTTCTTTTAAATTTTTTCCTAGCATACATCGACCTGATACTATGTTTTTATTGGGTTTTACAATTACACTTTCTCTTATCAACTTTATTAATTTTATAACACTTTACATCCTCTTATTTTGACTAAAGAAAATCAACAAAAAATCTTCTATTATTTACAATTTTACCATTATATTTAATTTAATGCTAAAATGTTTCTAGTGACTTGAAATAACAAAAATAGCATAATTTCTTATTTTTCTCTAAAACAATCATGCCCAAATCTCTCTATGTCTTACAGCTCCTACCCTAGCAACAGAGTTAGATAAATCTCACTTATACTTCTTAACACTTGAAGTTCAAAATGGATCCTTAGTTTTTTTTTATTTTTTACCCAATTAGATCTACTTATAGTGTCTTTAATTCAACATCGGCTTTCAATGCTAGCTCAATTGCAGCTATTTATTTTTTCTAGGGAAGCAAAAACATTTACTTTTGAAAGAGCCTTACTAAGTATTTATTCCTAGAATCTCTTTCATTCTTTAAAAAGAGCACCTATAAGTCACCGATTTGGAAAGTTGAGCTCTCGGATCTCTGCAGTTGTTGTCATAGCTTTTATATGGCTGGTGTAGCAAAACAATAGAACAAAGAGTGTAACCATGTGGTGCCAACACTTATATGAAATTTTCAGACATGGATTATGCTTTGGCACAAGGTGGTTGTCCTAGGATTGAAAAACTTAAATTTGACCGTCTACTGCTAGTCATTTTGTATTTGTGTTATCATTGGAATTCACAGAAAGGGATATTGTTGTTAATCCACATAGTGAGGTGTCGTGTACTGGGGGACACTTGATAATTGTTAAAAGCCACTGCCACCATTTCCCCGTCTCATAAACCACCACAGACCAAAGCCAAGCATAGTTGTAGACCCACATCCATCACAGTCCCTGGTTGTCAACTAATTTGTATCAACTTGTCTTCTGTTATTTCTTCATCTCGAAGTAGGGCCTGCATATCCTTCTCTTAAAAGGTTAATTCAATTTGAGACTTTAGCAACTCAATTTTCTGAGGAATGGAACCCGTGAATTTGTTACCCTTGAAATTAACAAAGGATAATTTTTTTAGAATTCCAATAGAAGGAGGAGTGGGACCAAAGTGTGGGTTATAAAAAAGAGAAGTAAAAATAAATTTGTCAAGTTTTCAAATGAATTAGAGAAATTTACAAATTAAATCAGATACAAAGTTAAAAGTAAACTTACAAATGAGATATAAAATTTAATAGATTGTCAAAAATTTTCTATTCAAAATTTGCTAAAAAATTTCAATACATCATCTGATTCAATATTATATACTTGAAACAACCCTTCAAGTTTAGAAAAATACTAAAATAACATAATTGAGACCTAAGTAAATGACTTTAATAGAAAATTAGATAAATAATAACCATCACATATTTTTTACTTATAAGAAACAAAAACAAACACTTAGAAAACTAAAAGATTAAAACATGCATAACTTATTGTAGAAAACTCCAATGCATGCATGGTTGAACAATCTAGAAAGATCACATTTTAAACTTGAAAAACACATATGCTAAACTTATTTTTCCATGTAACGAAGACATGTAAAATAAGGCTCAAAGTTGGCTCATGGGATGAAAATAATAACATAAAAAACTTCATCCATTTGCGTTACCAGTCCAAACTCAAGTAAACCAACATCATTATGACCATTACAAGACACACTTATGTCATGTTCCCCTAGTTAAAAAAGACTCATCCTCGGGTTATATATACTATCATTGCCATAGAAAAGACCTAAGTCAACCACGTTAAAAGTGTCTAAAATGTCTAGATATGTGGGTAACTTAATCTTGTAGATATTTTCATCAATCTACTTCAGAACCTTAAATGGACCATCAACTCTAGGTTTAAGCTTAGCAAACTTACCTTGTGGAAACCTTTCCTTATTGAGACACACTCAAACCAAATCACCTTCTTTGAAATCTATATACTTACCATGCTTATTAGCTTAAGATTGATACTTATAGTTTTGCCTTTCAATCTTGTCATAAACTTGTTCATGTAACTTTTTAAGTTGTTTGACCCTTTCTTCAACATCACCACTAAAATTCTGACATGTTGGAAAAGAAATTAAGTCTAATGGAATCAATAGATTCTGACCATACACAACTTGAAAAGGAGTACAATCTGCACTTTAGCTAGTAGAATGATTGTAAGCGAATTCAGCTTGTGGTAATACAATATCCCAATCTTGAATATTCTTCTTTACCAAAATTCTCCAAAGACTTCCTAAACTCTTATTGACGACTTTAGTTTGCTTATCAGTTTGTGGATGACCAGTAGTGTTAAATTGAATATGAGTATCAAGTTTCCTTTAAAGTATACACCATAAATCACTCATGAATTTGGAATCTCAATTTGAAGTTATTGTTCTTGGAATATCATGAAGTCTAACAATCTCCTTAAGTATAAATCAATAATAGTAGTAACATCAAGTGTTTTGCTACATGGAATAAAGTGCACTATTTTAGAGAAATAAACAACCACCACTATAACTGAATCTTTATTTCTTAAACTTCTAGGCAAGCCCATCACAAAATCCATGTTGATATCTTCCCAATGAGTTTTGGTTACCAGAAGTGGAGTGTATAAACATGAATTTTGACTATGTGATTTGGCAATATAGCATGTCCTACAATGTTATATGAGTTTTGTAACATCTTTCTCCATCTTTGGCTAAAAGAAATTATCATGGATACCAACAAGTGTTTTATCTCTTCTGAAATGTCCACTAAGTCCATCGTTGTGAGCTTAAAAAATAATGTTTTTCCTCAAAGAACCTTGAGGAATACACAAACAATTTTCTTTGAAAAGATAAACCTCTAATATAACAAAATGCATGGAAACCCCACATTCGCATCATCCCATATCTTGCTGAAATCACTATCATGCTTATAAAGATCTTATAACACTTAAAAACTTGTCATTTTCACTTACATATTATTCAATAATAAATGTCTTGGACTCAAAGCATTTGTAACAATATTATGAACCCTATATTTATGCTTCATAGAGAAACTAAAAGTTTATAGAAATTCAATCCAATGAGTATGTCTTTGTGATATAGACCATCCAGCTAACACAAAGGATAATGAGAATCAACAAACATTATCACATGATTCTCTAGAGTTACCAATTAGGTTAATTATAAGATCAAGGGCCAAGAAAATTAAAAAGGTATTGATTGGGCTGATTCAAGATATTTGAGCCAAGATAAGTGTTTAGACTTCAACAAAGGATAAATATACTTTAATTAATGTAATTAAAAAAAAAGAGATAGTAATGAGACTTAAATAAAATTTAAAATAAAAAAGAAGAAGGCAGCAAACACTAGATTTTCTTGAGCTGTGAAATCTTTATAGAGCCAAACACAAGGCTATCAACCTCCTTTTTCAATGACACTTTTGGCTTTATGCTTGCATTGAATTTTAAGCTTTGTTATTTAATTTTTATAAAATTTAATATATTATATATGTGGTCTTATGTTCAGACCATTAAGTTTTAGGTCTTTGGCATTATAAATACCCTTTTGAAAGGGAGTGTAAGGGTTTCAGACTTTGATGAATAAAATATATATGTATTTGAGAGTATTATTATACTTTGATACTGTAACGAATTGCATTGAATTTTGAGCTTTTTTATTTTAATTGTTATAAAATTCAATTTTTTGTTGTTGTGGTCTTATGTTCAGACCATTAAGTTTTAGGTCTTTGACATTATAAATACCTTTTTGAAAGGGAGTGTAAAAGTTTCATATTGTGATGAATAAAATATATGTGTGTTTGAGAGTATTATTATACTTTGATTCTGTAACGAACTAAATCGACATATCAAATAACAAATGTCTTCATTGCATCATCATATACTTCTTATTCGTGAATTGCTATTTGTTAGGTGAGGGTTTCAGATTCCAATAATGCTAGTGTTTAGGTTCAAAGTAATCTCCGTGTCACACTTTCAAATCTGATTTTTTAGATTTCTGAGAGTTGTATTGTTTGTGTGTGGGTTACATGACCGCGTGATCATGAGGTTCACATCAGTTCAGTTCAATTTCTGTTGGCTATTAAGAAACTTTAAAGCCTTATGATTAGAAAAATAACACAAATAGTTTTGGATGAAAATGTTGATACCAATAGTCTAAAGCACAGACAATGACATAAAACTCTTTTTTCATAAACTAAATATTTTTTCTATAAATCGCTAAGGTTCTTGCTATAAAAAGCAACAGGCTTGCTCTTTTGGCTAAGAACAACATCGGTTCTAACATTAGACATATCACATTCAAAAACTTCTTTAAAAAATCAAGTAAAGAAAAAATATGAGCATTAGTCACCTTTTGCTTCATAAGTTCAAAACTTTTTTGTTTCATTAATACTCTTGAAACTACCTCATTTCAAACATTCATTGTTTAAAATAATAATAGTGTTGAAATGTTTTATGAAATGTGGATAAAAAAAAAGATGTTAAGACATGAAAAATCTGAATATCATGAAGAGTTTGAGGATTTAGTCATCTTAGAATTGCTTTAATCTTCATAGAATCTATTTTCACTCTTTCATTGAAAACAACAAAAACCAAGAAAGCATAGATGCTAGTGAAAAATTCACATGTTTTCAAATTAGCATAAAACTTTTAACTCCTCAAAGTCTGGAATACTTCTTATAAGCGACTAAGATGCCCTTCTTTATTCTTGTTGCATACAAGAATATAATCAAAATAAACAACAATAAATGTTCTAATAAAAGGTTTAAACATATGATTCATCATTCATATAAAAGTACTAGGCGTGTAAGAAAGGCCAAATAACATAACTATCCATTAAAAAAAAGTAACCCCTCATTTTAAAGGCTATTTTCCATTTATCACCAACTCTCATTCGAATCTAATCATAGCCACCTTTAAGATTAATCTTTAAAAATATGATAACACCATGATCAAGCAAGTCATCTAGCCTAGAAATATATAATTGATAGCCAATAGTGATTTTGTTCATTACTCGACTATCAATGCACATTCCCCATGACTATCTTTAAAACAAAAAGAGCACGCACAACACATGGACTCTTATTTTCCCTTACCACGCCTTTTGAAATTATTCCATCAACTTGCCTTTATAACTCTATATGTTCGATAGGTTGTCTTGTTTGGAAGCATAACACCTAAAATAAAACTAATACAATGATGAATATCCCTCATTGGAGGAAGTCCATGTGGAATCTCTTTAGGAACCATATTAGAAAACATCAAGCAAGGATTACACTTATGAAGCCAACTTATTCATTTCAAGCTTTCCTAAAAAACAATAAGAACACAAGCTAAACCAACATTATCAACAAGTAACCAAAAGTCCTTCCTTCCTTTTAAGAGGTTTAGAAATAAATCTAGATTTAAAATGACTAATAATAATCTTTACACCAACTTTCATAAAAAAAAAATAATAAGTGTTCTTAAAGCTATCAATATTAAACTTTTCTATTATATTGCCATAAATGACCAAGAAACAAATGACATGCATCCATATGAATTACATCACATTAAATCAAAATACTTTTTTCTAATGGAAAATAAAATAAGACACCTATTTGTTACCTTTTGTTCATGCTTAGTTTTCCATCCATCTCAACTTATAGGTTTGAAAGTATACTTCTATCTATGACTTTGTTCATCATATTAATAGATACGATATTATTACAAGCACCATTATAAATGATCACATCATAAACTTTCTCATTTACACCATAACAAGTTTAAAAAATATTGCAACGAACCCAATCTTCACTATTGTCTTGAACATCACTCAAAGTTTGCTAGATGATAACTCACCTTAATCAACATAAGTCACTTCATTTTCTTGATTTGATTCATTTGAAAATCCAAGTTATCTCTTCCTATATAATAACAATAATTATGTAATTTGGATAATCAAAAGTAATGTGTTCATACCCTTACCATTTAAAACACTTTTTTGAATTAAAACTTGAGGAACTAGTTGTGTTAGGACTAGCCCCAACACTTTCTTCCTTTTGATCTTTAAAAACAAAAGACTTTATAATTGAAGTACCCTTGGATAATGAATTATTCCTCAAGTTAGAAGAGCTCTCCTTAAATGTTGATTTCTAACTAGTCTTTCAAACCTCTTTTTGCTATTTTTCCATATTCAAAGCAAGTTTTCTCACATCATTTCAAATAAGGCTTTAACTAAACCATATTAGAAATTTTCTCTCTTAACCCACTCAAGTATCAAGTTATTGTCTACTTTTAAGGCTAAACAATATTACTCTTTAGCATGAGCAATTCAAATTCCATAGTATACTTTTCTATGATCAATCTAGATTGCTTCATATTATAAAACTTGAGAAGAGTCTTTTGCTAATAGTGTTAGGGCAAGAATCTCCTCTTAAACTTCATTTTCATTTGTTTCTAAAACTTGATCTTACTTCTGCCCTCACGAGCCCTTTGCTTCTTAAGATTCTCCCATCATAAGAAAGCATATTTTTTTTTTAGTTTAATAGCCATCAACTTCACTTTTCTTTCATCAAGATACTCTTTAAAAAAAAAAAACCCTCTTAATAATTTGAAGCCAATCAATGAACTTGTTAGATTGTATTTTACCTTTGAATTTATGAATGTTGACTTTCATGTCAAAATCTTGATAAGGACCTTTATTCATTAATCTTTATTATTGAGAAGAAGAATTATCACTAGTATGATGTTATGTTTTATGATAAAATGATTAACACCCTCCTCATTATTGCTTAGAGGAACCAATTTTAGTGTTATTCTCATCATCATCTCATTTTCATATTGTTTAGTGGATTTGCCTTCTCATTTCATCTATCTCAAGAGCACGAATATCTCTCTCAAATTCTTGCACACAACGTCCATGAACAGTCATGGTAGTAGATCCTAAATAATGATACCAACTTGATACCTAGATGGTATGTATATTGCAAAGAAACAGTTCATTTATGAAAAAAAAAATGTTTTTCACTCACCACTCCAAGGTATAAAACCAAAGAGATACAAATACAACTAACTTACCAACATAAAGATATAAATTAAATCACCACTTTAAAGATACCGAGTTAAGGTAATAACCCACCACTCATTAAGGAGATATAGAACTTGATAGAGTGCCAAAAGATCAAGTCAAATATTTTCAATTTAAAATTTGTTAAAAGATCTTAATATATGGTTTGATTTGACATTATATACTTGAAACAACCCTCCAGATCTAGAAAAACACTAAAATGACATAATTAAGACCTAAATAAATGACTTTGATATAAAACTAGATAAATAATAATTATGATATATTTTTTACTTATGAGAAACTCAAACAAACACTTGGAAAGCTTAAAAATTAAAACAAACATAATTTCTTGTAGAAAACTCAAATGCATGCATGGGTGGACAATTTGGAAATATCACATTCCGGACTTGAAAACCACATATGATAAACTTATTTTCACATGCAATAGAGACATGCAAAATTGGGCTCAAAGTTGGCTCATGGGCTGAAAATAAATAACATGAAGAACTTCACCCATTTGCATTGTCAACCCAAACTCAAGTAACCCAACATCAATAAAACCATTAAAGGACACACTCTTGTGTCAGTTTATGTGTCAAGTTTTAGGAGAGAGAAATGTTATTTTATGAGAGAGAGAAACATGGTTTAGGGTAAAATTATGCAAAACAAATATATTATATAACACGGGAAAAATTATCTTTTTGTTTAATTTAAAATGTTCTATTGACAAAAAAAAATATAATTTTTCAAATCACAAAGAAAAAGTGAAAAATCAATCAAACCATAGAAAGTCGATTTAATTATCCTATTTGAAAAAAAATTAAATGTTCATATTAAAAATCATAAAGAACAAAAAAAAAATATACCATTACAATCCATAATAATTTTACTTATATACTACAATACACTCCACCGTATAGAAATGCCATCTCTTTTTTTGTTTTTGTTAATAAAGTAAATTGTTAATGCTTAACCATTAGATTATTATATGAAGAAGAAAAATCTAAAGAGACGGCGCGGGGGGGGTAGATCAAAAAAATGATTAAACCGAAAAAACCGGAAAAAAAAATTGAACCGTGAAAAAAACCAATTAAAATTTAAAAAACCGACCGGTTCTGTTTCGGTTTTATAAGCCTGAAACCAAAAAAATCAAATCAAACCGAACCGAATCCAAACCGAAAAAACCTAGCCAAAACCAAGTTAAACCAAAAAAACTAAGCAAAACCGGTTTGAACCGGTTTTATCCTAAAAAACCAAACCGAACCGAACCAGGTCGGTTTAAACCGGTTTCAATTTTTTTAAAAAAAATATTTTAATCTAATTATTTCTTTTATAAAAACTAAACCAAATAAAAAATAATCACCTTTATTTTTCTCCATTCCTCTTATTCTTTCTCCTTATTTGGTGGATACATGTATAGTGCATAGATCGGGAAAAGTAAGCCTCAGTTGGTCCATCTGATCTAAGAGCCCATTAAGAACCCATTCTGTTCCTTCCGGCACTTTATTGATAGGGTTTTCGGTCTCGTAACTCTCTCTCTCTCTTTCGCTTCAAACTCTCATCACCTGCGGCTTCACCACGTTAGTAGGTTTCTTCTCTGAGCTCTCTCTCCCTGTCTATCTCTGTTTTTTGTTGGTTTCTTATTTGTTTTGGTTCCGCAAATCAGAATGGCCGAGAAAGATAAAGGACCCGTGATTGGTCTCTCGTGGCATCCAACGTTGCCGACTTTATCCTCGTCTACAACCAAAAATATCAAGACCCCAGATGAGGCTGAAAGCAGCAGTGCACTCTGGAAGCCCAAATCACAGCTTGTTGATGGCTTATTTGTGCCACCCAATGATCCTATTAAGCTAAACAAGTTACGTAAAAGCCAACGCAAAGATACACTAGGCAAGGATTGGTATGTTTTCAATGCTAAACTTCCTATCTTTTTTTTTTAAAATAACTTAGAAAATATATATGAATTGATCACTTGGTGTTTTTTTTTTTTTCCATGTGAATTGTTGAAATAGGTTTGATATGCCCGCCCCAACTATAACTCAAGAGTTGAAAAGGGATCTCCAGCTACTTAAGGTTCCATTCTCTATGTTTATGTATTTTGTTGTTTTGTGGAAATTTAGTTGTCATGATTTGATGCCTTGATTTTTGCATGGAGTGATTCGAATAGTTGACTTTAAACAGGCATTTCATATGATTTAAGGAATGGATATTTACTTGTTGTGCTGCCATTTTGCTTGTGTTGATGATATAGCTGAGAAGTGCCATTGATCCAAAGAGACACTACAAGAGGGGCGATCCAAAGTCAAAAGATCTCCCTAAATATTTCCAGGTAAATCCTTGGTGTATGGATAAAACTAAGAGTGAAGTGTAGCACTAGCATTTTGGGATGATATATATGTAGGGTTTTTGTTTTTCCTCGATGGTTTTTTTTTTTTTTCACTGGGTTAATTGGTAAATCATTTTGTGGTTTTGACAAATGATCAGGTGGGCACAGTTGTGGAGTCTGCAACAGATTTCTACTCTGGTAGGCTAACTAAGAAGGAGAGGAAAGCGACCATTGCAGATGAACTACTTTATGATCAAACTTTCCGGGCTTACAGGTGAGATGGAAAGAGACTTGATCACCTTTTGTTAAAAGAAACCTGATTTGATTATTAGTGAAAGATGATGACTACATCGTATTTCAATGCTGTCTCGTAATCTGTTTCTTGAAGATATCTTATTGTCAAGGGAAAGAATAAAATCACAAAGTAGTTGAAGATGCAAGATCATCAGTTTATAACATTAACACTTGGGGGTACTATTTAACCATCAATGTCTTTGAAAGAGCATGTTACGTGATTAAATAGTACATTGGGCATTTGTAGATTGATTGTTTTAGATCACAGTGTGAAAGTATGGTTCAAGCATGTAATCTTGCATGTTGATGACCCAAAAATACTAGCTATGTGAATGTTCTTGTTGCTTAGTATCTTTATTGCGGTCATAGCTTTAACAAACTGATATTGCTGCGATATGTTTAAGACACTGATGTTTTTGCTTCTTTTTTTATATGTTCACATATCATTTTAAAGAAGCTGATTTTAAGATTATTGATAAGCAAAGGTTTCTGATAAATTGATTTTTGTCAATTTTTAATGCAGCATATTGCTAATCTTGCTTGTATATTGTTGTTTGTTGTGATAACATTTTACAGGAAGCGTAAGGTTCGAGAGATTGAGGAAAAGAATCGCCCAGGTGGAAATGATAAGTGGAAGATAAAGGGTAAACAATCCCGGAAACGAGCCAAGGAAAGAAGGCACTAGAGAATCCGTTTACCATCGTGACCCAATTGTTTCACAATTTACGTTTTCAGAGGACTTAAAATAGATTGATAGTCATAGTGGTTGTTGGAGCATGGCAGAATGAACAGTAATTCTAAGAAATTCACAGGAAAAGGACCGAAAGATTTGAGATATGCTCTTCCGTGTGTAAAGCTACGTGAGGAAATTTTGTTTGCTACTGTTTCAAATTTTCATTAACATGTATGATCGCCAGAGCATGCAATTGCTATAAAGTTTTTTGGCTGCTGTTCTGTGGCTGTAACATGTAAAATTCTGGGTACACAACTCATCTGAATTGCTATAAAGTTAAGTCTTTTTGGTTTGAAAATCATAGATTATTCCCTTAATCAGAATTTGATTGCTAAACTTTTTATAAAATGTCCAAACTTCCCTTTTAAATTCTCAATTATTTTTCATTTGTAGAAGATGAAATTGAAAATTTTGACTAGAAATAAAGAAATATCATAAAAAAATCAATTAAATTGTTAATAAAACCAACCAAAGCCCGAAGTTATTCAGATGTAAAAATATAGAGTAAGTTATCATGTTGAAATTAATTCAAATTATTTTTTGGTTTATACTTGCTGAGGGAATTAGAATAACTAATGACATTCTATTAATTATTCCCAAAATATAAAAAAAGAGAATTTACAAGAGAGAAATCATAAAAGTATTATTTATTATTTTTTTATTGATCATGTATTTTATAGAAATAGATTAATATTTTAGATCTATCTCATTAACCACATTTCTGTCTCTGCTGATTACTGTGACAATAACCAAAATCTATCTAAATTTCTCCCTACTGTTTTTATCCTGTTTCACATTCTTTTCCCCTGTGAAGCAAATGGAGTTTAATTACTACTGATTTATGTGATTATTGGATTTTCAAACACAAAGGAAATACAATAAATTAAGGACTTCCACGGCTGGTTGATCAATATAACAACAGCACCTGCCAAGAAGTATTTAAGTAAACAGGCAAGAAACAAGTGTTGAAGCAAAAAGGTCAGCATCAGCCTTGCACTTCAACCTCAAGCAAAAACATAAGATGTTTTAAAAAAATATTTCATAGTATTTTTTGTTTGAAAATACATGAAAATAATATTTAAAAAAATATATATTTTTGATATCAGTCTATCAAAACAATACAAAAACACAAATAAAATAATTTCAAGCAAAAAAAATTTAAAATTTTATGTAACATGATTTCTACCACAAAAACAAAAAACATCATAAGAACACCCAAAATACATGTGCTGTTTACTATAATGTATGTCCTAAAAACACCCACTATACATGTGCTGTTTACTATAATGTATGCTCTTGTACAAATGGTCCCCAGAGATATTCCTATCATATTCGCACCTCAGAGCCCCGGGACAACAAACTATAACTTGTATAGTTTCTGCTCATGAGGGCTATTTGAAGTGGTTTAGGCAAACACTAGTTTAGTTGCAAGAATCTATATAACCACCATTCTCCTATTAATGGATGATAAAAGCATGAAACAATACGTGAATGATTTATCCTAACACAACACACTGATGCATGACAATAAAGACACAACATAGCACTATAATGCCATGGCATATGACGACTTTTATTCACACAAACACACAAAAGCCATCACATCACAAGCATCTAAGCAAAATATGATGCTTTTCAACAATCGGTGCATACAAAAACATGTGAACAGATTGCCATCTAAAATTGTCAAAAAAGTTAGTGTGGGATACTTACGAAAAGGAAACAACTACTTTACCTACGATCTATGCATGCTAAGATTCTTTGCATGTCTTCTTATTGTGGCCAAGGCCCTTGCATTTACTACACTGAAGCTGACGCTTTATAATATCAGTTGATTCAGCCTGCTTTGTCTTTGGCCGGCCAGGTGGACGCTTAGTTGGTGGAGGGGTTACAATAACTCCTGCCTCAGTTAATTCACCCTGCACTGGTCGGTCAACATTTGGAACAGGTTGAATCGACTCAGCATACGATAAGCGGTAACTCTCGGTTGTGAAGTATCTGGAGCAATAATCATATGGACTTCGGCCAATGCATTCGAAGACCGCAACAGCATGGCAGCAGGGCAAACCAGTTAGTTGCCATCCCTTGCAGCTACAGTCCCAATGATCAATATCAACAACATCTACAGATTCCCCGCGAACTTCAAATGTACTTCCATGGGAGAGTAACACTTGAAGTGACCTTGCAATTGACATTTCCTTTTCTAATTTTTCCTCCTTCGATGGGGTTAACTTAGTTTTCCATTGATTTGATTCCACCCGGCGAGTATAAATTGCTTCCATCATCTTACCTCTTAATGCATCGACCATTTGTGTTATTGGCAACTCATGTGCCTCTGATATCCAATTGTAGAACTGTTGTCCAAAGTTCGATGTCATATGATCATACCTTGCCCCTCCAAAGAATGCATTTGCCCAGTGCTCAGGCTCGCTTTGTACAACCCAATTGTAAGCTTCAGGGGATATACCCTTTATATTTTCTACAGAGCGCTGGAATCCCTCAAGTCTGGGTGCATAAGCAGCAGCGTAAAAATCATTAACCATGAAACGTCTTGCTTCATGAGAAAACTGACCTTTCAAGTCTTTATTTAGCTTCTCTGCAAGACGGCGTAAGCAATAGCTGTGGTAGCATTTATCAAATATCTCAGCTAATGATTTCTTCAAACCATTTTGAAAATCTGCCACAAATGTGATCTGGCGAGATACAGAGACTGCAGACTTCAGTTCCAATAAAAACCAAAGCCAGTTGTCCTCTGTTTCAGCATCAACTACAGCAAATGCTATAGGAAAAATACCATCATCTGCATCTGCAGCAGTAGCAGCCAACAGTGTCCCTTGGTATTTTGAGTTTAAAGGAATGCTGTCAAGGAAAATGAGAGGACGGCAACCTTGATCAAAACCAGATATTGATGCATGAAATGACACAAAGAGACGATGAAAGCTTGAGTCATCTTTTGTGGAGAACGTAGCTATACTTCCCGGATTAGTCTCCTTTATTTTCTCACAAAAGAAAGGTAACTGATTATATGCCTCTTTATAGGAGCCTTGAAGCTGCTCCCTGGCAATCTCTTTTGCACGCCATGCCTGAGAGTAATTCAGTTGAATTCCATACTCTCGTTTGATGTCATCTGCAATATCCTTTGGCTTGTAGTTTGGGGAAACTTTCAACTTCTCCTTTATGATACTTCCCACCCAACCCCTTGTCGAACGATACCCAGCTTTCACAGCAGCTCCTTCACATGTATGATTTGGGTTCATTTTTTTAATGCAAATTAATTGTGTGGTTGACAACCTTGATGCATATATCCTCCATGGACAACCTTGGGTTTTACATTTGACAGAAACACGGTGACTGTCATTTTTCTTATATCTGTAAGCAAACCCATGTGCAATTGAGTACTTGTGCAAAGCTTCGCGGAATTCTGTGAAGCTATTAAACCTTTGATCAACACCAGTAATCGTGTTCTCCCACTGTTGTGCAGCTTTACGTTGCTTGTCATCGATGACTCCGATAGGTATACAGGATATAGGATCTCCATTGGACAAATCCATATCAAACCCACCAACAGCATGGGCCATATCAACAGCAACATCAATAGGAGCTTCGACAGGAATCACAGCTTCCGATACAGTAGTCCTGCTTGACCTGCAAAATCAGAGTATCCTGTAAGATTTCAACCCTGGCAGTATCTTCATCACTTGCAGGAAATCCTCTTAACAATCTGTTAGTATCTCATTTCCAGGTTAGATAGCAATGCTCAACTCACATGTGCATATGAAAAGTTCAGAAAACAACTACCTACTAGCAGAGATGTTTGATACATTGCAAGCCGCAACATCCTTCAATAAAAGGAAGACATCAACCGTGGATGAATCCCCAAGAAAATTAACCATACGCTGTAGATCCTTGTCTTTGGATATTGTAATAAGGGTCCTTCTATTCCCAGGAAGAAAGTATTTAATAGACATGATATCAGCACTACAATTGAAAAGTTCTGCTACTTCAGATTTGAAATCACTCAGCAGGGTTTGCTGATCAATGTCAATCGCGTAAGCATCACCACCATTATATGACAACGATCCATCTACATTTGTCACAAACTCCCCACCTGACTGGCATATAGCTATTATTTTCTTTGCAGCCATGGCCTACCTTGCCAAAAAAAATCCCAAAAATTATAAACAAGAATACAGATCGATAAGCTCAAGTTCAATACAAACAAGTATTGGGATAATAATAACCAACACATTTTGCAGAGTTTATGACCAAGTCAAACTCTCAGAATGAGAAATATTCAAGCCATGAACAAATATAGAAATCATGCAAAACCTCTAGGAAAACAAACATGGCTATGAATAGAAAGAAATAAAGCTCAAAGGAATTGAAAAACCCTAATAAATGTGGTAGTTAAAAGTAAAAATAGTTGAAAACTTTGAACAAGAATATTTACCTCGTGAAGCCAGACTCTGATTCTAATGTAGTTTTGCTGTCCATTTAATGTCTTTCTTTTATACAGCAACTGTTTTATGATTTTGTTTTTCTCTTCTCTGACCACACCAAAAAGCACAGAGCGAGAGAGAGAGAGAGAGAGAGAGATAACTGAGAGACCCAGTTGCAAAACAGGAACCTCAAAGATGAGTGACACATTCAAAACATATCATTTTAATCTTAGCAGTTGTTTATGCTACTTGCGTCATTGATTTCCGCGACTTCCTCAGCCACTTTCATCCTCTAAGGCAGTTTAGCGGGTCGTGCTGGTGTCAGACAATCATTTCTGAACTTACAAGCTAATTAAAACTAGGACTAGGGGTATTTAAAAAAACCGACCAACCAATTAAACCAAAAAAACTGAACCAAGGAAAAAAATCGAAGAAACCGATTTAAAAACTAGAAAAATTATTCGGTCCGGCTCAGTTTTGGTTTCAGAAAGTTGAAAACAATTGAACCAGACCAAACTGATTCAACCTAATTTAAATAGAGCAAAAACAAAAGGTATAAATACAAACTAACCCTAAATCATTTTTTCCCTTCAGTTGCCCCTCCCCTTGCCCTCTCTCTCCTGTTCTCTCTTGTGATTCACAAATCACAACTAACCTCAAATAAGAAGAATAGCAAGCTGCCTGACTGCCTCCTACAACCTCATCTCTGTTTTTTAACCTCATCTCTCTCTCTCTCTCTCTCTCTCTCTCTCTCTCTCTCTCTCTCTCACACACACACACACACACTCCACCCTTGAACCTTCAGACACGTCTCCTACTTCACCTCCATTTCTGCCACATTTCACAGCATTGCACGAGCCAACCCACCTCTCCTTATATATACTCATTACACACCTCTTTGCTTACATATCCCTCCTCACTTAAAAGTCTGTCTCTCTTGCTTTCCTTAACAATGGTTGAGCCTGCAACTGATACAAAAACAGCAGCAAAGGTGGTGCCTTTATTGAAAGATGAGCTTGATTTGCTATACCAACTATAAGGAACTTGGATTTCTTGGAGATGTGGAGGCCATTCTTTGAGCCATACCATCTTATCAGTGTTCAAGATGGTGATCCATCTAAGACTATTAAGGTCCCTGGTGGTTTTCAAAGCAAGAAAACCAACCCAAACCAGTTCGGTCCGGGTCAAAATTTCCAGAAATTAAAATTCCAGTTCGGTTAGATTTTTTAGTCCAAACCAAACTGAACCGGACCATGAACACCCCTAATTAAGACTGTCTGTAACTTTTTCAAGAGAGAGAGGGAGAAATTATCACCCTGGCCCACCAGAAATTAAGCAAATCATGGGTGTCAAAACGTTCTGTGTGTATTCATTTCATTCCTGACAAATAATTGTCAAGTGTTGGCAAGCTTGTGGTACAGTTACCTCAACTCTTCTTCAAAGGTACAATTTCTTGCTGATCATGACAAAATTGTCATAGATTATGCAAATTAATTTTACTTCATTCCTGACAAATAATTCATAATAGAATTTTGATATTTTTAGTGGAACATCAATGGATCTTGACTATTTGTTTGTTTTATTATAATATTCAAAGAGAGAATGTCTACACTTGATCGGTCACCTATTTGGGATACTCCTTGTAGCATAACTGGTATCTTTTTTAGCCTTTACTAGATTGGTGACCCGGGTGATGCCGCGGGTTGGACCAAAAAGATTTTTAACCCAAAAAAAAAGTAGAAGATGATTATGCTTCTAAAGAAATAAAAAAAATTCAATAACTAGGTTAAATCTTGATTAATTTAATAACACTATAGAAAAATAAGGTAACAACAACAAATAAAAAAATATATTGCCCCGGGAAAAGCTGAAATCGAGACATGTCTATCATGCGTTCTAGGTCATGAAATCGGAATAATTCAATAAGAAAAAAATTTGACAATAAATAAAAACAAAACTGGAAAAATTGAAAGACAAATGTAGATCAAGATATATAATATCGCAACACAAATCATTTACTAGGTTGTGTTTAATGAATTTGTTTCTTAAAATCAATTTGTAACAAAAATTGACCCACATAAAATTTATTGAATAAAATAAAAGAAAAAAAATACTTAACAAGGCTGCATATATTTAATCTATATAAAATATAAAAAAACATTATAGTTAAGTCATAATAACCTTCTCAAAAATTAAATACACCCAATATAATTAAAAAAATAATCGCCATTTAAAAAATGCTAAATAAGCAAAAAAAAAAATCAAGTGGTATTAATTAAAACATAAACTTAAAAATTATGTCAAAAAACAAAAAAAAGTTATTAATTGGAAAAAATCAAAATAGATAAAAAAGAATGAGGCCAAGGGCCTGGCTCATCAAGAAATGGCCTGCGCGCAGGCCTTTTATTGATTTTTAAGTTAATGGAGGGACCTTTTATTTTTTTAAGTTAAAGGAGAGACCGACATGTCGTCCGCCCCAATTTCTTTTTTTAAAAAATAGACGACATGTCGTCTGGATTCCTAGATCCCAGTCACTGTGATGACCGTAAAAACGGGGTTCATGTTTTTTTTCACCCAAAAACTAATTTTCAACCCATTTTTGACAAAAAAAAAAAAACACTTAGAAAACACTCTAGAAACCTTGTTAAACCAATCCATGACCCCAAAAAACACAAAAAAAAAGCATCAAAACCCAAAATCAACCCAAAACCAAAAATCTTCCTGAGCTATGATCTATTTTTCAGGCACTTTCAAGGTAAAAAAAAAAAACTCATAGTTCGAACTCCTCTCATTATATGGAACCATTTAGCACAAAAATTTACCGTTTTAGTGATCAAAATCATCATTAACATCAACTTTCTCTCTCCACACGGAAATCCGGTGAGTCCCTCTCTCTCCTACCACCCAAAATTCAATTTTTGAACATTAAAGGGACTGGCCTCCTTAGAGCCAAAAAAGATGGGGGACAAAAATGAATTTTTAAGACAAATTTTCAAAGCCGCCTATTTCACCCACTTTTTTCACTTTAGTCCTCAATCTTTCAATTCAACTCTCTCCCCCAAAAAAATCCAATTGAGTGCTAATTTGGGCTCAAAATGGCTAAATCGTGTGAAATAAAAGTTTGAGAACCAAATTGAAAATTTAAAAAGAAAAATCATTACTTTAATCCATAGTGATCTATAAAACGGTGAATAGTATATGTGCTACAGTGAAAAAAAAAAGCTCTTCTAGTATATAATTAATATATTAGTTTTACCTTTGGATTGAGTTTGTTAATGACTTTATGACAATGAATCGCATCCAGCACTTAATCTTGTTCCTCCTTCTTCCCCCGTCTCCTAGCGCAATTGATCACAACAACGTGCAATGTCATCTCTTATAAAAAGGTTTTTTTAAGCAATTTTTTTTATATTTAATTTTTTTCATGATCACTTCTTTCTAGTTTTTATTTAACTTTTAATGTTTTATTTATGGATTCTTGTTCCAAGAAGCTAAATTTGAAATTGAGTAGTTTTTTCTTATAAAAAATATTGATGAATGGTTTGATTTTTTGTATTCAGTCACTTAGATCATAAGCAGGTTTTGAAATCTTGAAAAAAGACTTTTCCTATAGTATCATTTGTGTGGTAGCAATGAGCCCTATCCAAGAGGTCTTCATTTCAAATGATGAGTTGACACTAACATTAGAGGACCTGACAGAAACAATGCATGCCAATTTATGTTGTGATGAACAGGTTTGTACTTTAGTTGAATGATGCCTTTGCATGAAACTCACATTTAAAGTAAGAAAATGGTCTTTTGTTGAATTATGATGTTTTGATTTTATGGCAAAATGATTTCAGTGTGAGTATTTTGGAGATCAAAGTCCTATAGTGCTCACACTTGGAGTGCTTTAACATAGAAGTTTGGAAGATATCAATGATTTTATAAGGTTTCCTCCACTGGTTCAGCATTGCATATATTAGCAAAAGATAATGATTCTAGGATTGGGTTTATTATAGCTCTTCCTCAAGGCGCGTCCTTGTTGGCTTGGGTATGAATAGTTGTTTCTAGTTACTTATCGAGCGAGTCTTTTGTACATGGAGTGGAAGTTTGATCTTTGGCGACCACAGTCCTATAGTGCTCATACTTGGAGTGCTATAACATAGAAGTTTGGAAGATATCAATGATTTTATAATGTTTCCTCCACTGGTTCAGCATTGCATAATATTAGCAAAAGATAATGATTCTGGGATTGGGTTTATTATATCTCTTCCTCAAGGCGCATCCTTGTTGGCTTGGGAATGAATAGTTGTTTCTAGTTACTTAACGAGCGAGTCTTTTGTCCATGGAGTGGAAGTTTGGGATTTGTAGATGAGGTCCTGTTTTTGTATGTAAAGGCCTGTTGAGGTATTTCATCAGATTCTCAGCAGCATAGTTGTGATTGATTTGCAAAAGAGGTTTGTATTGTGAATCACTGGATGTTTTGTTGTTAGGTATGTGCTCACTGTGGAAAATATTGCTAACTCAGCAGTGCTTGAGTTTTTTAGTTATAAAGTATCTTGCTTAGTTGCATTAGATTTTTCTACTAGGCTTCTTTAATGACTTTCCTAGTGGTACTAGCAGAGCAAGGTGAAAAACAATTCAAGAATCAAATATTGAATTCAAGCATCTTGACGTAAGAACTTAATTTTAACATGGATTCGACATTAAAAAAAATAAACCAAAGGCAAATCACGCACTAAGAACACACCAAATAAAATCACAACATGCATATAATTTTAAAATTAGGTTTCAAAACTAAAAACAATAAACATGCACACAATTTTGAATTCAACAATCACATAAAAAAAAATCCCAACACAGCATGTTTTCAAAGCAATTCAATAAATTTCACACCGAGACCACCCATTACGTCTCAAAACAACGCTATAATCAACTCATCCCGTCCTCCCAACCCCGAAAGAGTATTGAGCACCAACCTTACCTAACACTTCAAATCAACCACAAAAAATTAAGTGTATGAAAAGAGAAAGAGAAGGATGAAAATACCCTCGAAACCTGGATGAAAGCTCTGGCCAACTTCCACCGTCGGCGGTGAGTCTCCGGCGAGGGATCCGGCGCGTTAGATTATGGATCGTGATCTTCTCTACCTCGTCGAATCGAAGATGAAGGTGCAGTGCACCACCAGCCGATAAGGGTGGCAGGGTCAATCTTTATCGGCCTTTCTCCTTCTTCTTCATCACGCGGCTGTCGCCATTGATGGTGGGTTTGCTGACGAGGCTCGTGGTTTTGTTGGCGTGGTGAGCTGGTGGTTCTGTGTTCGGCGTGACTGTGGTGGCTGGCGTTGAAAGAGGTGGTCTCCGATGAGAATTTGGGTTGAAATGGGCTGTCGGTAGCTTAAGGGCTGTTGAGGTTTGCTTCTATCGATGGCGTTGCTGCTGGCGAGGGCTCACGGGAGAGAGAGATTGTCGTTTCTCGTGGCAAGGGAAAAAGGGGCTGCTGGTTTGGAGGCTCAGGTGGAGATAGAGGGTTTGGGTGGTTGGCGTTGTGGTGGTCAGTGGCTAGCGAAGATAGAGGATGAAGATGGCTGGCTGCGTGAGTAGTGGTGTTGTTTTCGGGGCTGGGTCGCTGGACTGGTGAGAGAGAGGTGTGTTCGATGTGTGCACGCTTCTGTGCTTATTTTTGTATTTTTTTTCAATCAAATGAAAGAAATTATGCAGTGCCAGTGATGTCGGGGAAATTTTTTGCCAATGTCATTAGAGACGGTTGATATGTCCAATTATAAATGAGAAAAATATTTGGTTGGTTGGTAAAAACATTTTATATTTTTTGTTAGCTTTTATTGTGTTTTAAACTTAATTTTATATAAATTAAAGTAATTTATTTTTCATTTATAAAAAAAATTATTTTACATGCAAAAAAATCTATCTCACATTAATTTTTATTGAATATATTTTTAAAAAAACTACAAATAAAATTATTTTTAAAAAAACATATTTTTTTAAATCGCATACACTTAAACTCGGTCAAGTTTAGCAAGTCAACATGGTTATTTATTGATATGGTTTCTAGTCCGGGTTGGATTTCAAAATAAATCGAGTGAAAATTAACATAATATTACCTAGTACCTGAAGGGTACACTCATTACTTAATCGACCCTATTTAAATTTGATTTGACTTTTTAAAAAATATATAAAAAAACCATGTTAATTCAATGTTTTTATAAAAAAAATTTATTAAAATGACAATATTCTGGATCATCCCTAATTAAATTAGTTTCACCCATCTAACTTGTGACGAAACCATGATCTTAGCCAGATTTAATAACCTTATTTTTTGAAATTATTTTTTATTTAATCAAATAATTATTAAAAAAATAAAGATTTTCATTAAAGACAATAAATAAAATTAACAAAAAAAAAGTAATAAGTCAATCTAAACTTTATTCATTATTAATGTATCTATTTATTATTTGAATGAAAACAAGTTTTTTAACCGCAAACACTATGTTTTAAAGAAAAACCTATAAGAAAAAAATTTTAAAAAAATATCAAACATTATTTCAATATTTTTGTATGTGATTCAAAAGGAAAAATTAATAATATGACAAAATCATCTAAACATACAAAAATCAAAGAATATAAATTTTATTTTTATTGAATATTCACGAGTAATTTTATTTTTTTATCTTTTGCATATTAGACATATAATAAAAGAAAATAAATTTGTTAACGTTCCATTGAACAATAACCTTGTTTCTTAAAATTTATTTTTTATTTAATGAAATAATTATAAAAAAATATATATTTTCATAAAAAACAACGAATGAAATTGCTGACAAAAAATATATTACTCCAATCTAAACTTCATTTCATTATTAATGTTGTTGTAGTAGGATTAAGACAATAATAATATCTAAGGGATGAATTAGATGTTTCACTAATAATAACAAATATTGCAATTAACTCAATTAAACACAATTAACCAACAATATAATTAAAGTACTTGAAGTAAAGAGTATATGGATATAAATTGCAAACTTAATTTTTAACGTGGTTTGGCGAGCCTACATTCACACTTTAAGCACCAAACCAATCTTGAGTATTATATTATTTAATAGCCCAAGCCAAAAATTATAATGTCGTTGATGAATTCTCACCGAGCATTTTTTTCACCACTTGAAGAAATATCTTCTTCAAGTTTTTTAACTTTGGTGATGTATCTTACTAATGACTAAGAGTTTTTCACTTAAACTCTTTAAAGATTACAATTGTTTGAAATGTAATAACATTCTCTCATAGAGTAAATAAGATAATTGAAAGTTATAGTCTCTCTATATCTCATAAGATAGCACTTAATAAATTGATATATGTTTAAGTGTTGTGAGAATGAAAATATATACTTTTCTGCAAGATTATGAAGGTTTTACTACACAAATATGAGTATAATGTGAAATTAATGATTTTAAAGTGTTTTTGCTCTAAAGATAATTTGTATATGATTTATGTTTTTATTCTCTATATAATTCTACAATTAGATAAGATATATATATATATAGTCGTTCTATAGCCATTATTGTTTCTTTAACAAATAAAACGGTCAACCAATTCATATTAGTCAGGACAATAGGTTGAGTGGTTCCTGCATATTCTCAGGTGTTCATCCTTGATGAATAAGCAATCGACCGGTTAACTTGGTATAACCAAGCAGTCGACTGCTTTAACTTAAAACTCATACTTGATAATTTTAAATCTAATGAATCTTGAACTAAATAAATGCATATCAATCTTATAATGCATGCAATGTGAAATGTGTGACTACATTTTAATTTATGTTATAAGTAAAATACAAAGATTTATACATTTTGCACTAAAATGAATCCTTAAAAACTAAGTATTCACTTGCTTTGCATCTTGGACTTGTTGATTGATATAACATTTTCAATTATTACCAAGAAGATATATAAACAATTTTTTTATATAAAAAAACAAATGTATAATTAAAATTTCAAAAAACTTTTTGATGAAATTTTGATGGAGTTTCACATTCCAACAAAATTTTATTTACCTGATCCAATCATCTTGGATCATTTCTTTCAACAATCAATGTTTCTCAAAACAATTTTATCCATACAAATATATCCAACAATTATATATACATCATATCCTTATGAAACTGATACTAAATACAACATATATAAGTGTTAGAATGCATTTGGCTAGATAATTACAATCCATAAAATATAAGCATTTATGGTTTACATGCTAAGCAAAATAATATTACAGTTCAGAATGCATATCCTGGATCTAGCTTATATAATCAAAAGATGCAAAAGAAATATACTTGTGGCGTGAATATGATGACCCTGAAAAGAATGCAACATATTATATATTAATTAAGAATAATCAATTAAATAATTTAATACAACTAGATTACATTTAGATTCTTCCTTTACCATTCTCCTTTACACACACACACACACACACACACACATGATCCATCTACAATATACTCATATCAATGTCTATCATGGTTATCATTAGTCTTCCAATTCCAGGAGCGACAAGTCAAATCTCAAATAATATTAATATCAATAAATTTTATTGATATCATTAGTCTTT
>Ga0325405_1000464_pt1 | contig 38897 bp, 20 predicted proteins | sample PopdelMetagenome_21_FD_205663 | JGI IMG/M metagenome (GOLD analysis project Ga0325405, IMG submission 205663) | Populus deltoides microbial communities from Bellville, Georgia, United States - Xylem-Control-R2 | ecosystem: Host-associated > Plants > Phyllosphere > Stem > Wood/Secondary xylem... | reverse complement strand
AGAGTTAGATGTCAAAGGTTGTATCATAGTGTATTGTTGACGGGTGATTACAAATGTTGTGAGAATAACTAGATTTGACTTTGGACAAAAGGATTCAACAGATTTATGCACAGTGTCTGTGCTGTTCTTGGAGCAATTTAGGTGGGAAATGGACAAATGAAAAATTGCAAAAGAAAAGGAAGGCAGAGAGCATCTTTATGGGATTGAAACAAGACCACAAATTACCTCGACAAAACTAGTCTACTTTGTTTGCTTGTTGGGACTAAATACCTTCTCCTTCGCAATGTCAATTTCCATGTTACATTCCAAAGGGTTGATGTTAAAATGCATGAATGTGAATATGGTGGTTTTGTTCCTATTTTGAGCCAAAGAATTGGCACAATAATTGTCTTTGCATAAAGGGCATCTTTTGTTTTTTGCATTCAATTATTCTGAGCATCATCCATGGAAATATTGAAAAGACTCCATAGAAGATATGGTCTTCCGATTCTCAAGCTTGTTATCGTTTTGGTGGTAGCTGTCAGACTCCGCTGATAGCTCGTGTTGTTGGGTTGATCCTAAAACAACATTATTCTAGTAATAAATTTTATTAAAATAATATTATTTCAAACAATTCTTCAAAAAGAAGAAGCTCGATCTCATCAAGAAATAACCTATGATTTTTGCGTTTTAAATTAAGAATGTTTTGTTCAACTTTAAATAATGTTTTGATAAAATTTTATTTTCATATTTCCTTGCATCTCAAACAACACCAGATGACTTTCACATCTCCTTTAACTTTAAATAGTGTTTGTTGTTAATCCAGTTATTAAATCAAGCCGATTAAGCAGTTGAAGTTTCAACATCATTTCCAGCGGTGGTACCAGCATGTATTTTTGACCTGTCTCCATCTTCATTTAGAAACCCTAACGAAACTCGCACTTGAAAGATTCAAGACCCAATCATACATATCTCATAGGTCATTGGAACAAAATTAAAAATAGAAACAGATCATTTAAACAATATTAAAACACAAGATTAAGAGGCAATTCATTTTGGTGACCTTGGCGGCCCAGCTGAAAGGTACAAATGAAATATAGAATCAAATTCAAAACCTGCTATTAGCATTAACTAACCTATAGTATGATAACACTACTCTCATCAAACCCAACCCAGTAGTCAAAACCTGACCTGACCAGTTAATTTGATGACTCGTTGACTCAAAACTTAGCTTGGACTAGGTTTCAACTTAATTAGAGTGAAAATTAAACCGGTCAAACCCAATTAACTCGACAGGTCAACCCGTAATTAGTTTAAAAACTAGCTTGAATTAAAAAGAAATGTTTTTTTTTTTTTATACAAGTCCTGACCCATTTTACAGCATTGGCTTCAGGTAAGAAGGTACAAGCGCTATATTTCTTTAGCCCTAACTTTATCCATGAATTGAAAATCAGTGTAGTAAAAGCTTGATGCTTAACAAGACAAATCTACAACAATCTTGACGTTATGATTACATAATTTCACCACAGCAACAATTTTCAGTTGCATTTCACTAATGAGTGAATGTTTCATAAGAAAGTGTCGGTAGTATTGGCCCCATACACCCCAGTGAAATCCAAAACTCAGCTAACGACCAAGCTTAAATCAGGCAAGCATTTTCCACTCAATTGCGATCATGCAGACCAGACAGTGGTCCACTGCTGCTTATGAAAGAGATGTGTGAAAACGTGCTGCATAATTGCTATTACCCAGAGCCTGAGGAAGAGGAACGATTCAAGAACTGCATCGCGGATTTTATTATGGTCCTGTCATATCAATGTGACAGGAAAAGATTAAGTCACCTTGGAAGAGAATTTCTGCACAGTGCTACTAGAGTGAAGTTTTTTGACAGAAAAAGATAGAAACCTTTCAATAGCTTTATGTTGAAAAGAAAATTGATAAGCATGAAATTTCATGCTTCTGGATTACACCATTAAGATTTAAGAGAGAGGGTTGTCGTTTATAAATTGCATCCAAGCCAAGTGGAATGTTCCTGTTCCAGTTCACAGACCAAACAAAAGAAATAAGAGAATTTTCAGAGAAGAAATATCTACCTGATGGAAAACGAGTTTGCCCTGCTCGAGCACTCTTGGTTTCCCAATTCATCTCTGTCACTGGAGTGAACGAGCCTCTGAAATTTTGCTGATAGATCTTGATAAGAATTGATCTCCGTTGGCTGGACTTGTTGAATCGCAGTCTTTAAATGTTGCATGGATACTTCCGAAGCATCAATACTCTCCTGCTAACAAGGAAAATTTTACATGAACAAACAACAAAGTGAAGCATACAAGAAGATAAGGAAAGAACTTAAGAAAACCTCAATGGCTGCAACAGCTGCCTCCCGGCAGATTAATGCTATATCAGCTCCAGTGCACCCAACAGTGAGACAAGCTAGTTCTTTTATATTGACATCAGAACTGCATGGAACTTTGTGCAAATGGATACGGAATATGTCTTCCCTGTCATTCTGATTTGGAGGTCCCACGTACAACAGTCGATCAAAGCGCCCTGTTCAAATTGTTTATCAATTAAGAAGGCACCATGATTGCAGGCTGCAGCAGTACAACAGTACATTTCTGTGGGTGCTTGGATAGAGAGGGTGAGAGAGAGTTGCACCTGGTCTCAAAAGGGCAGGATCAATCTTGTCTGGCCGATTTGTAGCAGCAATTACAGTAACATTAACTCTTTGTTGCAAGCCTACAACCAATGAAATATTTAATAATTTCAAAGATATAGGACTCAAGATTTGGAATATCCAAAATAAATTAGATGTTGATAATTTCCCTAGCTAAAATCAGTGAAACATAACCAGGAAAGTCATCACACAAGAAAATTCAAGATCCCAAATCTATGAGCTGCGCAGATGCTAAACAATCTATAACATGCACTGACAAAATCCCACAAGCAAAAAGTTTGACAAAGTTCGACACTAATAAAACTTACTAACCATCCAATTCAATAAGGAGTTGACTCATAACCCTATCTGAAACCGAAACCCCATCACTTTCCTTCCCACGAATAACAGCAAGGCCATCAATTTCATCAAAGAATATAATTGATGGAGCATTTGCCCTTGCCTTTGCAAAGAGGGATCTTACAGCCTTCTCGGATTCACCAACCCATTTGCTAAAAAGTTCTGGACCCTTCACTGCAAGGAAATTCAATCCTGCTTTAGAAGCCACTGCACGGGCCATAAGAGTTTTGCTGCAACCAGGGGGACCAAACATCAATATCCCTGTTGGGGGACGGGTACCAATGCGCTTGAATGCATCCTGGTGTGTTTGAGGCCATAGCACTGCTTCCATTAATTGGGTTTTTATTTCCCCCTGGCCGCCCACATCTTCCCAATTAACTTTTGGAACCTCAAGGATTACCTATATACAGAACAAGTTTAGAAAAACAAGTAGAGTAACAAGCAACATTACATTATACTTTCGTTTCACCTGTAAATAGAAAATCCTTCTAGAATCTAGAGTGACAATTAAAATGGATTTAGTACCAAAATCTGAGAAGTTCAGTTCCAATATTTGTGCTATGAATGTGATAAAAGTTCAGGTAGTACAGCTTATAGGTCACATTCTGATTTAGGTAGTGGAGCTTATTGTTCTGACCTGGTATCCCAGTTCTTTTGATAATTGAAAGATACAAACTCCAATAGCCTTAATCAAAAAAATGTGGCAGAACATGACCTACTTACAGGTCAAAAAATCTGCCTACTACATGGTTGTGGAACTCAAGAGTAGAATACTCCATAGATGAGATTCTCCAAGAATCAAAATGAGGAAATGTTAGCACTAAATAATAGAAGATGAATCATATGGTATGATGTAAGAATCCCTTCAACATAGTGTATGTAACCACAGAATGAGTACAACAAAGAGGGAAGGTCTTGGGAAGCAGAGGGACTCTTCCCATATTGCAAGTAATCTTAAGAAAGTGTTCAGTCCCCTATGCTTCAAAAGTCAATTCTCAACTCTAGAGCACATTATACATGACAATCACGCTGGACCCCTAGCATTCAGTGTAACTGGTGGCTTTCTGGTGTAATGCCCAACCATAAAGTAACTTTTCCATATTCAGGTAGCGAGATACTGTAGTTTGATCAAAACCCATGTTCTTAAGCAATATGGAAATATCAATCATACCTCTCTCATGGCACTAGGCCTCACTTTCATCCTGGCCATTTCAAAATCTTCAGAAACAATGTTCAACAGGGCTTCTTCTTCCACCAAAAATTCCTCTTTAGGACAAGCAATAATTCCATTCTCTATATTATCTGTGATCTCTGAGACATCTCCGTCCAAGCAAGAAGATGACAGGTTCTCCAAGGAAACAGGCAAATGTGAGGTGCTTGAAGATGCAGAATCTGCACCATCCCTCAACATATCTCTTGCCCCTGTTGAGCAATCAGATCCTTTCACCATGCTGTCAGAATGGCCTTCATATGCAATAGACAATCCCTCGGAATGAGAAAAATAATCAGATTTTTTGGATCTAGCATAACGCTTGAGACAAACCAAAGCTGCCTCATTACAGAGGGCTGCTAAATCAGCACCCACAAAACCATGAGTAGCCATGGCAAGTTGTTTAAGTTGCATATCTGAAACTGAGTGCTCCATTTCACTTAGAAGAGTATGAAGTATGTCCAATCGTTGGCTGGGAGAAGGCACACCTGCATGAAAAAAGAAATTAAATAAACAGGTATGGCAGGATAAAGGTGATGTCATGTTTGGTTGTCCCCCCTCGTTTCTTTTCATACATTGAGGTGCTCATAGGTGAATATCGCAAAACTGGGAACATAGTGACAAAGTGAGGAAAGAAATCTCATGCATGGGTATCATTCAGATGAAGAAAATGAACTCTGGGCGAGCATAGGGGTGGAATGCCTACCAAGTAATTAGGATTAAAATAAGGAAAAGGAAAAGAAAATTTGTGTTGCTATTTACCTATTTCAATTTCTCTGTCAAGTCTTCCAGGCCGCCTCAGTGCAGGCTCGATGCTATCAGGCCTGTTTGTAGCAGCAATAACAAGCAGTCCATCAGTCCTAGCAATCCCATCCATCAAATTCAATAATGTAGCTACCATTCTTTGAGATAGTTCTTCACCTCCATCTTTCCGTGCAGGTGCAATTGCATCCAACTCATCAATGAACACCTTTAAAAGCACAATAATTAGTTAGCCATCTAGGAATAGAAGGGACGGTAAACTGAGGTTCAGAGAGACATAATCTTCATGATTTTATAGTTCCAAACAATAATGTTCAAATTTAAATATGATGTATCAGTTTGTACACAAATTAAGAGGAAGGCTAACTGTAAAGGTCAACACCTTCATTTTTGTTTTTATGATCTTGGTTCCCATTCATTAATGTCCATAAGTCATACAATTGCAATTCATCAGAAAATACTAAATTAGAAAGAATGCTTTTATACCTAACCAAAAAATGCCACTTTCTGACAACAGTGCCTCAAACAGTTATAATCAATTTGTTTCACTTCAAAACAAATGTAATCGATGCTTGCTGGGTTTGAAGCAGGGGGAGACCTTAAAAGATTAGAGAAGAATAAAGAAAAAAATCTAACCACGGCAGGTGCAGATTTACAGGCTGAATCAAAAACTTTATGCATTGCTTGTTCACTTTCTCCATAATACTGACTAAATATCTCAGGTCCATTTACTGAGAAAAGGTTGACACCAGCATCAATGACACATAATCGAGCCAAAGAAGTCTTTCCTGTTCCAGGTGGGCCGTGTAGAAGCACTCCCTTTGTAGTTCGTAAGCCAAAACTAAAACACTTGCATCAATGATCAACACTAAAAGTTCCCAAAGCAGTAAACTTGTACCATATCATATTTTGATAAGATGTCCACATATAATATTGGGTGGTATATATCCAGAAGTACAGATAAAAATATAAATCTAGGAAACAGACAAAAGCAAATAAATTACAAAGCGAAAAGGGGAGTTCTCCCCCTCCACGAGAAGTGTTGAATAATCAAGCCCACTTCAAAATATTGATTATTTTTTTCAGATCTTTTTAACCAAGATTGCCTAATGTTTAGCCCTTCACCTAAATGCACTAAGATCTAAGATCTAATTTAATACTAGTTTACAGCAGAACTCTAGATTAATATTTATGGAATGATGTTTATTTAGAGCAAACAATATACTTCAATAAGCAAATCCAGTGGAACTCTACACGGCCAAACCACATAATTAAGGGACAAGCACACACAACAGAGCAATCTGATACAGATGGGACTTTGTGTTGATGACAAAAGCATTCCCACTATCAACAGAGTGATCAAGGATTTCGAAGTCAAAGACGTGAAAGACAAAACGATTGTCTGCAATGCAGTGAAGTCATTTGTTAAATAGTTTCAGCATTGGGAAAGCTCTGGATATTTCATTGTAATGTGTTTCAAATTCATCGGCAATTTAGAGATTTCACAATTTTGAAAAGCATTCCTGGCTAGAAATAAAGGTGTAAGATTTTATAGTATGCTAACTGTATTAGACAATAGACACTATATAAAAGATCCCGTGATCCCTCCGATACCCTATTGAATAGCAGGGTACCATCATGCACGGTCCCAACATTTTAGCATCCAGACTCTTCATCTCTTATGGGTGTTCCAATGGCAGCATTTATGTCATTCAACCACATCAAAACAACAAAAATTCCCACAGATATTATCATGCTACCAAAAGAAACATGTTTAACTCAGCAAGTTCAAAAAAATCTCAAATAAAATAAAATAAACAACATACCATGACAAAGTGTTCTTCGTGGATGATACAATTATGTCCTTCAAAACTGTATATTCCTTGCATAGACCACCCAATTTTGATCTATCATTTCCTATAATTGTTTTACCATTAGTACATTCACTTTGCATTAATGGCAAACCTTGTTTTTGTGGCCTTTCAGCCGTTGAGTTCATATGTCGATGTAAATATACTTTTGTATCACGGTTTATGGAAAAAGCATCTTTCATATGGCCCAATTCTTCAGAATCTTGAGGTTGCATCCCATGAATTCTATCTTTCATCAAATCTTGATCGCTACCATCTGCAGGTAATTTATTTGCGCTTCTGACACGGAAAATGCAAAGATTTGAAAGAACTGGGATGGCCACAAGATTTCCACATATTAGAACACGAGAATACAACCATGAAGCAGCACAGACCTGTAGAAGTTTCTTGGCACTTTCATCCTCTAATACCTCTTTGATATTCAGTAAACCAACATCTGTGCCATTTGAATTGGATATATTGGATGCTGCTTCTTCACATATTGGTGAAGTTAAGTGAATGGGACTAGGAGAGCTAAGCTTTGGCTGACACAACGGTGTCTTTGGGGATGAAATCATGCCATTTTCAGATCTGTCATGTCTTTTTTCTGCAGATAATTTCGTTGCAGACATGGTATCACTCTTCATTTTTACTCTGTCCATAAAAGGAACTAGCTCCAGATACAATTCATTGCAGTTATGAAGTGAAAGGTCATCAGCATTTGCACCTTCTGGCGTATCATTCCCATTTACAATATCAGTTAGGAGTTGATTTCTAATAGTGTGAACAAATATAACCTTGCCTGAAGCAGGGCATCCCATCATGTAGGCAAGGTTTGAGGACAACCGCGCTCCATTCTTGGAAACCTGGAGAAAAGAAAGCATTAAAGAGCAAACTTTCGGTATTTCCATAAATCTGCTACATCAAACAACAAATTCCAGAACATCCATCGACTTCAGGGATGGAGATGATAAAAAAACTATAGTTTCTCTCTCAGTAACAGCCTGAATTGATTTGTAAAACTGTTAGCTTGAATCAAACAGTCATTAGAACTTTACAAATTCTATTAAGTTTGATTTATAGTTAGCTCTACCTATAGTTACCTTGTTTGTACCCGATTTCAAGAAAATTTCTCCTGCCCTATGAAAGTCGTTTTCAACAATGCCTTTCTTGTTGAAGGTTTAAATGCCCAAAATTCCAACCATCTAGATGCTTCAAACCAAAATGGAAGAGTTCATATCCTAGATCATCTAGGACAGTTATGTAAAACAAAATCAATTCTTGCAGATATTCACATAATGTTCAAAGACACTGCTTAAATACATTAATACCAAGTTTTTGTTGTGTTTATTTTCAAACCTTACAAGAAGGAAAAACCGTCGCAAGAGCAAAGTAATTCCCAGCTTCATTAGTTATTTTATCCACAGACTCCACTTCACATTGTCTAGACCATTCACAGGAAAACGAACTGAGAGGAAAACTACAATTCGAAAATCTCCTCTCCGCAGCAGCAAGTGACACCTACCAATTTAATCATAAAGACGCCTTCAGAAACAGCTATTAAACCTTAATTAACTTCAAAAACATTAATAAAAATAAGAATGTTAAAAAATAGTTACCGATACAATGGAACCAGGGGCAAGAGAAGAAGAAACCATAGAAGATTCTGAAAGCCAAATCTTACAACCTCTCGCAGTAGTACTAGACTCCGCCTCAACATCAGTGATTCGACCAATGAAAGCAGATTTATCAATCAAAGACGGATATTTACTCGATGCTTCTTCTAAACACAACGCAATATATTCTTGTTGACTAGCTTCTAAGTCTATGCTAGATGCCAATGATGGTGTTCTAGGAGATGAAGCAGACTGGTCAGAATTTGACAGCCTCGATGGTGTCTTTGAATTCTTCTTTGTCTTTGATGGCATCTTTTACTTAAAAATCCCTATAAAAGAAGAAAATAAAAGTATTCACCGTCATTTATTCTCTTAATGGATTAATGGGGTCTTCAAAATTACTACAGATAAAAACATTTTAGCAGAAAAAAGAAGAAAAAAAAACCTGCACTTTCTTACTAGAATTCCTGTGAGACAACATGTTTTGCACTCTCTAACTTTTCACACACACAAATATAAGAAAAGATTTGTAGATTGAGAAAAAAGGAAAAGAAGAGATGAAAAGGGAACCTGATTTCTAGGTTTTCGAGTTTCTTGAAAACCACCAAGGAAAAAGTCGGACTTGAGAGATGGGAGGTTGAGTTCACCAGTTTGGCAACCAGGTGCTCGGTGTTTCTCCGGTTACACAAGCACAGATAGAGAGAGAGAGAGAGAGAGAGAGACAGGTGAAGGTTAAAACCCTCGTCTATGGGGACCAGGGTTTTAGGCCCTTTTAGGTATGTTGGGCCAAAAATGCAAGGCCCCGCCCTCTTTGTCGATAAATTCTGTCTCTTTTCCAACTGTTGGGCCTTAAGGAAAAGCCCTGTATTTTTTTCCCTAAGAAATTGGAGCCATCAAGAAAGAGGTAGGACGGCTACAAAGAATATCATAATCTAGTCCTTCCTTTCCTTTCAAAAAGAAGTCCTAATCTCCTCTTATTTCAACGTAGAACAAGTCGTATAAGTTATAGGGGACGACCCTATTCCTGGGTTTAATAGGTTAATTTATGAATCAAAAGATAAACCCTTATAATTAAAAGAAAACAATATTGTTTCTTTTTCTTTAAATTAAAAAAAAAAAACGGTTTAAAACAAAATCTAGCCCCTAATGATCTATGTTAAAAATGAACTTTGGCCAGTGTAGATGCAAAGTTTTTGTTTTTGAAAGGACAAGGAGGAGAAGCAAGATATGAAAGTTACCTAGTCTAGGACCATGCAGGTTTGGTATAACACATGACAGGTTTACACCTTGGTCTCTCAGCCCGATCATGCAGAACAGAACAATCCTAATGATTTTAGTGAGTTATCGTATGGCCATGTTAAGCTCAAATTATGTTAGAGGTTCTACAGGCCCAATTTTAAGGAAGTCGGCTGGCTTTAACCAGCTGAATTTGGGAAGGTTTTAAGACCTTTTTTTTTTTTTTTTTGGATTTCTAGTTTAATTTTTTATTTTATGTAGTTTTTCGAAGCACCGAGCACGTAGATCAGCTGTTATAGAGCTGTTCTATCTTAACCAAAGTTCTCAGTTCGAGGCTTGAGAATTAATACAGTTGTGTTAAATACTTATTAGGGAGAGCTTTGTCATCTTTGTGATTCTACTGTATGTCGTTATGGTTTAAAAAAAAAATACTTGCAGAAGAAATAAAATATGAATTAGGGTGCATGTTATTAAGACCCTTTTTCTGTCCGTGCTTCCTGTGAACTTGGTTTGGCTGCGTCACAATGGCAGGGTTAATTTCTTGCGTACAGTTTCCTATTCCAAGTATCGAGCAAGCAAGAAACAGCTGTTCTGATCATCTTTACATGGTGTTTCGTGAGATACTGAACCCTTTTTGCAACATGATTGGAGACAACAACCCTAAATGATGTTACAAGGAACCTCTTAAGGCTGGTCTGAAGCATCTAGCGTCGATAAACTTCATGAAATATTGAAGCAGAAGTCGCCACAACATCTGTTGATTTCTTCGCTAACTCGAACAACGACATAAATTGTTGCTCCATTGATGATATTGCAGAGATCTTATCAACTAGGTCTTGATAACCAATGAGCTATAGCTCAACTAGCATTAGTATCCCCTTCCATCAAAAGGTCTCAGGTTCAAACCTTTCTGTGTAAACATAAAAAACTAGGGATAGATAACAAAAACTCTAAAGAGGAAAGAAAGACAACGAAATTGGATGCTTAGGTTTTCAATGGGGATATAGGTTCTTGTTTTGGAAACGTTTGTTTTCATAGGTACAAAGGGTTCATCCTAATTTTCATATCGAATGCTCGTTAATGTCGCGTTTTAAACTATGTTTGGCTTGAAAAAACATCATTTTTATGTTTTTTCGAGCCAACCGAGCAGACAAACGTTGCCTTAATCTGATTGCTCGAGGAGATAAATATGGAATCCCGATTGATTTGAGAAAACCCGTATTCCAATTAACCCTCAAGTCTTCAACTACTTAACTAGAGAAACTGTTGGAATTTTGGATTGAAAACTCTTCCATAAACCCTTCAATAACTATATATCCATAGCAAGGAGTATTACACATACAGGGGACTGACCTCCCCTAACTAAATACAATAAATGAATAAAAAATGAGTGAGAAAACAATCAAGCTCCTCCGAAATCGGAGAACATCCCTGCAGAGTTTTCTTTCTTTGCTGTTTGTTCTTGGATATCTAACTTCCTGTCTATTGATTTTTTTCTGATGCAATATGGAACTCATGTTTGTCTCAGCCAACATTGTAGTCGAAAGGTAGAGGTACAGACTTGAATGCGCGATACTTGACAACATTGTGTAAATGTTCATTCTCCAACCTGATCAATCAATAGACTGTGAACAAGATTAACTCTTGGAATTTACTATGAATTTGGGAATTTTATGCACATTTTGAATAAACTCAATGTTACCTGAAAAAGTTCCATAATCCGCTTGGCTGGCAACAATTGCGCTTAAGGTTTGAGTATGTGGGAAAGATACCTGGAAGTTCAGGACAGTTTGCAACCAGGCAAATCTCAGCAATACATTCAGGACCTGCATTTTTCATCACAATCATAAGAATCAGAACCGGGTTTATATTTTATGATTGATCTTTATTTTGTTTCAACTTAAGATCCACAATGTCAATACTTCTCTGCAAGTGCTGATCAAATCATTTTGGTTTGTCATGCATTATTCTTACTCACCATTGCTCCAAAATACACACTTCGGTATGGAATAAGAAGTTTGTCTCTTAGCAACCAGTTCTTCGACTGAAATTGCAGGAGCCCCCAGTCCATGACTAGGACCCATTATGTCCCATAGATAGCTGCAGTTACTGAGAATATCCCAGCCATCACTTTCCAGCTTAGTCCTCCGTCAAGACTGTATGCAGTCCTAGAGCATAAGGCAACAATTGTGCAGAAATACTTAAGCCCATTATATCCTTGCTTCATGTCTTTCTCTTCAAAGAGACGTCGAAGACACTGAAAATTGGAAAGAACCTGACGAGTCTTTAAAGAAGTTATAATTTTAGAACATCTCTTATAAGCAAATTCCCAACTACAGCATTTTGTTCTGTTTTTCATCCTAGAATCATAGAACACACAAGTTACCTGAAATAGAACCACATGCACGATGATTGACTTCCCACCTCTTTCCTCAATTATTTTAAATGAGGCTTGCTGTCAAAAGAGAATACGTTGTTCTGTTAAAGAAAATTTTATAGTGCTTTCTCTAATTAGGATATTTATTAGTATTTTTTAGTGGGATTGTATATAATTTTCTTTCGTATTTGCTTTAGCTTCATAGAATCTCTCGTTCTACTAAATGCTACATGTACACATTTCTATCTACTGCTGCTACCTTCCAAAATTCAGAGAAATTGCAGAGGATTAGATATGTACTCAGAGAAATTGCAGAGTATTAGATAGGTATAGTTTCTAATCATCCATGAAAGCTATTAGCTATAAAGTTAAGGTCAATGATTTGGTGATTTTGCAACTTATTGACAGTTTTTTGCCCCATTAGAGTGTGGCCTGTAAACCCCTCTCCATTAATAGAACGAGAAATTTTTTCTTGTTGTCAGTGGGCCAATCAATACTCATTACATACATCACAATGTTACAAAATCCTCCATTCGTTTCTGTTTTGTTCAGAGTAAGTGGTTGAGTGTTATCACTGTGCAAAGGGGTCAGAAACAAATATCATGAATTGGAAAAGTCAGTTCCTTTTCAAAACTGCTTTTCAAATATTAGTCAAAAAATAATATTATGCTAGAAAAAAAGGTTAATTTGTTGGACTAAAATTGGGGAATAATTGAAATTATTGCTGCAAATGAATGGCTAATTTGTATCTTGTGTGATAAAAAAAAAACCCTAAATTGTTTTTTTTATCACACAAGGTACAAATTAGCCATTCATTTACAGCAATAATTTCAATTATTCCCCTAATATATTTCATTTGTAGCAATAATTTCAATTATTCCCCTAATATATGAAATGGGGTGCAATGGTCCACTCCTCTTTCAGCAAGCGGGAATAGAATATTATGAGACAACAAGAAATTTCAAAAAGAATTTTATGAATTTGGGGGCTAAGAATTGGTCCAAAAAATTATGAAAAGGAGCTATATTGGATTTTTAAAATTAAAATGATGTAGCTTACATTATTATTTTTTATTTGTTGCAAAAATAATGGCTAATTTGTGAACTTCTATGTGATTAAAAAAACCCTAAGGTCCTTGAACATTTTTTAGAGTAATAAATTTAATATCAGAAAAGAAAAATTATTGCTCATAGGGCAGCAACAAACAAATTAATCTAATCCAACAATCTGGTTCAGATATATATTTTCTTCTCACATAAAGCAAATGTGAATTTCGAAATAAAAAGCTTGGTGATCTTCATTAACTCAAAGTCTCAATCCACCAGGCAAGAGATTTTTGGCTGGTGGAAGTAGGGCAACAGCTCCTCGCTCAGGCTTTGAGTACTTCCTGTACACAGTCTGAAGTCTATGTTCTGAGGCTTTGGAGTGGAAATACACTAGCAATCCAGCACAATCCCTGTTAAAAGACAGAAAACATACCATAAATCAAATGAAATCATTCAAACCGGAACCTTGCTAGTGAAAAAGATGATGAAGACTTACTTAAGTTGTGGTACCGAGAAACCAGTGTGCTTCTTGAGGGTGTCTGTCCAGAAAGGGGTTTTGTTTAGTGTGCATCGAGCCACATAAACTGCTGAGGCAGCAACCATTGATGGGCAAAACATGGTAGTGTCATAATGCATCATGCCCAACTCAGCTATAAAATTGACCATGTTCTCCACCTAAACAAATCAAAAACCTGCTAGGTAAGTAAACCTTGCCACACAAGGCAAATAGTATATATTAGATTATGAGTTTTTCTAACTCACTTGCTTCTCAGGAATTGATGCCTTGATGAAACGAGCAAGGAATACATAGTGTGTAGGCACTGTCAATGTCCATTCCAGGTTTGCCAATATTGTCTTCTCCATAACTAGAATCTGTTCATGACTGTAAGCTCTGTCTGAAACGCACACCAAATCATTTACCTGAAAAATTCAATTCATCAAACAGTTAGCTACCTGGAAAATAATCTACTTCATCCATCACAGAAGGGGAAAGGTTTTAAACAGTTAGTTACCTCAGGAGCCCATATCTCTTCATACTTGGAGGCCATAAGTGTGGCACCGATGCCCACAAGCTGCAATTCCCTTCTTGGAACTGTCTTTACTGAAAGGAACCTATCAATGATATTGATTGTGAGGTAAAAAGTCTCAGGTGAGAGCTGAAATTTCTGGTGGACATCAACCAACCAATCCACAAGAATGGCTCTCATTTTCTCATTTATCTCAGGCTGCATGTCCATGTAATTATTAGGCCGGCTCTCATTCTGCATCAAAAAATCAACAAACACCAGAACATCAGGCAGAGATGTACACTTTATACATGCATAACTTGCAGATGTCATTTCCTCTTTAAACATACCTCAACTAGCTTGTAGAACTTGTAGATGTCCTCAACGTATTCAACCCCAGCCAAATCATTGTTAACATCTGCTGCGTCAATATCAATGATCTGCTCCTTTAATTTGTTTGCAATACCACAAGCAGCCTGAAATAAGGACCGAATTAACACAAGAAAAGTCCATATGCTAACAAAAAGTTTCAAAAGAAGATGTCAATATAATCACCTTGCTTCTAGCAGTGAGGACTGAAGTAAGAGTTGGCTTGTTCTTCTTTGTAGATCCCTCTCCTTCCTTCTTCTTCTTCTCTTGCTTACCAACCTCTTCACTATCGGGGCTTATGACAACCACCTCTTCAGGCTTTGGCTTCACAGTAACTTTCTTCTGCGCTGGCTTTTTCACTGCAACTTTCCTACCCACTGCATCCACTCCATCAACATCAGCAGCAGGCACCTTTTCCACATCGACACAGACTTGTTTCTGCATTCAAGGAAAACCCGGTATCCTACTCAGTACAGAAATCACACACGCAGAACCCAAAATCTGCAGTCTATAAATTTTAACACTGATAATTGGTTTAAAAAGATTGAACCTTGTTGTTCTCTAAAGCTGCCGCAGCTTGAGCATTGGCAAGCAATTGAGCACAGAAACTCCTATCAAAGAACACATATATCAGCAAAAATGAATCAATTTTCACTAAAAAACACAAATAAATAACTGAAAGAAAGAGATGAACCTACCTAGTAATGGGGCGACTTGGCTGAGGTTTGCCTTCCATTCCTCTAACAGTAACAAGATTACCAATATCGCCAAGAACACGGCGGTTTTTTCCTTCACCCGCTGCTGCATTTTTCTTCACGTTCTTGTTTACACCTGCAAGTGCTTCACCAGTGACAGATTTATCATTCATTAGAAGCCCCATCAAATAGGCAACAAAATATTGAATGAGTGAAATCTAAAACGGAAATTAAAAAGAAAAGTAACTTTAGTCAGCCTTTTGTTTCCTCTCTGGTAGGATTCCTTCATTTTTCTCAGCAACCAAACAGAAACTACAGAGAAAACAAACCAAAAAGGGAAAACAGAAAAATCTAACCCAAGATTTATCTTTCTAATCAAACTACACCTAGATGGTAAATCAAACCTATAAATATTGTAATCAATCAAAATCTGTAATCAAATAAACCCAAAGAAAAACAATAAATCTCCCAAAAAATTTAAATATTAACGAAATTAAAATCACTACATCGATATCAAACAGAAAATCCAATAATCATACTAATACAAAATAAAAACACCAAGAACAACAAATTTACATGTGCATTTAGGTTTCAATCATATCACCAGGTTGGTTAATCAAAAACCCTAAAAGAAACCCTTGAAATCAAAAAGGTATCTTTAGTTCACCCAATATTAAATTAAAACCAGAAAAGAACCCATTATAAAGAACGATAAAAAGAACCCATTAATCAACGATCGATAAAAAAAAAAAAGAACAGAACTAAATACAGAAAATAAAATTAAAATACCTCTGACTTCTTGTTGATGTTGTTGAACCCTTGAAGCCATTTTAGATTGATTAAAGAAAAACCCTTGCTATGATGAATCACTTTTGAATACAAACCAAATCTCTCCCTACTTCTCTCTATAAACTTTTCTTCTTGTTCTTCTTCTTCTTCTTCTTCTTCTTCTCTAAATCTTTATCTTGATTTCTGAGAAAATTTCAGAGATAAGGAAATAAAAAATGAGAGAAACCCCTCTTTTTGAAGCTGAGGAGCCACCGCTTCACTTCCAACGGTCGAATTTATTTTTAATTCTGATCCGTCCGATCTATTATTAATCCTACGGTCTAGAGAGCGCCATAGCTTTATAGCCGTTGGTGAGATTGGAGTCCGTGGGCTAAAGTTACCGTCGTGTTAAAATATTGCATACAAGGTAAGAAAGTATGGATGTGCTAATACCACTTCAAGTTTAATTATATTTCCGTGCTACGAGTTATATTACCTTGCCGCTTTCACAGATACTGACGCGTGTCCTGTTATGACTATGGTTTGATGGAGATTTGGTGACATGAGTGTTAAGTTGAACGAGTTGTTTTTTTTTTATTTCTTTTCCCTTTTAGATCATAAAAAAAATGAAATCAAATCCATAAAAGTGTTTAATTTATTAAAAAATAAAAAATATTAATAATATAAAATAATAATAATTTATTGTTTTCTTTGTTGATGTAAACTATTGTATGATAAAAATCAATTATTGTTTTATTCTCTATGATGGAAATATTTTACGAGATTATGTTTTTCATTAAATAATAAGTCTGACTGCCAATTAATTCTTGTCTTTTCCTTATTGAAATTTTTTCATATATATATTTAACATCAAACAATTATTTCCAAGTAGATTTTGTTAACATTAGTAAATAAAGAAAAATAATGTATTTATAAAAAAAAAACATTTTTCATATAAAGTATTTTTCAAAAACAAATTATTTTACATGAAACAAATATAGCCTTGATTTGAGCTCCAGGATTTCTTCTTCTTCCTTTTTTTTTTTTTAAGAGAGAATATAAAATCAACTCAACTAATTATTTTAACAATAATAGTTTCCATCGCAGAAGCATCTTTATTTATAGTATTTAAAAAGGTATATTTTATTAGTTATTTTTTGGAGTTAATTAAAATATATATATATATATATAACATACCAAAAAAATATAAATATCTCTATATAAAATTTTTTTTTATCTTAATTATATCTTTCTACTTCTTTAAAATAATCTCAAAAAAATAACTAATATAATATAGCTAACTAATTCAGCTAATTAATTATTGAAGCTCATCTAATAAAATATTTTCATGTCTTATATTTTTCTTTCACCCTTGATAATGCATTGATGAAGCTATATTTATGAGACCCAGCCGAGTATTATTTTTTCTAAAATCGATTTATAAGTTTGTTGAGTTAACCTAAATATTCATATAAACTAACTTGAGGCCAAGCTTTATTAAGTGGGTTATTAGGTGACGGTCATGTTTGTTTTTTATTTTAAAAACGTTTAAAAAAAATTAATTTTTTTTTGAAATTAATATTTTTTTATATACTGATGTCAAAATAATTTTTTAAAAATAAAAAAAATATTATTTTAATATATTTTTAAATAAAAAATACTTTAAAAAATAATAACAACACTAGTATTTATATACTTCAGATGTCACTGAGTTATTTTAATAGACAATTCTGTTTGGTGATTTTATCTTCTTTTCACCATGCTCCCTATCTTGCCTAAAACAAGCCTTATTGATTGCTATTAACTATACAATCCATTGCTTTGTAATGTCATTACTATATTAATTCAATAAATTTATATAATACATAGTTGAGGTATATTTCAGTGTTTGACATTGTGTTTCAAAAACATTTCTGAAAAAATTTTAAATTTTTTTTAAATTAATATATATTAATATCAAAAAAAATTTTAAAAAATAAAAAAATAACATTATTTTAATATATTTTAAAATAAAAAACACTTTTAAAAACAACCACTAAAACACTTTCTGATACGTTACAACATATGTAAAACATCAAAATGATGCTTTCAACATGGTGTACCGCGTCACCAAACACTTACTTCAACATGGTGTACCGCGTCACCAAACACTTACTTCAACCCTCATTCTACCCTTGCTGTGTCTAAAACCACAAATGGTTAAATACTAGATGGAAAAAAAGCCAAAACTTGTGCCCAGAGTTGTTAAAGATATACAAGAAGACACAAAGAACCAATCAATCAAAAATGGTTAATTTGTTACAGCAGAGGATTAGGCAAACAAAAAACTATGCCTAAAACGACAGCAACCAAATTAGTCGAAATCCAAAAACAATCAGAAAGGTGTATTCTTCTTTCACCATGTCAAACACACACACATACAAATACAATCAATCAAGCTGTGAAAACCTGATTATACTCGCATCTTGTTAAATAAAAAAAATGGTCAGTCACATTTTTCTTCTATGCTTGATCTTCTGGTCCAGCAAGTATGACCTGCAATTGCGAGGGTTTACGTGAGGGACGAGAAAGTTTTTTTGCAAAATATCACGGAAATGGACAGCTTGTAATGCTGAAATGATTGTATTGGTGTATAAATAGAAAGAATAAAAAAGGTACCCCATTGCAATCATAGGCGTATTTCCTGGCGAGCATTATCGCTGCATTCCTATCTCGCTCTGAGTTGAATGTTAATACGAATGAAAGGCCCTTCCTTGGTTGCCAAAACAATGACTTTGCAGCAGTGTTGCTGTTGGTTCTAACTCCACATAACTGCAGGTAGAAAAGGGCAATGGTCAGAGAGATACAACAAACTCATTGGCAGTGTAGTTGGTCCTGTTGTTTTACCAGCATTGACATTGAATAAATTTCTCTAGCCTTTGTAATCCACCCTCTGCAAAGCTTTATTCTCATTTTCCCAACATTAAACACATGGACAGAATGTGATGCATGATCTTGCCCATTCATCTGGGAAATAACCACCTGCATTACATGAAATGTCAAAACCAAGTAAAAATAAGTGAAGTACATGTAATATCGTCATGTGCGTGTTTATTCTCGCATTAGTGTGTTTGTTTTTGGAAGATGACCATAATACATATTATTTCAATACAATAAGAAACATCAAGCAGAAACAAAAGGGAAAGGGAAAGAACAAGGTCACATACGCTAAATTCAAAGCTAGATTTTCTCAAGAGATTCTCTACATGGCTTGCCAATCCTGCAGCTGTTATGAGTAATTTGATGCATTAGTATAAATCTCGAGCACCACTAAAAATAGAAGAACCCTGTCTAGCAATCCAATAGAGATTACACAAAAATGACAAGAATAGCAGGGAAAAGGAGGGATTGGACAACCACAGAACTGTCACACCCCACCCAAGCCCGTGGAGCATCACATTCTTCCCCCGTTTTGATTCCATTCTATCATGAAGCCAGGGAGAGAGGCCTGCTGTGCAACTAAACTACCTCTAGACCTACAAGTGCAACATTGAGTTGGGCCTATTTGTCCTCACTACCCAAAAGAAATTCCTTGCTGCGCATAGGTCCACTGGCCATTCCTTTTATCTAATTCAAATTCCTTATAATCCTGACATGTGGGATAATAGAGCATCACAAGAACGATATTGTTATCTACACGATATTTCATAATTAACACCAACCAGGTTCAATGGGACCAGAAGTTGTTACACTGACTTTCTGGCCATTTGAAACAATGTCCACTTGCAATACTCGGCCAACATCAAAGGGTTCCGGAGCATAAAATGTTTTATTGGCACCTGCAGAGAAAATATTGAATTATGAAAGATGGAGGAGAAGGATACAAGATAACAAATGTAAAGGCTCCTTAATCATCTCGGCTGCCATCTTTAAGATACACGGGAAGCCTTAAAAGAAAGGACACGGAGAGGAATGTCAATGCTTGAAATGCCTAGTGAATTTCATCACTGATGACACAATATAGGATTGTGCTTAAGGAGGCTTAAGACTAAACTGGACAGTGGAAACCTAATTTTTTTTAAAGCAAATTCCAGATAAAGCAGAGTGAGATACAAAACCATTATTAATACCAATAGAGCATTCTGCTTCTGGAAGAACTTCTTGAACCTCCATTAATATGGAGGAAGCAAAGCAAAACACAAAATATATTACAAATTGATCAAAGAGGTATCTTCCCTAAACATGCGACAAAATCCAACTGAATACCTGAAATAACTTCATGTTGGCTGCCTTCAGATGATACGCGATACCACTGAACTGAACACTTCGAAAGGGGTGGAGAACCATCCGAACGAGGCTTGAGTTGTAGAGATGAACCTAGAGTTTCAGAACCATCTAGGACATATGGAGCAGATTTATTCTGCTCAGCTCTCTTGCTCTTTGCCAGCTAGAAAAGAAAAGGAAAACATCAGCACAGCGTTCTGACATATGTATTAAAAGAAAACTTATATCATGTCAGCCAAAGCAAAATATTATAAAAGAAATTGTTTGCATGAGAGAATTTAGAAAACTATGACAACGTAAAACAAACCTCTTTTTGAAGTTTAACTGAAACTATAGACTTCTCCCGAATTTGATTTCGTAGTGCACGAAGTTCATGCTCCATGTCCATAACCTGCGAAAGTGTTGTATGTTTACGGTCAATAAAATATTGTTAAATGAAACCATAACACTATCACAACTGGATAAAATGAGCCTTGCGCATAAAATGTTGTTAGAAAAAAGAACGAGGCTAATATTAAAATTACCATCAATAGATCGTTTTAAGGTTATGTGAAGAATGATAAGTGACTCTGCAAGTTGAACAATTATTTAATGGAGATATACATTCTTCATGTCACAGTTTCATTTCTAGGCCCGAATATTTGTGCCCAGGACAACCAAGAAAAATGCAAAAGAGCAGGCAAATAAAGCATTTGTGCAAGTGTAATTGATGTAAATAGAACATTACATAAACAATGGAGCACGAACCATTTTCAAAGAACCAATCTCTCTCAATTGATTTACCAATTTATGTATCAAAGCATCTATTTGATCACACATCACAAAACAACTTTCATCCTGTTAAAATGATGGATTTTATTTACATGAAACTTGCAGTTGTCACGATTCAGCCACGATCACTGCCAGCCATTTACAAATGCAATTTCATAATCAAAGGACTGGGAATGAAGATAGCATAACTACAGTGTCCATCTTAACACCAATGAAGCAGTAGTACGAACCATATGGTTCAAGTTGAAAATATTGAGAGGAAAAGGGCTATATCAACCATGAAATTCACTTCAATGAGTCCCATGACTACTTCTGGTGATAAGAAATTTTGTGCTACAAAAAGAGTAGCTAACCATGATTTGTAGAAAATTACGGGGATAGTATTATTTGAATTGCAGGGTCATAATGTGCTAACAATGACTCATTTGGGTTAAACTTAATTGAATGTTACGAATTAGAACAAACCAAACAAGAAGTAAAAAAGGATGATCCAATCAAATCAACAGTCTTGTAGTGACCCCAGTGTGTCAGTTCTATGCAATAATAAGACAGGACCATATATATCCCATCTGCCATCACAAATGAGAAGGGACAGTATCAATGTACCTTGCTTGGCTGATGCAATAATTTTATTCTTCTAGCCTCTTGAACCTCCTCAACTAGTTCCTCCACATCCTGCAGTAACAAGCGTGTCAACAGATATTGTCATGGCATATTTGATAGCCATCTCATGCTCCAATTGATATTACAGACCTTGTATTTGTATTGTTTTATGCAAAATGCTATTGTAGTAACTGTGTAAAGATAACATAGCAAAGCTTCTAAAGGAACAGTATATGACATTATGCCATGTCCACAAATCTCCAGCATTACAGTGAACAAAATGATGCAAAATCATGTTTATGAAAGAATATGCAATTTTAGCAATAAGACAGGAAAAATTTGGTGTGTTAGATGGAATTAACTGAGTGACAACAAATGATTTAATAGAAGACATTCAAAGATGAAAAACTCACAGCAGCCTGGTTTTTCGAATTTTGAGCATCCCTTTCTTCTTCATCTAGGGCTTCTCCAATCCTTTGCACAACTGCTCTGGCACTCTCAATTTCAGCACAAGCAAAAGATTTTTCTTGGTTCACTAACTTTTTAGCATCTTCAGAAGCCTGGAGACAAAAATAAAATAAAAATTAATATTGCTAATGATTTTAGAAGGTGGACAAGAAAAGGCTAAATAAGAAGTGCATTCACGCAAGGTTTTCACATGCACAAATTACTGAAACCTCATCAATCAAAAGGGGAGCATTAGGACCACAGCTCCAAGGCATTATTCTAGGATAACCAATGGTTAGGCCATTAGGATGAGAGAATCACATAGTATCCTAAGTGATACAAAACCTCAAAGTCCAACCTATCCTATGTTTGATTTACTAAGCAGCATAAGAAACTAAGGGGAAATGCCACACTTTGAAGTTATGAAAGGGTACAACTTGATATATTTGTCCAGGAAGAAGTAGTTCCTTAAATCTATATCCAAATTTATAACACTATCGACCAACCTGTTTAAGAAAGTTGGCCAGCTTTTTCACTTCAAATTTTTCTTGAATTAATTCTCCTTCGTTTTGAGTCAGTTTAACCGCTAATGCCTCCACCTGCATAAAAGATTATAGTTGACAACAATTATCATATTGCAAATGTAGAAACAGAATTATAAATGCACTTGCAAGAAGGCTTCTTCAGTAAATTGTAAAGAAAGACACAAAATACAATTAGAAGCTGAAAATGGTAACTAAATTATACAGAGGTGTTAAATGCATATTGAAAATATCAACCACATGTTACCACTTGAAACATATAGATGACTGTCTGCCTATCAATGGCTTTTATACAGAAAAGAAAATGGAAAAGTGGGGGAAAAGACTGACCATAGATATGGCTTTCTCCACATCCTCCTTGTTTCGCCCGGCCATACGACCTCTTAATGATTCCAGGGCATCTCTAAGCTTCTTTAAAAGAACATGTCCTTCCAAAGAAGCCACCTCTCTAAGCTTTGCCTGAAAGTCGGATAAACAAGTATGAGTAATTTAGTCATCTATCCACATCAAAAGAACATACTCTTTTAAGAAAAGATCAGCTGAAAGGGAAAGGGCAGATGACCTTTGATTGAGCTAAGTAAATAAAGGGTATAGATTTCAATTGCAAGAAGAAGGCCGTGTTCAATGTTAAATGAGTATTCCTCAATTGTGCACATGCATTTGTGCGTGTCACGCATAAATAACAAATAAAACCACATCGGAAAAAATGACAAAGTTAGATAACCTCTTCAGCCAACTTAGCAGCAGCAGTCAAGTTCTTGTCAAATTTACAGGCAAGGTCACGAACTGAGAGTCGCTTGTGCTGATCTGACAGCTGCATAGTTTCCTGTTCAACAACTTCCTTTAAAGATGGACCCTTGTTGTCCTCCTTTGGCTCTTCCAAAATCTGATTATCAGGTCCTAATTTATATTTTGGAAACCCATCAGAAGCAAAGCTCACATCAGCCGAAACAGGAAAAATTACTTCTCCCTGCATATTTTCCTCAATTTCTGGACTTATCTTCGTCATTTACTCAGATTAGGTTCCTGCTCTCCATAAGCCAATCCCAAAAAAATACATCAAACTTTAAACCTTAAATAGGAGAAAAGGAAAATCTAAAGACACATTGAAACTTCACCCCTCACAAAACTTCACAGCACAAAGCTCCAGAATTTGTGCAGATTAAAAAACCTAGAGTATTGATCGTTGATATTTAGTTGTATTGAAAAGAACACAATCAAATCAAGGAAATTACTATTCAAATGCACAAAGGCAGAAAGGATTTGATGTCAATGAAGGGCCGTATATTACATTGAGTAAAGATATGCAAGAAATTGATGGTTAAGTTTACAAATTAAATGGAAACTCAACTTGCTAGTGCCAGCAAGTAACAAGTCTCGCAGAGCATCAAACTTAAAATAACTTCCTACTTCAAACCAAATTATGAGATTCATTTAAAGAACAGAATGTTCATCGATCTGCAGCAACACTGGTCTCCAATTTCCAACACAAAATTTCCCGGGCTACTCTAATGGTGCAAAAGAGCATGATCCAGCTCAAAAATGCAGCCATGGAAAAAAAGGGGGAGAGACAAATGTCATCCAAATGAAGCTTTTAATAAAAGCAGGAGACAAATTAGTCCATAAAAGTATGTTCTTTACTTATAGTTGCAGTTACCAAGTGCATGTCTTCAACTACATTTCAACAACTCCAACCCACATTACCAAATATCTCTCTACAGAACAAATTCTTCACCAGCCAAGCCATAAACTTTCTTCTGGGAAGTTAAACACACAACATAATCACATTCCAGATTCTCAAGCAGCTCTCGAAATCACAGCCAAGATCAAAACTTTACTGCTAAAAAGCAAAACTTGAGCTCCAAACCTTAATATATATATATATATATATGTATGTATGTAAGACAGAAAAAAAAGAACTTACAGAGATATCAGCACGAAAAAATAGCTTAACAACAGTTCATGCAAGAAGGATTCTTGTAGCAAGTTGACACAGCAAGATTACAGAGAAAGAGAGGGGAGGAGGAGGATGTGAAGTAGGAAGGGAAGGTGAAGAATCTTAAGGAGGGGGAATTACTTTAGTAAAAGGAAAAGACTTATTAGTTGGGGTAGCCTGACTGCCTAGCTTACTTTTCTTGCTCCGTGTTTAATGTCTCCTTCTCTCTCAACAACATCAGCAATGAATGTGTCATGTTAGTGTGTGATTTTTGGTGTTATAAAACAAAACAATGTGTGTGGTCAAATTGTTAAAAGTGAGAGCCAAAGCCTGCTGCTCTCTTCATGCTTGGTCCCACCTTCTTGTTATGGTAGGGTTTGGGGGTTTTTCACTTTATTAAAATATAACATTCAACTCGTTGGTTTTTTATTTATAAAAAAATATGTTAAAATAATATAAAAACTTGTATAGCATTGAATGACTTTTTTATTAGTTATTTTATAAGTTTAATTTGAAATAAAAGATATTAATAAAATAAAATAAAATTTATACTTATAGAACATAATAAAAAATACTTTCACTTGTAATTTTCTTTCCTGCTCACATCTATTTTTTTAAAAAATATATATTAATAAAATATTACTAGTTACTTTGTATTTCTCTTGTTTAACCATTGATAGCTAATGATAAGGTATTTTTGTCCTAGTTTTCCTTTTATTAAGATTGAATTCTTTTTCTACTTGATTTAAAATAAATTATTCACATTTAAATTAATTAATTTCTTAACATTTGCTTTGCACATATTATTTAAGTATTTTATAATATTTTTTTATCATTTCTAGTAGATTGTCTAGAATCATGAATGTTTATTAAATAAACATGTTTGTTTTTCCATTAGTTCTATATAAATTTTGATGATTATAATTAAACTATTTTTTTAATTTTGAACCATGGAAAAATAATTGTTAACCTGACTAAAGTAAAATTAAGGACATAAATTGAATTATCTTTCAAAATTAGTAATTAATAGTTAGATCAATATATATATAACAAGAATAATAGTATGTATTAAAAGATTTCACTTAACATTATATTATTATGATTTTTTTTCTTATTTTAAATAGTTATTTTCAATTATATGTTATACATAGGAATATAAATTAACAATACATACATGAATAAAAAATAATAATCACTTCTTAATATTGATTTTTTCACTTCAACTTTATATTATTATGTTTTATATTAGCTTGTTTTTATGTTTTTCTTTAAGTTTTGATGGTGACAATAGAGTATCAAGTGCATGGGTGAATGATTACTCATCAGCAATGTCTAATATGTGTTTATTATCAAGAAGTACGGTGTTTTAAAAGTATTTTTTATTTAAAAATATATTAATAAATTTTTATTTTTAAAACTAGTATATCAAAATCATTAAAAAATATTAGAAAAAATACAAGTTGATATTATTTTTTTTTGCGAAACACACTCAAACACAAATTGTGCCTAGAAATTTTAGAATTGTAATATTTTTAAATAAGAAAAAAGAAAAAAGTAATAACATATTCCGTGGATTGAATGGAGGCCCCCGTAGAAAATGAAGTTACAGGTAGGCAGACAGTCCAAGTAAAAAACAGGGATAAGATTAGATGGGTCGCAGTCAAATACCGCGAGAGAGGTATGCCTGGAGATATGGTGCCTGAGAGTGTGGCCACGAGAAAGGCTGTCGAAGTCATTTATTTTTTGCTACTCTTTTGGATTTTGGCCAAAACACAATCTCTCCATATCAAGAAATACCACAAATTAACATTTTTTTTTTCCAACTCCACAAGGTCCGTCCACAGACCACCATCATTTGCATTGAGAAATGAGCGTAACCACGTTAATATTAAAAATATAATTTAACTAATTAAATTTTAAATTTATTTTTTAAAAATTATTAATTTAAATTTTATAAATTTCAGAATTAGTTGGATTAGTCAAGATACACGCAAGTTTTCTAAAATCTAAAATAATATCAACATTAATAAAAAAATAAAAAAATAAATAGATTATAGTGCTAATGCATCATTGCATTTTCACTGCTTTAATTTAATATTAATATATCAAAACTATTGAATTTTTTTTTTGCAAACATTAAACTGCATTATTAAATATACTTAAAAGAATTAAACTTTGTGATTAATATAAGATTTTTCTAAAATGCTTTTAGTTAAAAAAACACAGCGTTAATGCTTTAAAAAATAATATAAAGAATAATAAAAAGGAACCGGTGGAACTTGGGATCAATAAAAAAAAATTATAAAAGGATATTTGGAAGTGTGGTAATGGTTACTTTTCATGGTATTTTTTGTTTGGAAATATATTAAAATAATATTATTTTTTTAATTTTTTAAAAAATCATACTTAATATCAGTACATTAAAACTATCTAAAAATATAAAATAAAACTTAAATAAAAAAATTAAATTTTTAAAAAACTAGATTTCAAACGTATTTCCAAAACAGAGTCTAAATACATGGGAAAGAATGGCAAACCTTGCATGTGAAAGACGAATCCAGACACCATTATAGTACTCGAAATTGATTGTTGAAAAGAAACAAAAGAGCATAAATTAAAAATAACACCCCGAAAGAGACTTGAGCGGAAGGATTTCAGTGTTACTCCTTCTTTAACTTCTTCACTTTATGGCAGGCTCCACGGGTGCACTATATGCCATCTATCCAAACATGGCCCAACAATTTATTACAGAAACAAAAAAAATAATAATCAAAATCAAACTAATAATAATAAGAGAAATACTAAATAAAGCTGTATGTGTACGTACGTACTGGTACTGTTTCTTTAGTAATTCTGTTAAGCAAGTCTTAATCAACCACCTTGTCACTTTAGGGAGCTTCTGCAAGAACCCTAACAGCAGGCTGTGGCATAATATAAATGGAGCTTTAAAGTTGCTTCTGGGCTAAGGTATGATGTTTGAAATGATGGTTACTGGCTGCTGGTCTGTTTTTACTGTAGTTTTTGCTTTTCACTCGAAAAAACATTAAATTAATATTTATTTTAAATATTTTTGGATCAAAATATTGAACATAAATTTATTACTAACAGATAAACGCGACGTACAGTCAATTTAACAAGGCTGGTTTGCTTTTAAGCCTTCGAGCTTTATGATGGATGGATGGCTGGATTGTTTGTTTATTGATGGTTAGTGGGGGGGCATTTGGTAGGTGATATTGGAGAAACTCGATTGTCTCTAATAATTTATCTAGCAGTGGAGGGTAGAGAGCATGATTAGGGTTCAACAAACTGTATATGCCCTAGGAATCCCAGGAATTGTGCCCTAACTTTCCCCACTTTGGTGGACTTGTGGGGCTTTGGGTCTCAGCTTCTCATAGCCCACCATTACTTTTCCCGTCCTTTTAGATTGTCAAAAATGTTAGATATTTTTACCAGTTTCTATATGGAAGTCCACATTGTTGGACTAACCTTACTTGTATTGGAAAATAATTTTGAGAGAAGTAGTGTAGTTTCACCACCTTGGCTTTTACTTCTTTTTTTTTTTTTTTTCTTTTGGGTGTTGTCAGATGGGTCGGAGCAAGTGGCTAGCCTTTTTTGTTCTTGATGACAAGTGCTTTCTTTATCCTATTGCGAAGCCATCAAAATGTTTGCAATCAATCCTCTCAACACCTTCACATGGTAGGGTCCAAACCCCAGCTTGCATGGGTTAGTCCCAATACGTTATTAAATGAACAAAGGCCATACCCTCGTGGTGATATTGGTGCCAAATTTCCTGACAATTTGTCAATGATTCCTATCTAAAGTTCACGAAGAAGCAAAATCTATCATGCAAAAAGTTTCAAGCCCTGTAAAAGTAAGAAAATATTCGAAGAAAATCTAGCTGCACATACAGATGTCATATCCATGGAAGCATGAGCTTGCACAATGACACCCAGATTCAAAATTACAAGTATTGTTTGTTTTTAAAGTGTTTTTTTTTTTTTTTAATTGTATTGAAATAAATGAGGAAGAAACTCTTTAAACTTATATTTGTATAAGCTTATATTATATTGTATCTAATTTTTATCAAATAAATAAAGATGACGAGATTCAAACTCATGACCGCTTAATCATCAAGACTCTGATACCATATCAAAAAATCATCTCAACCTAGTAGTTTAAACTGTAAGGTGAGGTTTTAATATATAATTTATATTATTTTTTAACATCCTAGTTGATATTTAGAGATAGCAGTGCTAAATCTCATATTTACTAATCTCATATTTACTCGACTACGTGATAACAGAAGACTGATTCAATTTGTAAATCTTATATTCTGAGTGTTGTTATTTATTTATTATAGAAAGATGATATATTTGTATTCAATCAATTCTATTTATAAATCTATCTTGAATTGTAACCCCAAATGTATAGTGTGTAGCTTTGAATCACCCTCTTGAGATGAAAGAAATAAACATATGTAACAAGGAGATACACATTTTCTGTTTTAAATATATAAAATTTCACTTCTAAATTATTTCAAAAATATATTTATTTTATATTTTTTTCAACCAAACTCATTTTTAGCTTTGTCATATATCATTCCTACCATGACACATTAACAAACACAATATAGATGTGATAGAGTTCCTATAGATAGATGTGAGTACATGTATAATCAAAATATATCATTTTAGTTAAATCATTGTAGTTTTTATAAGAGTTTTTTTTGGATTTTTCTTCGAATTAATCCAAAATCACATCAGAGTACATGGAGAGTAACCGTATTCTACTAGAAAATATAGTTTTCTAAAATGAAGAGAGTTGTTGGCATAATTTCTGCATTTACTTTTATATGTTTTTCCATAATATTTTTTACTTGAAAATATATTAATTTAATTTAATTTTTAGTTTTTTTTATAGTTTTGATATATTGATATCAAATTTTAAAAATACACGAGAAAAAACTTTTTTATATATATTTTCAAGTAAAAAATTATTTTAAAAAGCTTCATGCATCGCAATATCAAATATCTTCTTCGAGTCTACTGTTAAAAATATACTCCAACAGCCATTGTTATTGACCATCACCTTCCATTTTTTCCGATGATCAAGCAACAGATATAGGTATAATGAATTTGATCTTAGATTAATCTTTACTTCTTTAGTTACTTTAGAAAGTTTGATGCTTGGTGTCGCTTCAAACAATCATGATTTAGCCATTAAAATATTTCACAAACAAATGGGACCATCCAAGTTAAGAACAACTAATATCTAAAAGCTTCCAGCAAGCACTGGCTTGCCTTTTCTCTCCCAGGCTGTGTTTTTTTTTTTTTTTACCTTAAATAATATGATAAATTATGACCGTTTGGTTAGGGTTTTGTTGGGAAAATGAATTTGTTTATATTGTTTGTTGGAAAATCGACAGAATTATAAATTTCCCAGTAAAACCCTAATACAAGGGCCATCTTCAAGAAATTATATTGTTCAGGATGAAAAACCAGGAAATTTTTAATTCGAGGGTAGTTTCCGAAGTTTAGGGACTATTTTATAATTTATCCTTCTTAAATTAACACCACCTTTTTGCAACCATACCAGTATTAGGACTACTGTGATTGGAGACTTGGATTCTGGGTGCCTATGACATTGTTAAACAGGGTGTTTTTCATGATTTTGTTTTATTTAAAAATATATTAAAATATTTTATATATATATTTTTTTACTTTTAATATCATCACATCAAAACCATAAAAAAACATTAAAATAAACATCAATTTAATATTTTTTAAAACTAAAAATACTTTTAAAAAACATTTAAAAATAAAAATAGAAATTATGAAGAACACCCCCATCCACTTCATAACTGATAGTGTATTAGAGATGAGTTGTGCCCAGTTGTAATATATAATTGGCAAATATTTTGTATCTGTGCCAAATGATTCGCCGAGGCATGCAATATAATGCATGCCAAACTAATGTACATTATTTCAATTTCTTTTCATCACAGACTGCATATTTGTCAGATTCGGATGCTCATCAGATCGATTGCATTTATACTTGTTTAGCCTAATCACTAAAAATCTAATTACATCTAACGAGTTTAGTCATATCAATATTTTATTTGATTTAACTAATTAAAAATTTATTCAAATCAGGTTCTAAATCGTAGTTTAATAGTTAATTTACTGAACCCAGCTGGCTGAACAACTATCATCTCGACCCGAAGAAGAAGAAGGTGGTTCAAAGCCACCCCTCGTGCGATCCTGCCTTCTGGGCGCCCATTCCCTTTTTCTGTCTCTAATATAATACAAATTTTGTTGTGTGAATAGCCCATTACAATATAGCAAGGAAACTATATATGTTTTTTTTCCGTGTGTTGTTTGTGGGTCGATTTTTTTAAAAAAAATTTTAATGTAAAAATAATGATAAATTAAAAAAATTTAAGTTACAAGTTATTGGTTAAATTGACTATTAACAATTTATATAAAAAACAATAATAATTAAAAAAAACAACAATAAAAAACCACACTCGAGTTTATTTGAATTGTCAAACAAGCCAATGCTAACATAGTAAAAGAAAAACTTGAAAGAAAAACACTCAAACTTTAAAAATAGAAAGAAAAATATCATCTTAAAAATGGGGGATCAAGTAAACTCAGGTGAATCTTTTAAATTTAGTTTAATATAAAAAGCTTGCAACTTATTAAATCATGGACTCAAATTCAATCAAGAAACACAATTCTCAACCAATTTAATTTTGAAAGATGAGATTGGTAGAAAAATATTAGTAAAAACACCTATAAAAACAACAAAAACATGAAGAAAAATTTTCATGGAAAAAATCCAAGGATGTAATTTAATGAAAAAAATAAAATAAATAATCTCAAATAAAATAAATATCAATTAAAATTTTTTTAAAGATTAGCAATATCATAGGGGTGAAATAAAAAAAATATGTAAAAACAAAGCAAAGATGGGTACACATTCTAAATATAGTCAAAATTTAAAAAACTCATAACCTATAAAACCTTAAATCCGAGTGCTATTAAAAAGTTTATTATAAGTCAATTTAAAAATATAAATTATAAAAACTCGTCACAATAAAAAAAATCTTTAGCAAACCTAGTAGCCAAATCGGGTCAACAAATCAAATACATAACTTAGGACATGAAATTGGATTGACCCTATAAATATGAAAGCAAAAAAAAAAAATATATATATATATATATATATATTGCCAAAACAATATAAAAAATGCTTTTAAAAAAAATTAAAGTCGACTTAAGGTATTTCTTCAGATCTATTATTCGAGTCATGAAACTGAAATGATCCTATTAAAAACAAACCTATAAAAAAGTAAAATTTTTAATTAAATAAATATTGAGGGATAAAATTGAGAATGAAAAAAAAAACAGTGCAAAACAAAAAAATAGAAATTAAAAGAATTAGGATTAATTCGACATATAAATTAAATGAAATTAAATATTTAAGCATGAAATTGTAAAACACAAATCCATTAAAAATCTATCAATTAAAAGAATTAGAATTAAATTTGACATAAAAATTGAATGAAAATAAATGTTCAGTGGTGGAGTTGGAAAAACATATCAATCAAGAAAATGATTTCAAAACAAAACAAATAACAATTAAAAGAATGAGATCCAGATTTGAAAACAAATCAAATCAAATGATCAATGATGAAATCAAAAATAAAATCCAATTAGAAATAATCAATGTAAATAAAACAATTACAAATAAAAAAAAGAGAGACTAAATCAAAAGAAAAAATAAATTGAAAGGCATGATTTTTTGCATGATCAACACGTAATTCAAGGAAAAAAGATAAGAAAAAGAAATAAAAAAATAATAATTTCAGACCACCATACACACGTCACCCGATGAGAAAGAAGATGCCAAAACAAATCAAATGATATGGTAGAATCACGGTTGCAACCATTGAAGCCAGCCACACATGCCGTTAGAAAACGACGGAGTGAATGAAGCGTACGAGGCAAGCACTAGCAGCTTTTTTGTTTTCTCTTGTATGTACAAAACTGGAAATGCCCTTAAGACTAAACATCAATAACAAACAAATCACAATGAAATTACAACTAAGCCCCTGAAGCCAAGGTTGAAAAATTTTAATGGTAAGAATATTGCAATAATTATATTCTTCTATCAAATATTAAAGTACAAAAACAATCATGTGCAAAAGAAATTAGATTATTTTACTATGCATTAAAAAATATAATTATTAAAATAATTCTGCATGATTCTTAAAAAAATATTTATATCATGATAAATCAAGAGAAAAAAATATTAATTATATTATTGCAATGAATGATAACATGTATCTTGGGTCACACTAACATCGCTAGAGGAATGGATTTTTTTGGATGACGAGACTTATGCTATGTATTGAAAGGTTCAGAGCTCACGTTTCATGGGCAGCTAGGAAGCCGAGTAACTAGATAATCTCAGGTTTCCAAAAGCCTCGGGCTATAAATTCCACAGCCCATGTAATCAGCAAATGAACACTAGCAAGATAGATAGATTACTAGGTGAATATTTGTCAAACTTTTGCATTAAGATTTTTAATTGTCTAGCCGATAGTAACGTCTCTCCTACTCGAATTAATTCTCGTTGGTGAACCAACAAGTCCTTGAAAATGCACCACCACCCTTCGCTGTCAACAGGAATATACTGGTTATTTTACGGGTCTTTTCTTGACGATACACGTGACCTACTCCTGTCATTATTGGTAATATTTTTTTGATATAATAAGTTTATTTTGTGAATTTTTTTATATAATTAATATCATGTATTTTTAAAATCTTATTATTTACTCTTTTTTTTTTCTATCTCTCATACTTTTTTTTGTCAAACCAGGATATTCCAGTTACTAGCCCAAATTAATCCCTTCACCCGAGTGAGAAGGTCTCCCCAAGCGTCCTTCTACAGACGAAAAAGAGGGTCAAACCCCCAATCTCGTAAGTGACGAGAGCATATCTACTGCTCCGTCAGGACCTCTTGGGTAATTTTAACCATTTATTTTTTAGAAAGTCATAATTTTCACTTATAATTTTTACGGAGATGTGTTATTTTTATTTATTTTTTACGATAGTTTGCTTATTTTTATTTAAAGTGTGCTATTTTTTATTATAAATAATTCCATAAATTTTAACCCAATATTTAAATTTCCTTTTTACCTTTGTTGTTGCTAACGTGAATTATGACTAATCATCATTAATCTTGTTATATCTAGTTGTCATTAATCTTATAATCTAAGAGATTAGTGGTTAAGACTTAAGACCCAAGACATCCACACAGCTGAAGATGCTGAGACCCCAACCCAAGCAAGCAAACAAGCAGTCAGTATCACTTTGCACCATCGATCTGATCTCCATTGTTAACCAGAGGGCGTGGTTAGTTTTTAACTGGAGTTAATATTGCAAGCAGCCCTCTGGTGTTTGATTGGTTGGCGGAATACCTGGGCCATACGTCCTCGAGCTTTACCTCACGTGGCTTGCTAGCTAATTCATGCGACAGTTTTGTCTATTTCATTCGAACAATAGTCACACGCGCCTTTTCAAGGAGTCATTGTAGGACTCGGAAAATATCATTTTCTTTTTCTTCCTTTTTTTAACCAAAAAAACAAATCCAAAAACAATGAGAAAATCTAAGGTGATTAAGTTATAACTACTGATATTTATTTAATAGAAAAAATAAATATCAGAATGCAGAAACATTTGAGGGAATAAAAAAAAAGTATTTTTTGAGCATGTAAAAATATGATTTTTTCTTTTCCGTGTATATTATCTATCATTTGATCATTATAAATAAATTTTATGTTTTTAAAAAATGTGATCAACTTATAATGTAAATTAAATAAAATTCAAGTTAATTTAATTGATAAAATTTATTTATGCTATTTTATTATTTTCATAGATGTTAATTAAATAAATTAAAAGAAAGAAGAAATAAATATGATAAATAGTTTAATCATTAACTATAAATTTATAAAAAACTAGTAATATAGAATTAATCTAAATTAGAATGTATGAATATTCAATTTATAATTTTTTTTTTGTAACGAATAAATGAATTAAGAAGTTAAAACCTGTCCTGCCTTCCATTTGACATTCCAATTGTCAATCTTATATTAATTTTACTATGACTTTTTTTTTTTATAAATATTCTGCTCAACCCACAGATAATTTGAATGTAATAAATCTTTCAACACATACCAGTGACAGTTTCCTACACGCGCTTCAGGGGCCGGTTTTTTTCATTATTTTATTTTCTTTATCATGTAAAAAATAATAATTAGATTGGTCGATAGCATTGATTGCAATAAAATATCTCAGCTGATTTTTATTCTAGATTTACAAGATGACCATTTTGCCTGAATTGACCATTTTGTCTGAACTGATGGCTGAGGCCTGCATTTAATTTCTCGCGGGATGACCCATGTGCCCTCCTCCATGATGCCATTTCTCGCGGAATGACCCGGATATTACAATCCCATTTGACTTATAGGTTTTTTTTTTTTAAAAAAACAATTAATAAGTAATTCTATATGAAATACATATGGTATAAATTTAAAAGGTTACATATCATTTAATATAAAATAAATATTTTTAGTATGCTACAATTTTTACAAGTCATTATATATCTTAAAATCACAATAATAAAATATAATAAGATACTATTTAAATATTTTAAAGTTTAAATATTTATAAATACAATACAATGCTACAATAATTAATCAAATAATATTGTTACCTCACAACATAATAATAACACCATCCGACGGCTCCGAACAAATATTCAAAAAACAGGAGGGAACCAATATATACCGTCCGATCTCACTCCCTGTCCCTCACCCCCACTCTTCAGATAACCATATATCTTCTCTCCAGAGCTCTCATATCTCCCCACTCCCTCTCACGGACTCGAAGTTTATCCCTCTCTCTAAACACCTCAAGGTAAACATCTCTTTCTCTCCAGATCTCATGTTTTTCTGAGTCACATTGCCGTTAATTATTACTCACTAGATATATCAATTGTGTATCATTTATGCTTAATTTTATTGCGATGTTTTTTTTTGCGTTTTTTTTCGATTTTTCTGGTTAAATTGTTGATCTTCTACGCTCTTAATCGATTAGATCTCTAAATCTTCAAAATTATGTATAATTCGCTGTTTTTTTTTACCGCATTTGCTGCAACGCTCTCACCAGGTAGCGATTTGATTGATTTATCCATTTCTTCTGATTTTTTAAAGTTTATTATAGTTACTGAATTGAGTTTATAGTAACGATTTTATTCAATTTTTGAAATTAAATTATTTATAGTTAATTTATTTAGATTTGATTATTTTTCTCACTAAATTTATTTCTAATTTGCAATTTTTTTAGATCTTATCAGTCCCGCGCAACATTTTAGTTGATATTATGATTTGTTAAATTATATTGCTAATTTATGCGTTTTTTTTTTTATTAAATGAGAATCTGTTAGAGTATTATATCTGTTAGATTTTTTTTTTTTGTTATCATGTGAAATTAATATTATCGTGAATTCTGTTTGCTTAAATCTTGGAGGATAATTTCGATAGATGTGTCAGATAATTACTCTTATTAAAGCTCGATTTTTTTGAAGTTTAAATTACTTTCCGTAGTTGTTAATTGCTGATTAAATGATTTGTTCTTTGTGAAATTTTGGGTTTTGATTGATTGGGGTCCTGTTTTTTGCTGAAGCAGCAAAAATGAGAGAGATCCTTCACGTACAGGGTGGTCAGTGCGGTAACCAGATTGGTTCAAAGTTCTGGGAAGTTGTTTGTGATGAGCATGGAATAGACCCGACAGGAAGGTACATTGGTTCATCAGATCTGCAGTTGGAGCGTGTGAATGTGTACTACAATGAGGCTTCGTGTGGGAGGTTTGTTCCTCGTGCAGTGCTCATGGACTTGGAGCCTGGTACTATGGACAGTGTTCGTACTGGTCCTTATGGGCAGATTTTCAGGCCTGATAACTTTGTATTTGGACAATCTGGTGCTGGAAACAACTGGGCGAAGGGGCATTATACTGAGGGAGCGGAGCTTATTGATTCTGTTCTTGATGTTGTAAGGAAGGAGGCAGAGAATTGTGACTGTCTCCAAGGTTTGCCGTAACTCTTTTTTTTTTTTTTTCCATTTGTTTCCTTGATATTTTGTAAAATGGGTGTGGTGAACCTTTTGTTATTTATGCAGGTTTCCAAGTGTGCCACTCACTGGGTGGTGGAACTGGATCAGGAATGGGTACCTTGCTCATCTCGAAAATCCGTGAGGAGTACCCTGATAGGATGATGCTGACATTCTCTGTGTTTCCCTCCCCAAAGGTTTCAGATACAGTGGTTGAGCCATACAATGCCACACTTTCTGTACATCAGCTTGTTGAGAATGCTGATGAGTGCATGGTTCTGGATAACGAGGCTTTATATGATATTTGCTTCAGGACTCTTAAATTGACTACTCCCAGCTGTAAGTAAATATGAAATGGCTTTAGTTGCATCTCCAATCACTTCAAGTTCTGTGTGCATCTTGTTTATGTTAGCTGCTGTTCTTCAAGTTGGACTGGTTTAGATTCCCTTTGCTTGTTTAGTGATTGTGGATTTGCTTGATTCGACGCATTCCTTGTCACTTTTCTTTTGTTCAATTGATAATGTGATACTTAATTTGGTTGCTGGTTTTTTTGCAATGTAAAATTGTTGCTCGTTTATTTGGGTTATGGAGCTAGCTTAACAGTATGCAAATATTGGAGCATTCTGTGATTTAAGTGGAAGATGACCGCCAGTGGCATCTTCACTTTTAGTAATTTGTTTGTTGCTAATGAAATAACATGCTTTAGATCTGCTAGATATTCACCTTTTTTCTTTATGTTCAGAGCATTTGTGATAATTTAAATAGGTTAGAGCAATTTGAAAGACAATTGCTGGCTAGTCATTGTTTAGAGCATTAAATAATGACAGTTTTGAAATGCAATTTGCTGGTAAGTTATCGTGTTGCAATCTTTTACATGTTGAACTTAATGAATGTAAAATAGCGAGTAGATTCTGAATTTCTTACTTTGGATTTCTTTTATCTCCATTATTAGTGACCATTATGTACTGTTGCAATTGCTATTTTGTTGCTTGATGGCTGTGTTAAACATAAGCTCATTTGGGTCATTATTCCTTTACAGTCGGTGATCTTAACCACTTGATTTCTGCAACCATGAGTGGTGTCACTTGCTGCCTGAGGTTCCCTGGTCAGCTCAACTCTGACCTCCGAAAGCTTGCTGTGAATCTCATCCCCTTCCCTCGTCTCCACTTCTTCATGGTTGGTTTTGCTCCTCTGACCTCCCGTGGATCCCAGCAATATCGTGCCCTCACTGTTCCTGAACTGACCCAGCAAATGTGGGATGCCAAGAACATGATGTGTGCTGCTGACCCAAGGCATGGTCGCTACCTTACTGCCTCTGCCATGTTCCGTGGCAAGATGAGCACCAAGGAAGTAGACGAGCAGATGATCAATGTCCAAAACAAGAACTCATCATACTTTGTTGAGTGGATTCCACACAACGTGAAATCCAGTGTCTGTGACATCCCACCAAGGGGACTTGCCATGGCATCCACCTTCATTGGAAACTCCACCTCCATCCAGGAAATGTTCAGGAGAGTCAGTGAGCAATTCACTGCCATGTTCAGGAGAAAAGCTTTCTTGCATTGGTACACTGGTGAAGGAATGGACGAAATGGAATTCACAGAAGCGGAGAGTAACATGAATGATCTTGTGTCCGAGTATCAGCAGTATCAAGATGCCACTGCTGATGAGGAGGGTGAGTACGAAGACGAGGAAGATGGCCAGTACGCTGAGCAGATGTGAGATGTTTAATTTTGCACAGTAATGTCGACAGGTATATGTTTGCTCCATTATATATATTATTGAGGAATCCTATATTTGCTACATTCTATTTTGTATTTTGGGTGCATGAACTTAACTAGGAGACTAAGAAAACCACCCGTTTTCTTTCTTATAGTTAAAATATTTGAAGATTGTTGATGATGAAGTGGGGGTAAGCTTGCTTGTAGTTATGTAGTTAAAAATCTGTTTCTGTCGTGGATTTGTTTTCATTTCATTGTAATATATAGTAATCATCGTTGCATATTTCAGTTGATTTTACTATCATTTTCATGTTGATTTCAATTCTCTCTCCGTCCTTCTGCTCCCCAAATTCTCTGGTTGTTCTTGGCTTGTTAAAAAATTGCTATGGCCTTCGCTAATGAAATTTTGAGCTCCTTTGGTCGTGTTACACTGTGATGGTGTTTGTTTTCGTGGTTGGATTGTGTTTATGACTTTTATTATTATTATTATTTGTTTTAAATTATTATTATT
>Ga0325405_1000463_pt1 | contig 38906 bp, 22 predicted proteins | sample PopdelMetagenome_21_FD_205663 | JGI IMG/M metagenome (GOLD analysis project Ga0325405, IMG submission 205663) | Populus deltoides microbial communities from Bellville, Georgia, United States - Xylem-Control-R2 | ecosystem: Host-associated > Plants > Phyllosphere > Stem > Wood/Secondary xylem... | reverse complement strand
TATCACGATGAGGATTGAGAGGCAGCATCGATCTCGAACGTCCAAACCTCATCTACAAGGGCAAGAGCTTTTATTCACCGAGCTATCGTTTTCATTATCTACAAAAATGGGTATAAAGCCACAGAATCCTAAGGTCCCGTGCACAATGTCGACGGCTTCGATTAACAGCTGGTGTCTCACCTCTGTCTCTGCCTCTAAGAGATCACTACCCGCATTACGTCCTTCAGTCTTTGCTAGCCTCAACTCCTCTGTTTCTCCTCCTACCCTTATCAGAAACCAGCCTGTTTTCGCAGCCCCTGCTCCTATTCTCTATCCACCTCGGGTACAGTACAATGCATTATGCATGCATATACTGTTAACTATTATTTACTAGTGTGTGTGTGTGTCTGTGTGTGTGTCTGTGTGTGTGTGTATAATAGGCATCCTTTCAAACCATAAACTAAATGACTCACAATATGGTTGATGGTAATAAAAACAAAAATTCTAAATATTAAATCATTTTTCGGATGATCTTTGAAAAACATCCGTTGTATCAACCTGGTACGTTCAAGAAAAATTCATATAGTTGATGCAAATCTTCTATACATCATGTATACATACATGTACATGATAGAAGCCAGTTAAGATTCTTGTAAGAGGGCAACAGGAAAGGTTGTCCATTCATAATTTCATATACCCAAGAGAAGGGGAGAAAAAACTCAGTTCTGTTCACTCGTTTGCCAACATTTATAGCGTAGTAAAGACTTCTCATTTGACAGTTTATTTTCATGCGTTTCGATATGCATTAATTTATTGCGTATCTTGGCAACATGCATTTGAATAGGTTTCTTCACTCTCTTTTCATTTAATTTCTTAATTGTAAGTACTTTCTTCGGTTGCCTTGTCCCCTCCCCCATCATGTAATTTACATGTACCTTTTTTTTAAAATTAATATTCCTAAATGTTTTGGGTCGGGATTATCAGAGAGGCGAAGAAATGGGAAAGGACTACAACGAGGCCATTGAATCTCTCAAGAAACTCCTCAGGTAAAAATGAAGAAAAATTATTATTTATCGTAGCAAAAAATAATGGTAAAACAGTGTTTTCATGTTCCTCCAACCCATGTATCCTTCTTCTTCTTCCCTAAGTTCCCTTCATCCCTCCCCGAGCAGAGTGTACGTCAGAACTAATTAAAAGATAATCTCTCCTTTCTTAACGTGAGAAAAAAAAAATTAAAGGGGAAGCGAAAGCATGAGCTAATTAAATGGCAGTGGAGAGAACAAGCTTGTATATAACTAAAGTATTAATGAAGTAATGTGTAGTTGAATGGTCGGTTGCAGTGAGAAGGATGAGCTGAAAACTGTAGCAGCTGCGAAAGTGGAGCAGATAACAGCTGAATTACAAACCACCTCATCTTCTGACCCCAAGGCATTCGATCCTGTTGAGAAGATTAAATCCGGCTTCATTCACTTCAAGAAGGAGAAATATGAGTATGTCATATTTACTCTCTTTCTTCTCTTACAATTCTTCTAGTACATGCTTAATATACACAGGAGTTCGTAGTTAATAGCTATGTATTTGAAATGGTTTTTGTGCTTTTTGTTTGGCAGCAAGAATCCGGGACTGTACTCCGAGCTTGCCAAAGGCCAAAGCCCCAAGGTGCGCACACGCACGCTTAATCATAGACATGCATGTGCTAATTGGTAACTATAATTAACCAGGATTGAGTCCTAATGAAATAGTAAACATGGTTTATTTAGTTATTATATAGTAAAGAAAGATTACTCTAATGTCGTGTGTGACCCAAATCCAACGAGTCTCTTCATAAAAAAAAAAAAAAAAGTTGGGTTCTCTTGAGAAATTTTTAATGCCTGTGTTGTAATCAAAATGTTACAGTTTATGGTGTTTGCATGCTCGGATTCCCGGGTTTGCCCGTCCCATGTGCTTGATTTCCAACCAGGGGAAGCTTTTGTGCTCCGCAATGTTGCGAATATGGTCCCGCCATACGATCAGGTTAATCACCCCCTCATGTTACTCTGTGATCTTTACTCTTCCCCAGCAATAAAATTATTTAATTTTCTGTATTTATTGCAACAGACTAAGTACGCTGGAGTTGGGGCAGCAATAGAGTATGCAGTTTTGCATCTGAAGGTGAACTAGCTACTTATCCATCATGATAATGAAATTCTTCTGATCCCTCGACAGCCAATTAACTTCTCAGACTGCTTGAATACCGATGGAATGCACGCACACACGCACACATATTTGATATTTCAACCAGCCAGGAGAGCCAGGCTTAAGTTTGATCGGTGTTCATGTGAGTGTTGCAGGTGGAATACATTGTGGTCATTGGACACAGCGCCTGTGGTGGAATTAAGGGCCTCATGTCCTTCCCTTTTGATGGAACAACATCAACGTACGTAAGCTAGCGTCTTAATTAAGAAGTCCATTGAGTTATTTGTTTCTTTTCATATAGATTGTATAATTAATGATTGAAATTTATATGCAGTGATTTCATAGAAGACTGGGTCAAAGTTTGCTTCCCTGCCAAGACTAAGGTTTTAGCAGAACATGCCAACGCACCTTTCCCAGACCTCTGTACACAATGTGAAAAGGCAAGCGCTTAGCTACGATCGACTTCGAGTGGCATTAATTAATTGCTAATAATAACATGTTTAAGTCGATATTGCAGGAGGCAGTGAACGTGTCCCTTGGACACTTGCTAACCTACCCGTTTGTGAGAGATGGCTTGGTGAACAAAACTCTAGGACTGAAGGGTGGTTATTATGATTTTGTCAAAGGCAGTTTTGAGCTCTGGGGGCTTGAGTACAGCCTTTCTCCCTCTCTCTCCGTATGAAACATCATCCAAATATCAGTGACCCTATCTTGGTTCTTAACTTTCTTTCCCAGATGTACTTTGTAGATGCTTAAATGAGCCATATATATTTTCGATCGAGATTAATGAACTTGTGAAATGGAGATTACCAGCATCTCCTTCTCTAATAAATGCAGCAGCAGCACTCTATTATAGTCTTGCTTGTCTATTATAATCTTCCTGTAACGTAATAAATTAAGTAATAAAACCACTCTAATTATATATAGACTTTATTCACTACTGCATTTTCCTTCTTTCTTCCTTTGTTAGGTAAAGGATGTGGCCACCATACTACATTGGAAGCTGTAGGGACTTGCATAAAGGTCATTCCTGCAAAGATGAGGCTCTCTTCCCTCGATTTGTTTCTTGTAATGCAGTGGGTTGTATATGTAGATATTCTACACAACTCTTGAGGCCAACTTCTTTAACTTGTGTCTTGCTTCTTCAGTATACAAGGCTTAATTAATTGGTTGTTTATTAATGTAATACTACCAGAAAAACCTAGCTGGTGTTAGTATCAAAACTTAAAAAAAAAAAAAAACTATGTTTAGATGACAGTCACGAAGTATCTGAGTTCCTTCTCAAGGAAGAAGGAAAACGGGGGAAATCCATAGACATGCCATCGATGGTGCCAAACCGCTTGATTTTGTTGCCCTTTCTTCTTAATTAGTAACACGAAATTATTCACCAGCAGAACTAGCTGAATATATAGTTGGGCTGTGACACAAATTGAGAAGTTTTTTTTTTTTATTTTTTTATTAACATGGGTGTTCGGGCTAGTTTGTGCATACCTTGACTAATCCCACGGGCTCTGAAGTTAACGACCATGTAAGCCTCTAGCGGCTATCATATTAGCAACCACAGGACCCGAATCTAAAACCATATAAAAAATAAAATTCTTAATCCCAAATTTTTACTACTAAGCTACTTACTATATAATTAAATTGAGTAGTTGTGCGAGGAGGAATATGACATGAGGGATATAAAGCTGAATATATCGAATGATAGACGGGTCACTTAGACGCTCTAAATTGTGTTGGGTGGAACGCCAATACTTCTTGGCAGACCCCACCAATCCAATTTTTGATAAATTAGACATTTGTCTCGACTCGACTTAACATTCCAAGAATCATCATAACCTTGTCTAGAAAACCTACTCTAGACTCGAACTTTTTGGCTCATTTTCTTTGGATTTCTTCCTACAAGACACCCATGATCTTGTCTATTTCGAGGACTAGGAAGATGAGCACTTTGAGCCTTAACAAACAGGCCATCCTCACAATACGAGTCTTTAAGGTCAGAAGGTTAATGAAATTAAGTCACCTACAACACGAGGACATACTTTTTTGACATGAATATATATCCCAATTAGGAATGCCATAAATTCTAGGAGTTTAAAGGATGTCCTTGTAAATTAAGGTGTTGGATAAAATGTCGTACCCTCTCGAGAGCTCGACTTTGAGGCGACCCTTCTTAGTAGCAGGGATTGAATATCGGGGTCTTTGTTTAGTGAAAAAGGGAGTCACCACCTAGTATTATGGTTACTAGGAAACCTAATTGGTCTTTCAGAGATTCTAAGGCAAGGGACTGGTTGCGTAAAGGGAAGGTTTTAGCACCCCTAGTACGCCCTACCTAAGATAAGCTGCTTGGTGTTTGGTTTTGCCTATAATTGCTATGGTGTTGATGTTCTCTAATCCCATCAGTTTCCTAGGATAAGTCTGCTATAATGAACGAACTTGGGTTCAAAGTCTACGGGAAAGAACCCTTGGCCAATACGGATCATACCTTTAGATATGTCTATAGAGTGCCAAAGAGAAACGATGCAGATCTCTTGAAGTCTATGCTTGATTTGAAATAAATTTAGAATTTATGAATTTAGAGACATCTAAGATAGAAATCTGAGGAGATTCAATGCGCTTAAGAGCTCTTTTTTCCCTTAGTATTTCAAGTGTTTCGCGACTCGTAAATCGCAGGGAAGAGAAACAAAAAAACTAAGTTAGAAAATCTAAGGAAATTCAAGGTGCTTTAAAAGCCCATTTTTGCCTTAGTATTTCATATTTCCTTGACTCATAAATTATGGAATCAAAATTTTGAAATGTCCCCAATTATAATTGAGGCTTCTTTCAAGGATGTGCAATTAAATTGTCCTAAATAAAATTTTAGGCATAAATCTGCCATTATGTTAAAAATAAACAAGTTGTATTCCTATTAATAATATTTTGGACATTTACCTTTCATAGGTTTATTTGCCCTTATATTATTAAGGGATAATGACTTTGTTGTTCCTAAAAAATATTTTGATATTTACCCCTTGGGGTTTCTTTATCTAAATATTAACAGTGAACAATGACAAATTATTCCCAATAATATCTTGAATATTAATCCTTTTGGGATTTCTTTATCCAAACATTTGTAGTGAATAATAACAAATTATTCCTAATAATATTTTGGATATTAACCCCTTTTGGATTTCTTTATCCAAACATTACTAATGAATAACAAATTATTCCTAATAATATTTTGGATATTTACCCCTTTGGGATTTCTTTATCCAAACATTAATAGTGAATAAAAGCAAATTTCCAAAAATAAGATTTTTATATTTGTGGAATATTGGCCAACACCCTTTGAAATTTACAAACATGTTGTAAAATCCAAGATGCAAGAAAATAATTTTTGTGTTTAAGAAATCCATGCTAAAACATATTTTTTGAAACCTCGAATATTTGCTTTTTTTGAAAAAAAAAAGTAAAAAATATATTAGGATACTGACCGTATACAACACACAAAAACATTTTTATATTCTAATTAAAAACACTATTTATCACAACAATTAAATACAAACATCATAGTTGAAGCTAGCAAAACATAACAAGAATAAGTTCGTGACAGGGGGGCCAAAGTCCTGATTGAACTCAAAACAGCGTTTAATCGCAACAATTAAACACAAGCATCACAGTTAAGGTTATTAAACTATCACAAGAATAAACTTGTCACGTGGAGGCAAAGTTCTGAAAGTAATATTTTAAACTCAAAATCCTACGTCAGGATTGGTGCCCCACGACCCATCCTCTGCCATACTTTTTCGATCTTGAAACAAATGCCATGCTTGTTTCACACGGCGGGAAAGAACGCAGATTCTCATTTTCACAAAAACAAAGAAAGAAAGCATGAACCCAGAACCTGCCGAAAAAAGAAAAAAAACCAAGTCCCTTAATTAAACAGACCCTTCCTCACGTTTTTTCCTTAATTAAACAGCCCCTCCCTCACATTTTTTTTACTCTTTCTTCTGCACATATAAGCCACTTATTCCTATGCCATATTACATTTGCAAAGAGATGCTCCAAGCGAAGGAAGGCAGGGATGATGAAAACCCTTTTAACCTACGGTCTCGCACAACAATAGAATAAGAAAACAAAACACAGCTTGTCAACTCAAAACCTAAATGTAGCATGACCCATTATCTTCGACAGGAGGGATTAAGTCATATAACCATGAAAGCTAAACGTTTGAAACCCAAACCTATAACAAAACTTGTTGCTTACACCCACCCTTTCTCTAATCTCTGACACTGCCATGGTTTGTTTCATACAAAAAGGAAAGAACTGAAAGACCATGCCTTTATATCATGTATATCAAAGACACTAAAACAGAAACAACAAAGCAAATGGCCAGCCAACTCTTTTAAAGAAAACAGGAAGGAAAGCACACTCCAGAACCAACCGAAATATCACCTTAACTGAAGAGGACCTTCTCTCGTTTTTTTTCTTTTCCTTCTGGACAGAGCTTTATCTAGGAGCCAAGCTCATTCTATGTAATAGCCTAAGGCAGAGAAACATCCGAATAAAAGAGAAAAGGGGTGGGGGGGCTTTTAGGCTCACGGTTCCTCACGAGGGAGGAAGAGGAAGTAACACATAACTCTAACATAGACAAACATCTAAACTCAAAGCCATGGGAGAGACAATGGTCAAGCATATGACCTGCTGTCAGCATAAAGAACGAATATCCAAAGCAAAGGAAGAAATAAAACGGGAACAGAACAAACAAAACAGATGCCAGTTTTGAAATAGCAGGAAAAACAAGAGGCCTAAACTTATACCTGCAGATTTTTGCTTGCGAAAATGGAGTGCAAACCGTTGGGCAGTCCCTACAGATTTGCCTTTTGGTGACTTAAAGAGAGCCTCCCTCTTCTGCCGTTAGGAACTTTTCCAAACTCTTTAGAGCTTGTTAAATTCCTTTTCGGCAAAGTAGGATAGATTGACGTTAACCTCCTTTCCCTTTCATTTTCCTTTTCCCCTCTGTCTCCCTACTTCTTTTTTTTTTGCGTGTTTAGCTCTTTTCGTCTCCCTCCTTTCTCTCTCTTTTTCTCTTCACTTTTCTGTTTGTTCTCCCTTTGTCTCCTTTTTTTCTCTCTGTCTTTTTTTTTAAAACTCCTCGTTCTCTTAGTTTTTCTATGCTAAATCTCCCTGTTCTTTTCTTTTTTCCTTTGTGTTTAAACTCTCCCTGTCTCCTTTCTTTTCTCTTCTCTCCTTCTTTTTCTCCTACCCTCAACCTCCTCCTAGCTCTCTCGGTTTTTCTCTTTTCTTTCTCTTCTTTGTTCTCTCTGTTTTAAACTTGTTCCCTCTTTTTTTTCTAACTCTCTCCCTCCGCCACCTTTTTTCTTTGTATTTAAACTCTCCCCGTATCCCTCTCTTTTCTGCTTTTTCTTCCTCTCTGTCCTCCTTTCTCCTTTTTTTCTTTCACAGCTTGTTTATATAGTCAAGCCAAACTTGAAGACCAGCCCCGCCCCCTCTCCTCCTAGCCATGTGTATTAGGGGTAGAATCCCAGCCCTTAAATGGTCCCTTTGTCTTCTTTCAACAGCTAGTATTGTGAACGTACACAGCCATTCCCTTGCTAAAATTGTTTTACTTGCAACTGCAGACCTGTACAATAGGTGGCACTCGTACAGACCAAGCTGGCCTGAGGACGCAAGGACGAGGGAATGAAAGAAAAGCCCGCAGGAGCGGCTGCAGAGGAGGGAAAGAGCTGCAGATGGGGAGGTACTGTTCTGAGAAAAAAAACAAATAAACAGTACCGTAATAGGGTTGTTTCAAAATGGTGTTGCCTCTTTTCTCAGCTGAAGAAAGTAAAAACAATGACGGTGTCGTTTGTTGTTGAAAAAAATAAGGCAGAAACGTGACCCATTGTGGTAGAATTTGCTAGTCTTGTCCTTGTTTTTCTATTTCTTCAAAACCCAGCCAAGTTTCTTCCAATTTATATCGGCAATTACCTCCCTTATTCCAGTCTTTTTTTCAATTCAGTCCTGCAAAGTTGGGGGGCAAAATCCTTCCCGCGGCAGAAAATTTTGCGGCAGAATTTCCACTTCCTTATTAGATATTCAAATGTGAATATCTTGAGCTTCTGATATGGGAATTAAGTGATTCAAAAACCCAAATTCATCTACACATGTAGGACTACAACTTTCATGAAGGATTCGAGATGAGATAAAATCGTTTTAAAGAACAGAAATTGGCAGCAATCTGGTTGGTAAAAAAAGGTGTCCATTAGCACGTATGGCTTAAAAAAGGGGTAACAACAAAGGTGTTGGACAAAATGCCTCAACTATCAATATAAAAGAAGGCTAATATAGAAAAATTGATTCGCAACTAAGATACATATGAATAGTTTAGAGAGTTCTACTATAAGGTTCGAGTTTGATTATACTTAAAAGGAAAATAATAATCACCCCCGAGAGAACCTAGAATGTTCATACACTTACACACACTAGAGATTCATTATTTAACTCTTTATTTTTCAAGTTGTATAATCTATTAGGTGTGTTCATTTAGGGTCAAAACTAATAGTTCATCTTATAGAATATTCATGTAAGAAAATATATATTGAAAAAAATAATGAGAAAAGAGATTATTATTCAACAATAAACTTGCTATTAAAAGTAATCATAAAATGATGACTTTTGATACTTAAAAAAGTTAGAAAAATAATCCCACTACAAGAAAATTGAAAACTACAAATAGAAATATTGATGGGAAAAATTATGTCAATAAATTGCAATGAAATTTACCGATGTAATAGTTTCCTTGCGGACTCTTGAGCTATAGCAAAATACTTTTGTTTATTTCCTTATGGTGATGTAATTGTTTCTATAGAAGTTCATCATGTTGGATATATACCATCAACAAGATAACATATCATCATATAGTTGAAACCATTTAATAAATAGTTAACACATGGATTGCGTCCTTCTACCAATTAAGAAAAGATATAAAAGCGTTTTAGAATGTTGATGTCATTGTGAGATCCTGGTAACCTAAAGATCATATGAAGCCACGACTCCTAGAATAATCGTTGGTTCATGGACATGACCAGAATACATATTATACCTTATAGTTGGACAATTACCATTTAGAATGCATGTAAACAATATTTCCTAACATCACATGAAAGTCACGGTGTTCACCAACCACCAACAATCTAGTTATATCATTAATGTTTGGTGATCACTTCAAGTACCCATTAAATACTGCAACATTTGCCTTCACAAAATATTTAAGCTTTTTATTGAGGTGCTTTTGGTGATCTGCATATATTCATCTATAAAATCTACAAATATTTCATATGCAAGGATTCTCATTCATGCTACTATCTTTCGTAGGATCATATGCTTCTCCAACAAATTTAATACAAAAAAAAAAATGGATGACTCATCCGAAATCTTTTTTGAAAGATAAATGGAGGATATAAAAAGTTTTAGCCAAACAATGTTGTTTAAACATTTTATAGCCTTAAAGTCTCTCGCGAACAATGGAAGGACCATGTCGATGTGATGATCATCCCTCACTAACTTGCTCTTCTTTAATTATCGCTGCTACAAATAATTTAAATTATTGTTAGAGTCATCATCATGAAAAAGCATTTCAAGTAAGAAATTGTTAGAAGCCATAAAGATGGAATGAACAAAAGAAATATAAAAAAATATAGTTAAGATGAAGAAAGTGAGGGAAATGATGAATTAAATGAAAGTCTAAGTAAAAATCTAGTTGTTAAGAATATGACCATTAAACTATAGTCGTTAAAATATAGCCACTAAGAATATGACCATTGAAATATAATTATTATAATACTTGAATTTTAAAAATAATAATTTTTAATTGAATAAAAAAATATTCATGGCTCTCTTAAAGAGCATGAATGTGATAATATTGTTTAGCTAGCTAGCTAGCTAAAAATACTTTTTAGCTATTTTAGCTAAAATTTAGAGAGTAAAGTGTGGATGTTCTAAAGTAATTTTTTTTATTGGTTATGAGACATGTGAATGTATATATAAACATATCAATGTACAAAGATATAGAATATGTGTAAATGAACTAGATAAGACAATAAGATGATATGAAAATTTGTTTAATAGATAACATGTTATGTGTGCGTATAAATACATGTATGATTAATAAGTTTTATTGATAAGGCAATAGTTAAAAGTAATTTATAATGTCATTTTACATAACTAACCAAAAACCATGGTTCTAATATGAATATAACTAAAGTCACCAACTAAGATGTATTATAATGTAAATAGATGACGAGTGTAATAAGGAATTTATAAAAGTTACTAGCCACATCCTATATGTCACATGTATGTATAATAAACACAACCACAACCCTAGTAACATTGGAGCATGATTATGCATATGGGGTTACCTACTTCATATAGACTAAGACCAATTACATGGCCTAATAGCTTTATATGTAGACAACCTAACTTGTGTTTGGGCAATACAAAACCCATGAGTTGTTTTTCAGTTAGAGAATGTCAATCCTTTTATACCTTAAGAACTTGTTGGCCAGCACCAAGAGAAAGGATTGATGAGATTGAACTAGCATAACAATTGTGAGAAATGAGGCTACATATTAGATGTGCAGCAAAGCCTGCATACCATCATCATCCATACTTTGAGGGGCTCAATCAATTCCATCTAATTCCTAAAGAAAATATTTTTTATTTTAAATATTTTTCTAGGGGAAACAATAAGTTAATAAGAGAATATATCACAAAATTTACTTATTAATATGATAATAATATTGTCAATCCTTTTATGAAACTAAGATTGTTTGGTTCTTCACTACCAAAAACTACCTTTTACTAGCTCTTCACATTGCCACTTAATTCTATCAATAGTTGAGAGAAAATGGAGGCTCGTTTTCAAGAGCAGTTTAACATAACATAATTAGAGGTAACATTGGTTGACTTGACTAGAATTTTTCAATACTTGTGAAAATTCATAGAAAGATATGCACTTCAATTTAGGACTTTTAAAACTAAATGCATTGTAGCTATAACATATTAGAAGTGCATTAAGTTAATTCTAAAAGGAATGTAATTAAGTATCAGAAAGAAGTTCATGAGAACTATATATAATGATATCTATACCCTTACAAATGATGTTGATTGGTATAAAAATATGTTGGGCAAACAAGCAGAAAAGAAGCCATTAAAGGTATACTTGAACGAGATCATAATGGCACTTTCAATGATTGATTTGAACTCTAATGAATAGTTCAAGGATGATCAACAATAACTAATTTTGGGCACAAAAGTCAAGAAAGGAAGACCATTTAAGATTGTAGCATCATGAAACCTTTAAAAGGCTAGAAAGATTGGTAGCAAATAAACAAAAGTTATCAAAATGGTTGATGAGGGTATAAAAATATTTTTTTACATAAAAAAACGTAAAGTGATTTTTGACCAATTAATGCATAGGGTGCAAATCAAACTTCTTGGAAATCACATGATCCCCACTACTAAACAGATCAAAAGAAGAAATACTACAAGTGGCATGACTCATAGAGACATGATATTATGTTGTCTATAGGAATCAAATCTAAAAAGTACTTGAGGTCAATTGTATTCATTTATTGAAAAATAAGATGACGATGGATAATAACAATTTTTCTAAAGTGATAACAATATCTACCTCTAATAGAGAATAACTCATTGTTAAAAGGGAATTATAGAAAGTAAGGGATGTTTGACCATGATATAAGTTAAAATTAATCATGAAAGTTGTTACTGAAAAAAAGATGCATCGAACATGCAAGGCCAATGAATTGGCATAAAATGTTTAGGATATACCTTTCTATGATGTATACTGGTGCTCTACTTACCATGCCACTCTTTCCAAAGAAGAAGATTTGAGAGGCAAAATTAAACAAGTTACAACTCAACGATAGGTTAAGACCTTTAGGCTAAAAAAACCTTCTGACACTGAGTGGTATATGAAATCAAACACAATAAAAATTATCTAAACCTATTGATAAAGGTGATAATTTGGTTACAAACCACCACCATCTCCTAGACTTGGTCTTATTAGCAAAGAAATACCTTTTTAGTTCAAACTATTTTTGATCTATTTGTATTGGTTCCCCCCCTATATTCTCCCTCCTTCCCTCTATTAACAAAAAAAAAAAAAAATCTAAAAGGCATGGATTTCTCACTGTAGCAATCCACTTTGAAAAATCCATTTTGCCTTTCTTAAAACAAACTAATACAGTATCTATTAGGAGTAAAATAGTCTTTCACAAGGATTCATTAGTCATAACAATATTGATGGGAGATGAATTGGTCTTTTCACATTTCTGATGCACAATAAAATGACTAGAATACCATTAAAATCAAATTAATTCAAAACTAACATGCAATTTATTTATTCTTCAGATTTGGTCCCTGCTCTTTTGATTACTATTTATTTTATATGTAATAGTTTGTAGAATTGATTTTTTTTCAATTTCATCCTTATTTTTTTTTCTAAATTTTGTCCTTATTCTTTTTTATTATTATTTGTGTTATTTGAATTAATTTTTATGATCAAGTTTCTTTTACGATTTCATCCTTCTTTAGTTTTTTTTCCTATCAAATTTGATCATCATTCTTTTTATTGTTATTTTTTTTATATATAGTTTCATCCTTCAACATTAAATTGGTTGATAATTGAGTTTCTTAATTGAGTCTAAATCTAGAATTTCACAAGTTATGAGTTTGAGAGATTAGCTCATGTTTAGACGTTTCTTCCGGGTTTATTAAACTCATGTTTTTTTAGTTTCATCGTTCAGAATTGATTTAATTGGAGATTGGACTCCATTAATTTTTTTTATTTTCTTTCAATAGGATTTTTTACTAATTTTGAAAATAATACGGGTTATCTCGGATTTTTTTATTTATTGTTTTTTATTAAATTTACCCTTTAAAAAAATATTTTGTTTTCTTAATTAAATTAAATACAAACATAAGATGTTTATTTTTATAATATTTTATTTTATTTTATTTGATTAAATATAAATAAGGATACGAGTCAGAAAAATTTTCAGTAGTGACCAATTGGCCACCAAAGAAATTTCTCATGACAAACACTCCCTTTTGTTTTAGTGCAAAAGGATATTTTGAGTGCAGTTTGCGTAGCGTGTACACATAATTAAGGTGAGCAAAAAAACTGATTAAATCGAGAAAGCTGGAAAAAAAATAACCAAAAAAACCGAACTATAAAAAAAACTGATTAAACTGATTAGAATTTTAAAAAAACCAACCGGTTCGGTTCGGTTATGTAATGCAAAAACCGGTTAATCTAAACTGAACCAAACCGGTTTAAAGAAAAAGGTATTATAAATAAATAAAAAATCATTTGCCCACTGCCAAATAACCCTAGAGCACCCGCCCCCTTTCGCCTCTCTGCCTCTCCCTCTCCCTAGACTTAGAAACACAGAGATCCAAAACAAGTTAAACAACCAGAAACAGATCGACGTTTGAAACCAACCAAGTCTCTCAAAAACAATCAAAAACAGATCGACATTTGCCAAACAATTGAAATTTAAAACCAATCAAGCCTCAAAAACATATCGATGTTTTTCCAAGGTGAGTAGATGTTTATTGAATTGTATTATTGACTTAACCAGGTATAGCGTTTAGCATGATATGTGGAAACTGGAAAGTTTTGAGTGCTTGAACTTTTAATAGCTAGCGGCATATATATATCTTCATGTTTTTAGCGGTGCAGAAAGACATTTTATCACTGCTTTAGGCTTTACTGTTTTAATTGCCCTTTAATAGTTTGTTAAGCTTGGCTTAACAAGACTGAAGAAATGGAAGAAACAGAGAAGAAGAGACTGAGATTTCAGAAGATTGAATTCTTATTATTATTTTGCGTATGGTATACGTTAACTGTTCCTCCTTATATACCAGCTTAACATGAGTTCCATACTTATTAATCAACTAACAACTAACTGATTCTAACTGATTCCACGTGCCATGCATTTTGTTACTACTAACAGAATATCCAGTAACCATTATTTATTCCAGCTGTAACAATACTCATTCCTTGAATGCTTTCTTATCCATAAGAATGCTTCGATTAAATGCTCGATTAAGATGCTTCAAAAATTACTTGGCAATCTGGGAACTGCTTCTGTAAATCAGACAAATCTTCCCAAGTTGCATCTTCTGGATAGAGATTGGACCATTGAACCAGCACTGCAGTAGCTGCTCCATTACCCTTCTTCATCAATTTCCTATCCAATATGGTTAAGGGCATGATTTGCATTCGTCCTTCCTTATTTGATACTAGCAGTTTGGACGAAACTATTATTGCATCTCCAACCTTTTTCTTTAATAAAGACACGTGAAATACTGGATGGATCAAACTTCCCTCTTGAACTTTTAACTCATATGCCACCATCCCAATCCTTTTGCTGATCTGAAAGGGACCATAATACCTAGGATTGAGCTTAAGGTTTTTCCTTACGGCCACACTGTTTTGCCTATAAGGCTGCAGTTTAAGAAAGACCCAATCCCCTTCTTCGAATTTCCTCTCTGTTCTTTTCTTGTTAGCAATTTGCTTCATCTTGTTCCTTGCTGTTTCCAGCTGCCTCTTCAGCGTGTGATCCATGTTTGTCCTCCTCTGAAGTACCTCCTCCACCGCAGCTACTGGAGTAGGTTCCTGTGCCAACCACTCCCTCTGAGGAGGAGCATAACCATATAATGCCTGGAAAGGGCTCATGCCCAATGTGGAGTGATGGCTGGAATTATACCACCACTGTGCCAATGAGAGCCATTGAAACCACTGTTTTGGCTGATGCATGGTCATGCATCGAAGATATGTTTCTAAACATTGGTTCACTCTCTCGGTCTGCCCATCCGTTTATGGGTGATAGGCTGTGCTCATCAACATTCTAACCCCTAGCTTCTTGAAAAGCTCCTTCCAAAATACACTGGTGAAGATTTTATCCCTGTCTGTGACAATAACTGCAGGTAATCCATGGAATTTGTAGAAATGATCTAAGAACACTTGTGCAATGTCTTGTGCTGTGAATGGATGTGTGAGTGCAATGAAGTGCCCATATTTGGTGAACCTGTCCACCACCACCAAGATAGCATTTCGTCCCTCTGAACTTGGTAAACCTTCTATGAAATCCATGGTAATGGCCTCATATGTACCTCCAGGAACCGGCAGAGGCTGTAACAGTCCTGGATATGCCACCCTTTCCACCTTGGCCTACCTACACACATTACATTCTTCCACTGCCTTTTTAACCATAGCCTTCATCCCATACCAATAGAAGTTTGTCTTCAGCCTTCTGTAGGTATTCTGAATGCCAACATGTCCCTCCACGTAAGAATCATGTACTGATTTTACTAGTTGAGCTCTGAGATGTCCTCCCTGGCCAACCATGATCCTGCCCTTGTATCGCAGGATCCCATCTTTATAAGTAAAGTCGGGTTCCCCTGTTGTACTTGTCAATTTGCTAAGAATGATGGCTTGTAACTTGCAATCCTTCTCATAGGATGCATAAACATCTTCATACCATGCAGGAAGTATATTGGTGATAACTTCCAAGGTCCCATTACCCTTAGCAAACAATTCACCACTGGTTTTCCTAGACAAAGCGTCAGCCACAATGTTCTCCCTTCCTTTTCTATACAATATCTTATACCTCAATCCCAATAATTTCGTCAAGCCCTTCTTCTGAATTGTAGTGTGAATTTTCTGATCCAACAGATATTTCAAGCTTTCGTGATCAGTTTGGATGATGAATTGTTCTTGTTTAAGGTAGTGCCTCCACTTCTCCACAGCCATAAGAATAGCCAGGTACTCCTTCTCATAAATGGATAATCCAAGGTGCTTTGAACTTAAGGATTTGCTAAAATAGGCTACTGGTTTGCCCTCCTGGCTTAGTACAACTCCCAAGCCATAGTCACAGGCATCGGTTTCCAGCACAAATGTCTTGGAGAAGTCGGGTAAAGTGAGGACCGGGGCCTCACATAGGGCTTGTTTCAACACCGTAAATGCTTGTTGAACTTGTATACTCCACCCGTAATTGTTTTTCTTCAGTAGGTCAGTAAGAGGTTTACTGATGATTCCAAAATGCCGGATGAATTTCCTGTAATAACCAGCTAATCCAAGGAACCCTCTCAATTCCTTCAACGTTTGTGGAAAAGGCCAATTTGCTACAACTTTAATCTTCTTCCTGTCCGTGGCCACTCCTTGGATGGAAATTACATGCCCCAAATATTCTACCTGTTGTTCCCCGAACGCACACTTGGTTTCTTAGCGAATAATTGGTTAGCCTGTAATGTTTCCAGCACTTGCTTGAGATGAGCAAGTTGCAGCTCAAAGGTTGAGCTGTAAATAAGGATGTCATCGAAGAAGACCAGCACAAACTTTCGCAAGAAGGGTTCCAGTACGTTGTTCATCAATGCCTGAAAGGTGGCCGGGGCATTTGTGAGGCCAAAAGGCATGACTCTAAACTCGTAATGCCCATGATGTGTCCTGAACGCTGTTTTTTCAATATCCTCCTCATGCATTCTGACTTGGTGATATCCTGATCGTAGGTCTAGCTTAGAGAAGAACCTAGAACCATGCAGCTCGTCAAGGAGATCATCTATGAGAGGAATAGGGAATTTGTTCTTAATGGTCTGCTCATTAAGCTGTCGATAGTCGATGCAAAATCTCCACGTGTTATCCTTCTTTTTGACAAGCAAAACTGAAGAGGCAAAAGGACTAACACTTTGTTATATTACTCCATTGACAAGCATTTCCTTGACCAGCTTTTCGATTTCCCCCTTCTGGATGAATGAACTTTTGTAGGGTCGGATGTTGACAGCCTGGGAACCAGCTTTTAGTAGAATTTTATGATCAAACTTCCTTGCTGGTGGTAGAGTTCGTGGCTCTTCAAAAAGTCCTGCAAATTCCTTTAACAAGGATTCAATCTCTTCAGCAGCTTTGGTTGGTTTTTTGTCCTCTTCCATGTCCATAGCAAAAAACTAACCAATTACTCCTACAATCACATCTTTGAAGCTATTCTGCTCCTTAATTGCTGAGATCATGTGCAAGTCAGAACTCTGCACTATTCCTTTAAGCTCGATCATTCTGTCACTTTTCTTGAATGATAATCGCAGCTTGATGAAGTCAAAGAGTACTGGAGAATACTGCTTCAACCAATCTACACCTAGCACTATATCATGCCTGCCTAATTTCAGTACCCTCAGGTTGGCTTTGAATTCGTAGCCCTGCATAAACCATGTAAAGCCAGGGCTCTGCATCTCACACAACATGACGTTACCATTAGCCATAGTTACTGCCAGTAACGTGGTTTTACTTTTGGCCACATTTAATTCTGTAATTGTACCCTCATCAATGAAGTTATGGGTACTCCCACTATCTATGAGAATTATAAGGTCCTTGCCTTGACAGTTTCCCTTAATTCTGATAGTATTGTAGGTATCTTGTTCTGCTAATGCATTTAATGATAGTCCAAATTCATCAATCGGTCTCCTTTCTTTGCACTCATCCTGCATTATCTCATCCAGTTCCCTGACTTCCTCATCATCTTCTTCCTCTACCCCTTATATCATGTGTAAGCCTTTAGTATTGCATCTATGCCCAGGTGTGTACTTGTCTCCACACTTGAAGCACTGCCCAAGTCTTTTTCTCTGCTCAAATAAGCTATCTGAGTGAGTTCTTCCTCCTTCCATCCGATTTGGATTAAAGGCAGTGGGTGGAGCATTGCTTGTCACTCTTCCATTGTTAAATGTGGTGTTACTGTGCTGCACTGGTCTGGACCTCCTAGTCAGTGCATTGTTGGACTCCTCCTGCCACCTAGCTTGTTCAAATGCCATCAATACATTTGCAGGTTTCAAGATCTTCAGCATTGGTTTGATATCCTCCTTTAGCCTACTAATGAAGCTAGAGACGTAATAGGATTCTGTTAAGGATGGATTAAGAGCACTCATCAATGATCTTAGCTCCTCAAATCGCTCTATGTAATCATCCACACTTTTATCTTGGATCAGTTTGTTGAATTCTTCCACACTGTCCTCTCTGCTGCCAAACCTTCTGCAAAGAGTTTGTGCAAATTCTTCCCAATCCATCCAAGATTCATTCTCCCTTATTAATCCTTCGAACCAGATGTCTGCCTTGCCCTCTAAGTAATAGGATACCACTTCTACCCACTGGTGTGTAGGTATTGTGTTCATCTTGAAATATTTCCTGCATTTTCGTAGCCAACCCCGAGGATTCTCTCCCCTGAATGTTGGCAACTCCACTCTTGGCAATGGTATGTTGTATTCCATCCTATGAAGCTCTTGCCCCATCATTTGTTCACCTCTGAATTGATTCTTGTGTCCTGGAGTGATTTTCTCAGTTGAAACAGGCATTCCTGTTTCTTTATCAGTGCCTGGGGTCGTCAAAATGCCTCTGGAACTAGTTCCAATGTCCTTTCTCGCTGGTTGAGAAGCAATGAATTGCTGGAACTGTAAGGATATTGTCTCCATCTGCAGAACCAGCTGATCAATCTTGGTGCCTTGTTCCAGCCAACGTTCCTTACTTTCAACCATAGATTCCTACCATTCTAAGTGATGACTCTGTAGCTGATTTTCTAACTTCTTGTAATTTTCGTTCACTGCCTTGAATTTATTGCCCTCCGCCATGCTCTGATACCAATTGTTAAGCTTGGCTTAACAAGACTGAAGAAATGGAAGAAACAGAGAAGAAGAGACTGAGATTTCAGAAGAATGAATTCTTATTATTATTTTGCGTGTGGTATACGTCAACTGTTCCTCCTTATATATCAGCTTAACATGAGTTCCATGCTTATTAATCAACTAACAACTAACTGATTCTAACTGATTCCACGTGCCATGCATTTTGTTACTACTAACAGAATATCCAGTAACCATTATTTATTCCAGCTGTAACATAGTTGATCTTGAGGGAACACATAATGGATGGACTTCCCTACCAAAAATTACCCTTTACTTGTCTGATTCTGAAACTCTCTCGAATTCCTCACATGTCTAAAAGTCCTTTTACTTTCTGTTTGTTTTATTATTTTTTAAGTATATTGTTTTGGTTCTATGGTTCAGAAACTCACTTTAATGCCTTGTTTTGTTTGCTATGTTTTTTATATTGTTATCCAGTTGATAAGATTTATTAATATTTGTTAGGTTGTCCCTTATTTGATTCTGATTTCCTTCCCTGGCATATATTTGCCCAATACATGAATGATGCTTAGACTTATACTTTAGATTCCTTACACCAATCTTAGTTCCTGCACTTTGTGTGAACTGTTTTGTTACCTGCAATGGAGTGTGCTTTGTCTGCTTTAAGTTTGGTCCATAATGTATATAGCGTTATTTTTGCATTTTTTCAGTTCTAAAGTATAAAGCAAGTGTACATAGAATCAGAGCTCTACTATCTTATTAGATCAGAATCAGTGCGTGACAGGAATATATTATGGGTATTCATCCTTATAATGTCTGGTTACTAAAATGGAGCCACTTTCTATTAGAATACTGAATTGAGCCAACTTGTCCATACTTTTTTTTGCAGGCATAGAGATCCCCAAGTTTCAAGATAAAGTGACTCCAGAATACAAGCCTAAATTTGATCAATTGGTATGAACTAATAGTGCAATTCTGATTGTTATAGTGGTTTTTTAAACTTGTTTCTTGCAACCACCCTTTCTTCCTCGACTCTCTCTTACAGTATATATTCTCTTTTGGTTTTGCAGTTGATGGAATTGAAAGAAGCAGAGCAACAATCCCTGAAGGAGTCCGAGCATTTGGAGAAAGAAATTGCTGAAGTTCAAGAATTGAAGGTGAATGAAAATGGATGCTTCATCTTTTAGTTTTATTCTTGTCCAATTTATGTTTCTGCTTCTATTTGGATTTTTGTTTCCCTGTTCAGGTTCCTATTTTCATTCTATTGCTTAGAATTTCTCTTGAAAATTACACAAATTGGTTTGTTTCATCTAAGAACCATCTTTTGGCCTTTTTTTTTAACATCGAACTTAAGATTTTATTCCTATAAGCTGAAATTAGCCAGAATTGAAATCTCATATCTGTGCAAATGTCAATTGGAGTTTTTTTTTTTATAGGCTTTTGGTGTCCATACCTTACTATGGAATGTTTTTCCTTCATTTCTCTCTCTGTTATTTCTCATTAAAAATTGTACTTAATATTTCAACATGCATAAACATTAACATGTTGTCATTTGGTAATTACATATGGAAAACCTTCAAAATCAAAATGCTTAATCCACTGGCACTACCACAACATCAACCAATGCACCAACTTCAAACACTAACCCAACATCCATCAATGCCCCATCTTCAACTATTGTAAGATTCGCCATGGATAATAAAGGTAAATAGCTTCAAGTCCTTACTTCAAGAAAAAGAAATGTTGATTATAGATAAAGTCATAAATTTAGGATCATTTTACAAAACTTGATGTTGATCCTAAAACCCCTAAAGCTGAATGTAATTATTGTGGAAAGGATTATGCATGTCATACTATTCTTAATGGAACAAGTAATATGTGGAGTCATTTAAAAGTATACAAAAAGTTTTCTTTTGTGGTTGATAAGAACCAAAAAAATTTGGTATTAGAACCTAAGAAAGAGGATGGTGAATTAGGAGATCAAAGTGTGGGTACTCTTAAAGCAATAGGTTATAATTATAATGAATGTAGACAAGCACCAGTAAAAATGGTTATAATGGATGAATTGCCTTTTAATTTTGTGGAGGGTAAGGGATTTACATTATTTTCTAGGACTATGCAACCTAGATTTGACATTCCTTCTCGTCACTATTATGAGAGATTGTTTGAAATTTTATGTTGAAGAGAAGGAAAGATTAAGGACAGCTCTTAAGGGTCATCGATTATGCTTAACAAAAAATACATGGACATCAATCCAAAACATTAATTATATGTCTTTAACGGCTCATTGGATTGATAATGAGTGGAATTTGATTTAAAAAAATTAATTTTTGTCAAGTTTCCAATTATATGGGTGAGACAATTGGTCAAATTATTGAGAATTATTTATTGGAGTGGGGGATTGATAAACTTTTAACTGTTACAGTAGACAATGCAAGCTCTAATAATGTGACTATTTCATATTTAAAGAATGTGATGAAAGATTGACGAACTAATATATTGTTAAATGAACATTTGCATATCAGATGTTGTGCACACATTATAAACCTTATTATGTGTGATGGCTTGAAAGAGATTAATGTTTCGGTTGTTAAAATTCAAAATGCAATTAGGTTTGTGAGATCTTCACCTTCTAGGCAACTTGCATTTAAAAAATGTGCAGAAAAGTTGAATATAGAGTGTAAGAAATCATTGTGTTTGGATGTTGCAACTCGATGGAATTTAACTTATCTTATGTTAGAAGCTGCTGAAAAGTTTGAAAAGGTGTTTGTGAGGTTAGGTGAAAGTGAACCTAGGTATATGAGTTACTTTTTAAAAGTTTATTCAAAGGAGAATAAAAAAAAAATAGGGCCATCTAGTTGAGAGGATTGGGAAAATGCTAGAACTTTGGTGAAGTTCTTAAAAATCTTTTACATGGTTACATTGAGATTTTTTGGCTCATTACATGCCACATCAAATTCTTTTTTCAATGAATTGATTTACATGCATACAAACTTGTTGCAGTTATGTAAAAGTAAAAATAATCTTTTAAGTGGAATGGCAATGAGAATGATAAAATTTGAGAAGTATTGGGGTTGTGAAGTAAATCAAAAATTTTTATTATATGTGGCTAATGTTTTGGATCCACGTCTTAAGTTGAAATATGTGAAATTTTGTTTTGGTGAGTTGTATGATTATGGCAAAGCACAATTGCGAACACAAAAGGTGAAAGATAATTTGGTGAGCTTATATGAGTTTTATTTGAAAGCTGAAGAAGTAGTGGATAATAATAGACATAAACAGGATGTTAATGATGTTATTGATGACATGGAGGTAGATGTTAACACATTAGCTCGATTCAAAAGGCATTTACAAGAGGATGATAGTATGGAAAATAAAAATGAGGTTGAGAGGTATTTGGTTGATGGTTGGGAGGATCCTAATGATGATAAATTAGATATTTTAGGTTGGTGGAAGATTAATGCTTCAAAATATAAGATATTTTCGAAGGTTGGACAACATGTTCTAGCTATTTCTATATCCACAGTGGCTTCTGAATTAGCTTTTAGCATAGGTGGTTGTATACTCGATCAATTTTGAAGTTCTTTATCTCCAATAATAGTTCAAGCATTTATTTGTTATCAAAATTGGTTGCATCATGGACCAATTCCAACCGTTATTAGCACCTTGATGAATGATTTTAAAACCTCCAAAAATCATGAATCATGTAAAATTTTTTTATATAAGTTTACATATTTTATTTTATGATTTATTAATTAATACATTTTCATTCTAACATGTTTAATTTTTTGTTTTGTAGAATTTGATGGAAAGTTACATCTAGCAACGGATGATAATTAGTTCAAAAATTGATGCATATATTGAAAATGTATGGTAAAAATATTGCATTTTATTTTTATATCTTCTAATTTAATTTATCATGTTATAATTCTAGATTTTTAATTTCAGGTTTGATGTCAATAGTATTAATTATTAAGAAATCAAAGTGCATTGTTCTTGATGTGTTTTTTGATTAAGAAGATGTGAAAATAAAGATTTATCTTTTTGGCTTGAAGTGTTTTATAATAATATAATTTGTTGCTGTTTTTTTTAAGCCCTTTGAAGGCATACTTTGTAATTTGTAATTTGTATTTTAACTTATTCGATGTATTATTTAAACTATTTTATAGCAGGAGTCCTACGTACTCAAACAAAACAGAAGAAAAATATTAGGAAGGCAAAAAATATATTGAACACATAATTGACACTAACAATTTAATATAATTGAATATTTAGTGGTAAAAAAAAATAAAATATACTTTAAAATTTTCTAAGAAAGTTAGACATATGAACATCAATTAAAAGCCTATGAGAAAGCCCATCAGACAGCTCATTAAAAGCCCAAAAAAATCATATAGATTTTCTTAGTTTTTTGAAATCAATAACCGAATCCAAACCGATCGGTTTGATTCAGTTTTGATTTTTCTTTTTTTAAAAAAAACTGGTTTGATTATTTTTTATAGGTAAAAACCAAATCAAACCGAAAATAATCATCAATAATTAAAACTACTTTTGGTCTATATATATTGGACTGGTGTTATAATTCTGCCTGTATGCTATTGTCCTTTCCTTAATTGAGGATTCTTCTCGAGTATCATTGGACTTTACATGCTGCAGCACTCAATCTCTATATCAAGGCTGCTGCCAAAAGTCATTACTTCATTCCGGTAGGTTAAAATTGAATTAGACATCAATCGATCATCACTAGTGGCTAAAGAAACAAATAACTGCAGCAGGTTCAAAAAACAAAAAAAACAAAGAAGTAAGAAATTATAACCATACCATGCCAAGTATGATCGTTGCTATGAGCCTTAGCCGAAGCATGTCTAGGGTAATCATATATGCTAGCTGGTAAAGTAGTATTCTAGTCCTCTATAGTCGGAACCTTGATCTGACAATAAATGAGAGATGCCATGAAGCAGTAAGAATAGTCAGGATGTGTGTGACATCTGGAGATCAAATTGTCATTTCACTAAACATGAACTGCTTGGCGTGACTTACATTTCCTCTTCTGACACGAATGATATTAAGCACCTTGATGAAGACAGTTTGTGAGGCTGCGTCCTTTTTAATACTTACAAGGAATACAGCAAGAACCTTTCTTGTGAAACAATTAATACACAAAATAATCGTCAGCCGTTTACTGCATTCCCCCATGCATGTACTGCATCAAATATACAGGCCAGACTTTTTACACATTAAGACTCGTCAGCCTTTGATTCCAGTATTACAGGAATCTTCTCCTTGTGATCACCACGCAACACCTCCACTGTCACCTGAGTATCACAACAGTTTGATACCAAACAATAACTATCAGAATAATTCAATGTCATACATTAACTAAAGTAGCTCAAGGTTGGCATAACATAGTGACTTGTCCATCACATCAACAGTCATCAGCAAAACATCCAAGAATCCAGTAAGTGCATGGAACAGGAAGACCCAACATCAGGTTTTCAAAGGATATCTTTCCCAGTATAATTGTACCACAACCACAAAGAGATGCTATTGCTTCATTGCTGCACTACTTTCAGTCAATGATCTCATCATTACCACTTTCTTACTAAAGAACAATTATTAGGTAGACTAAGTCTACCACATCACCTATAGACTAGGCCAACAAACACAAAATACAGAGACAAAATCATGTGGAATGCATAGTAGGGACGATTGTATTTTATCCATGTATCCTGTCTTTATTTTCAACTGATATCTATTGTATTTGACACACATGAACTTCATTCTACCTCACCTCTAGACAATAATGGAACGGTTTTAAATTCCGTTTGACTTTGAGTCATGAATTGAAAATTAATTTTCATAAAATTTAAGATAAAAATGAGTTAAGTTAAAAGTATGTACCCAAAAAATGACTCATTATAACTTTTTGAAGATCGAAGGCAGTATAAATCATTAAGTAAAAGTTGCAAATTTATACTTTTGATTAAAACAAAATTTATGACTCGATTTTGAAACAACCTTATGCTTTATGCCAAAATTTATTTCTACCAAAAATATTTATAGCTTTTCTTTCAAGTCTAAAGTTTTTTTTTTTTTTTAAGTTGCAAATTTATACTTTTGATTAAAACAAAATTTATGACTCGATTTTGTAACAACCTTAAGCTTTGAGCCAAAATTTACTTCTAACCAAAAATATTTATAGCTTTTCTTTCAAGTCAAAATTTTTATTTAAAAAAAAATTGAATCAATTTGCATAATTTATACCAAATGGAACCCTTAATTTCCATGGCAACTTTCAAATTACTAAACTCCAAAGTGGAAACATGGCAAACAACACTAACTTACTCTTAAAACCAAACTCCCATCCTCGATCAAAAGAAATGGAAACTTTAGTCGAAGGAAAAAAAAAAAGAAAGAAACTCAAAACCATACCTGCTCACCCACTTTACATTGGTCAAGTATTCTGTACAAGTCACTGCCATTTGTAACCTTTTTTCCGTTCACAGAAGTTATGATATCACCCAAAATAAGTCTGCCATAAGCATCACGTTTGGTTGGTTGCAAACCCTGCAGAAGAGAGATTCACACATGAATGGAAGTAGAACTTAAAATTTCTTATGACACTGCCATTAAGAAGGACATGAAGCCCAACCATTTTACCTAGTGAATAGAAAGGTAGGTTTGATAGAAAGTTTTATGAAGAAATGTGAAAGAAAGAATAAAACTTACCGCTTTGCCAGCCGGACCATTTGTAGGAGCATCTAAGACAAGCACTCCACTTACCCCCAACTGCTCCACAGATTGATCAGGTGCAAACTTAATACCCAAAATGGGTCTTGTAACTTTTCCAAACCTTACCAACTGATCAACAATGCCACTTACCTAGCTTTGCAAAAATGAGGATTAGTAAATTATTCACAAGCACAACAAGAGAAGAAAGTTTCTCCTTCCGCTCAAATGTCATAGTGTCTGAAGAAAAGTTCATTGCGAAAACAAAAAAGCAAGGGCATGAGTGATGACGTACAGTGTCAACTGGAATCGAAAATCCGACGCCAGAGGATGCACCAGATGGAGAATATATGGCTGTATTTATTCCAATAAGGCTCCCTGAACTATCAAGAAGTGGCCCTCCACTATTACCAGGATTAATAGCAGCATCTGTCTGTATCACATCCTGAATTGGACGGCCAGTAGCAGCTGAACTGATTTCTCTACGAAGCCCGCTAGAAAAGAGCAGAAATAACATGTTAGCAAAATGGTGTCTCATACATAGACATATCGGTATATCAACCGAAATGATAACCGGAACCATTCGTCTTATTCCTACTTTCTTATTTATTTGTTTGTTGTTCTTTTATCAGTTAATGACATGGCAATGAAAACATATGTGATCACTGGTGTATATGGCATTCATATCTCCAGCAAACATGAAACAGAAAGCAAAATCTAATCAACTGTAATTACATGCTATTTCCAAATCTTTTCAGTTGAATCACAGCTTCAAAACAAATTGCAGCCAATTGTTGGAGCATTAGCGTAGATGGAGATCATAATCAAACCTATAATGTTTCAATGATTGTGTGTGTATGTGTCTCTAAAAGTAACAATACAAACGAACACAATAAAATAAACTCTGCTGGATTTCATACCTGATGACGCCGGTTGTAAGAGTATGGTCAAGTCCAAACTGAAAAATCAGAAAATCAGATTGTCAATTAGGGTAACCTTTACAATAAACTAAACAGTGGTGCAATTACATGATGTCCAAACCCTCAATCAGGAACTTATAAATAAACTAAACATTGTTACAAAATCAGGTTTTAATCAAATTTTTTTGGAGAATTAAAGGGACAAAATATATTATATATAAATTAAATTAGGATTAAGAGGGGGGGATGGATTCTAACAACAAATTCATGTAGGTTTCATAATTCAATGCTATATGCCACCCAAATTCTAGGGCTGGGTATATAATTAAACTCACTCACAGGGTTGCCAATAGCAAACACTTTCTGACCAACAAGCAAATCAGCGGAGACACCAACAGGAATGGGTCGTAGCTTATCTTTGGGTGCGTCAACTCGCAATACAGCAACATCCTTATCTTGATCAAAGCCAACAACTTTTGCATCATAAGTTGATTGATCAGCAAGAGTGACCCTAATTAAGGTACACCACAAGCAAGTTAAAGTTACTATAATAACAGCAATATATTCAAGGAAAGTAAAAGTCATTAATGGGACTAACTTGAGATCAGAAGCACCACGAATGACGTGATAATTAGTGACAACGTGACCGTCGTTGTCCCACACGAACCCAGAACCTGATCCTTGAGGCACCTCCAGCACGTCCAACGTAAATGCATCTTGTCTGTAAATTTAACTTTATTAATTAATTTAAAGAATCAAGAATTAAAAAGGAAAAGGTAAAGGAAAAGGAAGCGTACCTGACAGCAAGATTGGTGATGTATACAACGGAAGGAGTGTTTTCTTGAAAGAGCCGAACAGTGGCGAGTTCATCGGACTGCAATTTACGAGGAGTGGTAGTGGTGATAACGAAAGCCAAAGCAGAAGAGTCTACATCCCCAATCAACAGAGAGAATGATAAGGCGACTGATGTACACACTACAAGAAAAGAATTCCTCAATAATTTGGTGGTGGTGGTGGTGTTTATAGCTAATTTATGTTGCTTGTGATTGTGGAGGAATATTTTATTGTTGTGGGATTTGGAGGATAGAGCGAGTGTTGTTGCTTTCTTCTTCGGAAACTGAGGAAAATGACAGAGAAGGAAGCCTGTTGAAATAAGAGAAGAAGAAGATGCAGCTCCGGCCATTTCCTTCTTTCGATTTTCTCGATGTCGATGGAGGTGGTTTCGATATTAAATATAGTCCATAAACAAATATATAAACTACTAATTTATTAGTTATTTGCTGATTTCCATGTAAAACAAAAAAACTAAAATGAACTCCATTATCGCTCAGAGTCACAGCCTTGTGATGATAATTGATATGGCCCGCCCTTGCTCTAGTGGATTGCTGCTCCCGTTGTCAGGTTCCCTGATTTTGATTATTCGAATGTTTGCGTGTAAGCAAAAACACTTTTAATCTAGTTATTTGATTCTGGTATATCAAATCTTAAAAATATCTCTGAGTGAGTTGATGATTTTAAGGACATACCATGTTCTAGTGCATTCTAGTGAAATCCAACAAATTATTTTTTAATGTTTAAAATTGTTATGAGTTTTAAAATTAAAAGGATTAAAAATAATTTTGAGAAATATAACTCAAATGATAAAGTCTTAAATTTATTCTTTAAAAATCACTAGTTTGAGTTTTATAAACCTCTGGTCCACTAAAAGCTTACATGGTCATTAATTTCAAGGCTCATGGGATTAGTCGAAGTGCGTAGAAGCTGGCCCAAACACCTACGTTAATAAAAAAAAATTAAGAGAAATGAATTAGGTTGATTTTGAATGTTTGGGTTAATAAGTTATAAATTTATTAGATTAGATATTTGTGTATTGTTTGGAGCATATTTAAGGCTACAGGTGGAATCTTATTACGATTCAAGTTGAGATAAAAACTAAACATTTCAAGTTTCTTATCTATATTTGATAGTCTTAGTAACTCATCATGAAAAGAGAGAATGATGTATTTGAGGTCAGACTTGAGATCCACCAAAAAACAATTTTTATTGTGCAAAAATTTATACAACAACGATTTTTTTTCTACAAGGAAAGATTTTGGCAAATTTGATAGCATTGAAAGTCTTATTTTGTAAGGAAACAAAGTAGGCAACTTGGGATTTTATTTTTTGAATGAAATCCTTAATTCTCAAGGATGACAAGTTGGTAGTTTGCAGATTAGACAATTAGATGCGGTTTTGGGCTTTTTCTTTCTAATGTATAATTTTATGTTTATAAGTATAACTTTCATTCCGACCATTGGATTGAGTTGAAATTTTACCGAAAGATTACTTTTATATATAAGATTTTATAATGACAGAAAATTGTAAAGGCCTTGTGATAATATCTAGAAGCACTATGCAAAAATCATATTATTTTCCTAGTTGATTTAGAATTCTTTTCCTACTTGATTTATAACTCCTTCGCTATTTTACAGCCTTGTTTAGTAAATTTTACCTATTATAAATATGGTTATTTAACTTTTATTTAGAATTTTCTTTACAGGCTTTGATTCCATAATAATATTTTTATGTGCTTGTGTTAGGATTGTCCATACATATTGATTCTTTAACTACTTTGAACTTATTAAAGATCAACTATCTTGTGGCATTCTTCCTTATACTTTCAGTTCATGATTTCTTATAATAATTGGGTTGGGATCTTCATTCCAATAATTTTGTTATTTTGGTTCAAGTAATCATTGTGTCAAGTTTTTTGCTATCTTTAAATTTGATTTTATCTTTTCAGGATTTGTTCTTTCTTATGTGTAGGATCAAGGCTTTTTACCCTCTAGGTTCTCATTAATTATTATCAGAGTAAGGCTTTAAAATTAATTTATATTTCTTTATCTTAAATTTTCCATTTTGTTTTTTGTATTCTTTCTTCAATTCTAAAATGTGTGGCATAGTTTAAAAACAAAAGCCATTGAAATTTGTTATTGTTAAAAGAAAGTAAGTAGTGCACACGCGCGCGCGTGCACACACACACACATATATATATATAAGAGAAGTGAAATCACAAAAAAAAATATTTGAATTATGTTGCAAGCTTGAAATTACAAAAGATTGAGTTCATAAATGAAAAGATATACACATACAATCTGATATTCTTTGGTTTTTTGGTTTCTTAGTTTCAAATCTTGATTTCAAGGTTATTTTGACATACTTTGTGGAGTGAAATCTATTTAAGTGTAAACACATGAAGGAGTCTGTGAAAATATATTTTCTTGTTACTATTATGTTTAAATTTCAATTTTGTCATTCAAAGATGAATCATCATCTACAAAGAAAAGGGAAAACATGGTGTTTATGTTTTAAGCTATGCAGCAACAATTTGAGAGGATGGATATGGTTTGGTGAGGTGTTTGATAGGAAGGACAAGATGTCATGATTTCTAGTCTGCAAAAAAAAAACATACAATCTTAAAGGGTTCCTAATGTAAGAAGGCAAGATAAACTAAGGCTTCAAGTTGTGAAGGTTAATGATAAATAAAACTTGTATGAGATTTGTCAAGGTGAACTAGGATTGATAACTTACAATGTTTATTGTAAAAATAAATAAACTACTTGAAAATGGGAAACTTCATTCTAGTACCAAAAGATGCAAAAAAATAAAATAAAATTAGATGGTATTAAACCTTTAAAAGACTGAAGTCAAATCGTTTGAGATGGAGGCTTCCATGAATGAAAGTCCATTGGACTAATATCCTGAGAAAGATGACATCATTGATTATGATCTTAATAAAGCTAATGATGAAGATGTAGAATATCCAGTTAAGGGTGAGTCACTTGGGGTTAGACATGTATTTAGTTTACAAGTCAAAGATGATGATTTGAATTAGCAAAGAGAATAGTTTTCTTTCGAGATGTCACATTAATAATAAGGATGAGAAGTGTTGTTGTCTTTTAATGCATCAATTACCTACATATGGATACGAGGGAGAGCATCATAGACCTTGATATGGAAGTTTAATCCATTACGAAGGAGTTCATGTGCTTATTCACATATATGAGAGTGAAGAGATCCTAGTAAAGAATGTGACTATTTGGAATATGTCAGTGGGGTTAGCTTACAAGAAAATAGTGATCGAGATGAAAGAATTTAGCGAGTTGGCCAAAAGAAGAGAAAGAAAAGAGGGGTCATTTGCGAAGAAAAAAAATAAAGTATAATAAAGATTGTATGTTATAATAACAATTTTATGCAAAATAGTGTTTATGTTTATTTGTTGTAGGATTATCAAGATGTATTACCCATTTATGGTATTTTTATTATTGAATTGATTAAAGGATGAATGCTTTTGAGAAAAGAAAGAATAATGTGAATCAATGAACTTCATAAAAGGATCTATTAGAGGTGTCAATTTGGCCTATTACAAGATTTAAAACTAAAGAGGATCCAGGAGGAATTGATTGAGTTGATTCTGGATTTTTAAGTTAACAAAATGCAAATTTACCATACTAAAACTTCGTGTATTATTTAGGTCATACCTGAAGTTATAGGTGAAATTTTGTTGCGATTCAAGTTGGGATAAAAACTAGACATCTTAAACTTTTCATCCATATATGGTAGGCTCAATAATTCATCCAGAAAAGAGACAACGATGTATTTCGAGTCTGGATTAAAATTTTCAAGCAAACAATCCTTATTTTGCAAGGATTCCTTATACAACAATAATCTTTCTTCTAAAAGGAAAGATTGTTTTTATAGCTTTGCCAACATTGGAATTCTTATTTATGCAAGGAAAAACATTCAACAATTTAGGAGTTTTTTTTTTTTTTTTGCAATGAATCCTTAATTTTCAAGGATACCAAGTTGGTAGCTTGTGAATTGGACAATTAGAGGTAATTTTAGGCTTATTTTTTCTAATTCATAGTTTTACGCTAGCAAGCATATCTTTTTATCCAATCATTAGATTGGACTGAAATTTGCCTAGAATATTCTTGAGATCTTGTTTTATATATTGTTAAAATTACATAACCATTAAACATTTAAAAGGCCCTCCAATAAGGTCTAGAATCTATTATATTTGAATTGCATTATTTTCTTAATTGGTTTAGGATTTTTTTTTCTATTTTATTTAAAACTCTTTTGTTATTTTTTCAGCCTTGTTTTAGGATTTTTTTTACCTATTACAAATAAGGTTATTTATTTGAGTTTAGGGTTTTTTTAACAAATTTTGATTCTAAAATAATATTTTATATACTTGTGTGAGGATTGTTCTTATATATTAGTTTTTAATTGAACTGTTAGAACTTATCAAAGATCAATTGTCTTTATGGTATTTTTCTTTATACTTCTAGTTCGCGATTCAATATAATCATTGGGTTGGAGTCTTTATTTCAATAACTTTGATGTCATAGTTCAGATAATAATTGTGTCAAGTTTTCACTATCATTAAATTTGATTGTAACTTTCTAGGATTTGTTCTTTATTATGTATGAGTTCAAGGGTTTTTACTTTTCAGGCTCACATTATGTTATTTATGAAAGCTATAATTTATAGCCTTTCAAAAGCCATAGCCAACTTTCCTAAATGAATCCTTAATAAGTTTGTTTAGGTGTTGGGTTCAAGATTTAAAAATAGAAATGTCAATAGGTATCCACAAATCAAGATTTTACTATATCACTAAATGTGTAATAAATTTAGATATTATATCCTTTGAGTTTTGAGTATCCATATGAATATCTATTATTTGAGTAATATTTAATATTCAACATAAAATAAAATAGTAATATATAAAATAGTAATATATGAATGTATAATTTAACATAAATATGTGTGTGTTATGTCAATATTGTGATATGTATTTATTATATTGTATTAAAAAAATTATAAATATTCTACATATATATCTATATGATACAAATGTATATATCTTGGGTTGGGTATGGTTTGGGTTTAACAATATTTATATATTATCTATTGTTTGCTTTTTAAATGCTTTTTTAAAAACTAATTTTTTCGAACCACGACCATAAAAGTCACCACAAAAATAAACACACTTTAAAAGAATTTTACGCTTGTTAGAGAAACAAGCCTAGTTTAACCTTTGTTAAAATTAGGTAAGTTTGAGAATATCAAAACTTGGTTCGACTAAACTTATTTACAATTCTATTATTGGCGAAGCATTATTTTATATGTAAAAATGAAATTATATAAATTCAAATTTCAAGAATTAAAGTAAATATAATTATAAAAATCATTTAAATATTTTTGGGAAAAATAGGTCAATTTGGCTGGTTTTTTTATTATTAAAAGGAAGTGGCATTCCATTATAAAGCGAATCATCATTTAGTTCAATTTTAACTAGTGATGTAAAAAATATAGTATCATGATTTTTTTTAATTGAGAAACTGGAATATGTTGTTTACATTTTTAAAAAATGATATATGAGTCAATAAATAATTATTAATTCTAATTAAATATTAAAGTAAAATGTTAGTTTTCCTAGTAAAAGCAAAAAATAGATGCATATGCAAATATTTAACCTCACTATCCTTTTAATTTTATATGTTTTTACTTATTTTATCTTAGAGGTTAATTATGTTTGCTAAGAACAAATAAATTTCATTTTTCATAAATGTGTCACATGAATATAATTTATTTATATAAGATATAAAAAAAAGAAAATAAAGATAAATTATAATAATATCTTTAAAGCCTTATAAAACTAAGAAAATATTTAAAAAGATTTATTCTAAAGAAGTGATCCATATAATTGTTTATAAGTGAGAGGGTATTAATTAAAATTAAAAATAATAATGAAAAGTTAAAAAAGAGGTCAGGCCCGTGCTCTTTACCAGTATAAAAACAACACGTGTGCCTGGTTGATTTTTTTTGTTTATCGAAGGCACGTCGTCCACTCTAGTTTTTTTTTTTAAATTAGACGATCTATTTAAGCAAATGACCTATCATCTTCTACATTAGTTTGTGATTACCTCCTATAATTGAAAAATCAGGATCCAAGTTTTTCAACCCTAAAACAACCTTTAATCTCTCTTAAACCTTAAAAATAAATGAATAAAAAAATTAAGGACCATGATCTATTTTTTTCAGCATGATTAAAGAAAAACATCATCTATATTGAACTCTAAAAAAAATCAACAAACTTATTGACAAAAAAAATCAACTTTTTTAGTAGCTGGAATGTTATCATCAGAGAACTTTCTCTCTCTTCAACATTTTCAATGACTTTCTCTCCTTTCTTAACATACAAGGACCAAAACTGTTGTTATCCATTTTTTATTCCATAAACAAATCAAGAAAAGAAAAAAAGAAAATCAAAAAATACAAGAGAATTCATATGAAGAAAACCTAGAAGATAGCTTAAGTTGGTGGTAAAGAACCAAAATGACAAGTGGAAAAGTTAGAGCACCATAATGTATAAGATTGACAAAATTAATGACTCAATTCTGATTGACAAAAGACCTATTCAGTGAAAATATTTTTGTTTGGGGTAAGGAAATACAAATTTGGATGAGTAGGGAGTCAATGAGAATTTTAGAAGGCTTAATTAATTTTATTGAGGACTTAATTATGAGGGAAATTAGTTTTTTGGACTCAATTTGGGTGTTAATTGGAAAACATTGAAGTTTAGGGATTGAAATTGAACTTTGAAAAGTTTAATTGGTCAAATCAAAGGCTTAATTTTTAAAAAAATAAAGATTAATAGCCAATTAGGGTTTTGATTGAAGAAATTCAAAATCAATGATCAAATTGTAAAAAGCGCGGGACTTCAAGAGATTAAATTGATCAATCAGGGCCAAATTAAAGAAAATTAAAAGCTTAATGGTTAATTACTGGTCCAAATACACAAATCAGAAATTAGTGATCAAGATAAAAATGTCATTAAACTTTGCGGCTGATGATTGAGTTTGATATGGGTGAAATTGCTTGAAATTAAGAGTTTGAAAGGTAATTACAGGTGTAATTAAAAACAATTGGAAGTACAGTGACTAAAATAAAATATGTCACATCCCAAATTAAAAACCCTAATTTTTAAGGGCTTAACCTAGATGATGTGTCGTTCACCCACTTTTGATCTTATTGCTTAACAGTTTTGGATGATCGGGTTTGTACTTTCTAAAAGCTCGTTATGAAGTTCTAGACCTTTAAATGACTTGAGGTTTTTGCAAATAGAAGAAGAGCATCCCTTCTATAACTTTATTTCCATAAAATTAGGTGTTTACATCTCAATCCTTCCATAAAAATCTCTAACATCTTGTCTTTAATCAACCATCACTGTATTTCCAGATTCTGGGTTGATCGAGTTAACACCTTCAAATGAATAAATGTGGAGCTACATACCTTCAAATAGAGTAATGATAAATCTAAATAAAAGGTTTACATCTCCACTACCAAGTTCAGGTGGTCTCTGATGAAGTTTACATCGGAGTTTTTTCGGCGAAGCCTTAAAAGTGGTCAACTTAGTCAACTTTGGTTGAGATATCTATTTATACAAAACCATTTAAAAACTCTTAGAGGGTTCTTATCAAGGGCCATAAATCTTTCATCTAAGATCAGAAGGTGGAAAATGCATGTCTTTGTCTTCAAGAAAGAGAAAACCCCCTAGGCAAAACCACCATCCCCAACAACTATTGAAGGGAAAAAGTTTTAGCTATTAACATTTATCCAAAGCTCTTTTATTTTGATCAAATGACTGAGTTTTGATCAATATTTGAAGAAATCCACTAAAAACCTAGAAAAGCCTTACAAATGCCCCTAGAAATAAAAATAAAAAAAAAGGAGAAAGAGAGAAGAACGTGAGGATATACTCTGTAAAAAGACCTTAGTGTGAAGGTTCAAAGACCTAACATATAAAGTCCAGTAAGCTTTAGAAAGAATAGAAAGATAAAGGGAAAGAAGGAAGGAAAAGAGAAAGGAAGTAGTAGCCTATAGCTAGCAAGCTTGGAGAAGGTATGACCATGTGAAAACTCAATGGTGGAGTCCATGTGACTGCTCATTCATGATTTCTTAATGTTTAAACCTCTTTTGATGTTGTTTGAGCTCATTTTGCATTTTTTTTAATTGATTTTGGTGCTGGAATAATCTGATATTTTTTTGGCGAAGTTTGTTTTGTTTTTGTTCTTGTTTTAAGCATATTTTAGATTGCTTAAGTTTTTGTTATGATAGTTTGTTCTAGTTCCGATCAATAACATATTAGTAAGGCTTGCACTAAAGGCATGATTCTTGATTTAAATGCTTGTTTGATTCTGTGTTTTTAGCCTAATAACATGTTAATGATGTATTTGAGGTATTGTGATTGGTGTTTGAATCTATTTTTTTGTAATAAAATAGTAAGTTGTTTTTGTTGGTGGATTGAAGATTTTAAAAATATATTGATCATTTGATTTTTTTTAGTGCAAGTTAATGGTTCATGTAAGTATGTTTTGGCATATAGATGTTAAAAATATCAAGTTTTGAATTCAAATAGCATGAATATGTTTGCTATTTAGCTTTAGTAGTTTTGAACTTTGGAACTTCATGCATGTTATTGATGTTATTTGTTCGTTTTTTGGATTAAACTATGCTTGATATTGATAATGTGGTTTGTGATGACCAAAAATAGTGTGTTTAAGCCTAAAAGGCCAAATCTGGGTTTTGGCCTTAGTTTTTCAATTTATGAAAATGTTCCAATTTTTAGGTTCATGTTCTTCACATGAATTTTGTCTTAGCCTTTTGTTTTTTAGCTATTTTGGGTTAATTCTTGGCACAAATATGTTAGTTTGTCATCTTTAGCAAACAATCTAGGGTTAAAACGCACCAATAACACATATTCATGTATTTAGATTCTAGGATTCTTTCAATTTCTCAAATATATTTTGATCAAATTGTGGCTTTTAAGTGTCAATTGAAGAACATGGATGCTTGATTCTTGATCTATACCTGATTAAGAACAAAACCTTGCCTTTTATTGCTTGAAATCTAGTCTAGTTTAATGTTTATATTGTTAGGTTTGAGTTTGAATGTTCTTCATTGTTCTTTGTTTTCTTCATTTTCATTGGTGTTTGATCCATTTTCATTAAAAAAATTTATGTTTTTTGTATTTTTTTTTTAGTTTTGATTTGTTTCAATTTAAATCCCTGTTCTGGTTTAGTTTTGTGTGAAACCTTGGTTTTTTATTTAGTTCATGGTTGAACTAGTGTCTTCGGGTCGACCTAGAGTGTCAAAATCGGGTCAAATACTATAAGGCATTTTTTGGTTTGCCATTGTTTTGATAAAATGAATTTTGACTTAAAAGCGTGTTTGGCAAACATGTCCTTAGACCTGTTGTTTTGACAATTTTGTTTTGAACAAAAATATGGTTTTGCCAAACATGGCCTTAAAAAAATTAAAAACGAAAAAAAAAATTTGCTTGTTGCATACAGCTTAATCTTTATGAAAATTGCATTTTTATTTATAAAAAAGAGAGAAATTTTTTAGTATGGTTTTAGAAAAATACTTGTGTTGGTTTTTCTCTGTATTTTTTGGAATTTACACCAAGTTTGTAAAATTCTTTAAGAATTTGGTCAATATTTCAATAACTCTAAAATTTTAATTCATAAAAATTAATAGTTAATATCCTAATATAAATGTTGGACTTATAAGTAGAGTAGTATTTAAATACTAAGAGTTGACTAGAAAATTTTTAGGATTATTTTAGATATTTATCAATTTTAATTGGGAGTATTTTCACCATAATATACGAGTTATAAAGAAACCTTTTGCCTTCAAGGATATTTGAATCCTGTTAGAGTGCCTACATAGACCCTTCCCATAAATATTTATCTGACCATATGAGCCTATAATAAATTTGAAATGCTACATTTATTCATGAGAGTAAATCTTTATTTGAGTTATAAGCAGACAACGGTTAGGAACCCATCAAAACTTTTAAACCATATATAGACCACATAATGCAGCTTACCTCAGGTAAGGTGTACTAAGGGTATTAATATATTCCCTGGCCACAACTAATCTCTTGCCCTTGAAATTTCTAATAAGATTAGTAAACACAGGTCTTTTAGTGACATTGAACTAAACAACTAGGTAGCGACTCTTCGACTCTGATGTCTAGCTACAACGCGCGCTCATATGCGACAAAAACATAAAGGAAAATTTTTTTTCAAAATGTGATGCGAACCTAGAGGGTAAAAACCCACACGCTAGAAAGAGCAACCCAATAAAACTAAAATCATATTACAATAAAGAACCTAGTATAATGATTACCTAAACCAAGACACCAATGTTATTAGATGAAAAATACCTCATCACTATGATTATAACAACTCATGAAATGTAAGTATAAAGGAAGAATACCACAAAAATAGTTGATCTTTGATAAGTCCAAAAACTAAAAGTATGATCGGCCTCGCCACACACAAAATATTATTATGAAAATAATTTAAGTCTCTTAAAAAAAACCAAATGTTTGTTAGTGTAAATTGTATATTGAAAAAAAATAAATCCAAAACTGCTTCTAATATCTTTGAATAATAAGGATTGTTGTTGCACATGAGATCCTCACTAGATAAGGGTTGTTGTCTAATTGATCTTCTTAGAAAGTAAGGAATCCTTGCAAAATAAGAATTCCACATGTAATTAAATCTTTGCTTTGTAAGAATCTACAAATCATATGAAAAATAATCATTTTCTAATTTTTTTTTGTCTGCTTATAGATTTTAATCCTTATTTTAAACACGTTGTTCTTTTTCACGTGGATGAGTTATTAGACCTACCATAAATGAATAAAAAGCTTGAGATGTCTAGTTTTTATATCAATTGGAATCGCAACAAGATTTCACATGTAACTTCATGTATGGCTCAAACAGTACATAAAGAACCAACTTGATAAATTTGTAAATTTTCAACCCAAACATCCTGAGTCTTGTCAATTTTTCTTGGATCTTCTTTGTTTTAGATCTTATAATTGACTGAATTGATATTTTTAATGAATTATTTTGCTGATGCTCGTTAATTATTTTTAAAATATGAAATGCTAAAACAACAAAAATCAAATTGAAAGAAATATTAATATATAAAAAATTAAAAAAGGTAACTTGGAATGATAAAACTAAAAACAAAAAAAATTCAAAACTGCATAGCTCATGTAGTGAATAGTGAAACCGAGTTTATTTGGTGATTATTGTTGGCGAGGGAAACAATGAACAATTGATTTTTTTATCACGACAAACACATTTGTTTTTATCAAAATAGAGTTGTTTCGTACAATAGAGATTTACGATTCATTAATAAACTAGTCAATTACTCACACGTTGCTGTGGTTCAAGACTAAAGATAGATATATCAATTGCTTCCTCCATTTATAACAATCGTGCTTTGATCTTGTAATCAGTTTTCTCGAATTCAGGAGCTTGTAGCTTGTTCAATAATTTAAATGTGATA
>Ga0325405_1000461_pt1 | contig 39045 bp, 41 predicted proteins | sample PopdelMetagenome_21_FD_205663 | JGI IMG/M metagenome (GOLD analysis project Ga0325405, IMG submission 205663) | Populus deltoides microbial communities from Bellville, Georgia, United States - Xylem-Control-R2 | ecosystem: Host-associated > Plants > Phyllosphere > Stem > Wood/Secondary xylem... | reverse complement strand
CATTTGTAACCCTAGTAAGATATGTAGGTCATGCAAAACAAAATATTTATAAAACCAAATCCAAAGATCGATTCAGCCTAAGACTCGGATCACAGATTAATGATCAAGCTTTGAGTTTTTTTTTTTTTTAATCAAAACGATGTAGTTTGATTCTTTTTAGTGACTTGACCTGAGCCGATCTCATGTCGGCTGATTATCAAATTGAGCAGGCCAGTCTTCTAAAAACATGCTAAACTCCGTGTAAGAGTGAGGATGTGAGTGCACCGCTGGAAGATTTATGGACATATGACAAATTAATAAATCCCAGCCCCATGAGATTGTTGACTTCTTGTCCACTCTTTGAGAATGGACCAGCTCTTCTCCCTCCTATATAGCAAAAGTAAGGGTGATTTAGAAATGTGAACAGAAGGAAATATTACTCGGGCGGCAAAATTAGGTAGTTCAATGCAATTCTCGTGTAAGAATGGGGATGAGAGTGGACCACAACAAGACTTAAGGACATTTTACAAATTAATAAGTACCAACTATATGTTATTTTTGGCTACTTTGTTTACAGTTTTAGCAATAAACTTTTTATGCATTTATATGAAGCCGGAAATATTGTTGTTGATAATTGAAGTTATGTTCTTGGCTTAGCTTCAGGAATGCTTGTTTCCGTAACCATTCTGTTGCTAAAATTTCAAGAAGATAGCTCTAGCATAAACCTATCTTCCATGGAAGCTCCCTTGAATATTGTAGCAAACTCAATTTAGAAGGTCAAGGATAGCAGCCACTAACTACTAATCGCAGCCACCAACCGTAGCTGTCAACCGCCTTCACACTACCACCAACAATTTTTGTTTACACTTGAAATTTGATTTTTCATAATTTCAATTTGTGTATAAATTATAGACAAATAAGTTTATGTTATTATGTGTGGGAAATATAAAAGAGAAAGAGAAGGTGTGTTTAAGAGCTTAACAATATATGTAAGCTTCTTATTTATGAAATAAAACAGTGTGTTTTATTCCCCTTAAGTGTTTGAAATCCACCACCAGTGGTCTTTCCCATCAACAATTGGTATCAAAGTCTTGTTATTAAAAAACATAGGAGTTTTTGAGATACACCTAAATTTTTAAAGTTGTCAAACATAAATTTTGATCATTCCACAGTGTAGGGTTCATCACTAAAAACTCAATGATGCAAAAATCATCCTCATCAAAGCTAGCGCTGTCCCACATGCACCTCCTGAAGATCTGCCAATATCGCCCACATGCCCAGAGGAAGAAGACGACTAAGCCACACGGGCACCATAATTGAGCAAAGTCGAGCTGACTAAGCAAAGCTATAAGCCGAGTCGCTAAGTTGTTTAGCCAAGCCAAGCCATTAAGCCGCACTGAAAGAATATACCTGGAATATCCCCGGTTCAACCCTAGCGAATCGACCGACATCTAGAATTATGTTTTTGACTGGTTCAACCTATTTTTGACCCATTTTCAACTAAGTCAGATTAATTCCCTACTATTTTGACAATTCCAGATTCATCCGTAGTGTTTGTGTTTTTCAAAATTCAACTTCCAGAAGGTGATATAGTCATTCAAATAATAAAATGACTATAGAAAATGCATCAACACTCATCCCAAAGCTAACCAAAGACAATTATGATAATTGGTGTATTAGATTGAAGGCATTTGTTAGCTCACAAGAATGTATAGAGATTGTGGAATATGATTATGATGAACCAAATTCCAAAGAAGTAGAAGATTCTGTACAAGAGGCACAAAAGCAGGTCTTCAAAGCCAATAGGAAGAAAGATAACAAAGCAAAGACCATTATTTATCTAGGTCTCGATGAAACCACATTTGAGATCATCATTTCCACAGAAACATCAAAAGAAATATAGGAGGCTCTCCAATAGAAATACAAAGGTGCTGACAAAATCAAGAAGATTTGTCTCCAATCTTTGCGAGGTGAATTTGAATAATTGCAAATGAAGTTCTCAGAATCTATTTCTAATTATAACATAAGAATTATGGTGATAGTCATTCATACAAGAAGAAATAAAGAAGCCCTCACAGTTGCTCGGATTACTAAGAACATTTTGAGATCCCTAAATTCAAAATTTGATTTTGTTGTTGTCACTATTGAAGAGTCCAAAGAAGTGGACAAGTTGATGGTGGATAAACTTATAGGTTCTTTACAAGCTCATGAACAAAAAATTATGAAAAGAAATGGAGATAAGGCAATTAAGCATGCCTTGCAATCAAAACTGTCCTTTAAAGAAGATAGATATGAGAAAGTGGAGACTTCAACAAGTGGATATACCACCATAAGAGGACCAATTGCATTATTTGCTTAACAAGGACTAGGCGAGAATCAAGAGAATATGTGGTTTCTAGATTCTAAAGCCAACAATCATATGTGTGGACAATAGGATCTATTTTGTCATATCCCACATCGGTGGCCCACATCAACGGTGATGGTTGGTAGCTGGCCTTATTAAAAGTGTTGGTTGCTAACTTGTCATCCGCATTTTAGGGCGTCAGGCTCAGATGTGAGCTCGCGTCACTAGGAATAAAACCGTGAGGGAGGTAAGCCCAATGCGGATAATATATGGCAAGTTGGGCCGGGTTGTTACATTTGGTTTCAGAGCCGACCTCGCTGGCTGTCCGGTTGTGCTGACGGGGTCGTTGGGCTCTTTAAGGGGGGTGAATTGTCATATCCCACATCGGCGGATGAGGGATTGGTAGGTGGTCTTATTAAGAGTGTTGGTTGCTAACTTGTCATACACGTTTTTGAGCGTCAAGCTTAGATATGAGCTCACCTCACCAAAAACAAAACTGTGAGGGCGGTAAGGCCCAAAACAGACAATATATGACAAGTTAGGCTGGGCTGTTACATATTTGGTGATCTAGATGAGACCATACAAGGACAAGTCACCTTTAGAGATACCTTAAAAGTTCCAGTAAAAGGTAAAGACAACATCCCAATCAGGTTGAAGAATGATGATCATAGCTACATCACAGATGTTTACTATATTTTAGCCATAAAGCACAACATGCTGAGTGTAGGTCAACTTCTAGAGAAAGGTTATACTCTTTTCATGAAAAATTATCATCTAATAGTCAAGGACTATAATAGGAGATTAATTGCTTTAAGAAAATGATGTTTCCTTTAAACATCTAATATAACGCAATAAAGTGTTTGAGTGTTATCATCAACAACGAAGAGTGGATCTGACACATAAGGCTCGGGCATCTGAATTTTACAAGTTTGAAGATGCTAGCAAGAAAGATGATGGTCAAAGGTATGCCCCATATTGATCATCTAGATAAAGTATGTGAGAGTAGTGTCCTCAACAACCATCACAGAGCTAGTTTTGCCAAAAAGGTCAACTGGAAAGCAAATAAGCCACTAGAGTTAATACACATCGATGTGTGTGATCTCATAAAGCCAATGTCAACTAGACATAATAAGTACTTCTTTACTTTCATTGATGATTATAGCAGAAAGGTATGGGTATACTTTCTAAAGAGAAAGTCAGAAGTGTTAAATTGTTTTAAATATTTTAAAGTAATTGTTGAGAAGCAAAGTGGCTATAACATCAAAACCATAAGATTTCATCAAGGTGAAGAATATATATCAAATGACTTTGAAGCCTTTTGTACACAATAAAGCATCATGCATTAAACAATGCTAACCTATATACCACAACTGAATGGTGTAACTGAGAGAAAGAATCGCATTATTCTTGATATGACAAGAAGTCTACTCAAAGCAAAAAAGCTGCCCAAACAATACGGGTTGAAGCTATATCATGTGCAGTGTATCTACTGAATCGCTGCCCAACTAGATTTGAGAATAATTAGGAGGCTTAACCCATTAGTTAGCCAACCCTTTTCTCTTTATATGTGTAGGGCAATATATAATAGTAAAGGTAAAGATTACAACACTAGAGTAGGCTTATAGTATTTATGATATATGTACATTTTATAATAACCAAAAGTTTGCAAGTTGTCACTTTAGAAAAAGCATGGAGTGGTCACAAACCAAGTGTTACTCATCTTCGAGTCTTTGGTTATTTGGCCTATGCAAAGATCCTAGATGCAAGAAGGACCAAATTTGATGATAAAAAGGAGAAATGCATCTTTGTCTGATATGGTGGTAAAAGGATAGGATATAAGCTGTATAATCACATTACAAAAAGGTAATTATGAGTAAAGATGTTATCTCTGAAGAAGATAAAACTTGGCAATGAAATGATGATCAAGCAAAAGTCAAATGGATCAGTATTGATTTGATCCTTGAAGATGAAGTAGAAGCACTGAAAGTATTTATAGAAAGTCCAATATTACTAGTAGATGAGCCACAAACTCTAGTACACAGATTCCTTGTATTCAATAGGAGAAACACACCATGATCATCATCAATATCACCATTAACATCCTCATCAGAAGAACCAAGAAGGATGAGAAATCTAGAAAATTTATATGATGCCACTCAAGTCATGGAAGATACAACTCTATTTTGTTTCTTCATAGATAGTGACCCACTTAGCTTCAATGAAGCTATCATTTAAGAGAAATGAATAGAAGCAATGGATGAAGAAATACATGTCATTGAGAAGAATGATACCTGGAATCTAACTAATTTACCAGAAAATAATTGGTGTCAAATGAGTCTATAAGATGAAGAAGAATGTAAAAGGTGAACTACAAAGATACAAAGTAAGATTAGTGGCACAAGGCTACAAACAGAGAGAAGGCATTGACTATAAAGAAGTATTTGCTTCTGTAGCCTATTTAGAAACAATTAGACTAATGATCCCACTAGCTATAAAACATAGATGGAAGATTTATCAACTTCAATATGATAAATATCTCTCCCACCAATATTGAATATGGAGATATACATACAGTTTGTGAACAAAACTGACTTCCCTATTCACTGAATGAGGGGTTATTTATACTGTAGAAACAACACAAAAACTAACCAATTACATCAATTAGAGTTCAACTCTGCAACAACTTTATCACTTGCATAAGGCCTATTTTCCAGGATGTTAGTTAGTATTTGTTTTACATATGGACACTTGCTTACACGCCCCTCAAGATGGACGAGGTCAATGAGTCCAATCTTATCTTTGAGAAGCTAGAACTGCGAGCAGGGTAAGGATTTCATTAGTGCATCAGCTAACTAATCTTTTGAAGACATATGAGACACTTGTAGAGCACCAGATTGATCCTTTTATCGAATGAAGTGAAAATCACTAGCTACGTGTTTCATTCTTGAGTGAAACACAAGATTCAAACTCAGTTAGGTGGCACCAATATTGTCATAGTAAATGACTAGAGTATGACTCACCAGAAAATATAGTTCGGACAGTAAAGAGCAGACCCAGCTGATCTTGGCTGCTGTATCAGCTACTGATTTGTATTCAACTTCAATAGACAAACATGCTGTGGTGTGTTGCTTTTTGGAAGACTAGGAGATGGGATTTCGATCAAGATAGATTACATAGGCGCTGGTGGAGGATAAATCTTCCTTGTTCCCCATCAGTCTGCATCAGAAAAGGCATGTACTGAACAAGGGGAATGACAATGAAGTAGTAGATAGTTGTGGACAGTATTGAGTAAATAGCAAAGGAGGCATTTCACCAATTTCTAGTGAACATCGATGGGCTTGTGCATGAATTGTGAGAGTTTGTTTACAACAAAACAAACATCAAACCGAGTGAGAGATATGTACTGAAGGCTTCCTATTGTTGCACGGTAGGTGGTAGGATCAGCCAGAGGAACGCCCATGTCCAAGGTCAGTTTACAACCAGGAGGCAGCGGAGTAGGTGTGGATTTTGCATAAGTCATATTAGTTCGGTGGAAAAGATCTAAAATGTATCTTTTCTGGGAGAGAAGCACACCACCACCGGAATGAGGCTAGACTTCAACGCCTAGAAAGTATGTCAGAGAACCCAAGTCTTTTAATGAAAACCAAGCTGCTAAACATTTAAAGAATTGATTAATAACATGTTCATTATCCCTGGTAATAATGATGTCGTCAACATAAACCAACAGATAAATGAGATGAGAGTCATGATTGAAAATGGAAAGAGATGTATCCTTAGGGAGTTAGAAAAACCTAAAGTAGTAAAAAAAATTTACAATTTATGATACCACGCACAAGGCGCATGCTTTAAGCCATAAATAGCTTTTTTAAGCTTGTAGACAAACCCAACTTTGTCCAGATCATGAAACCCTGAAGGTTGGACCATGTAGACATCTTCAGTAAGGGTGCCTTGAAGAAAGGCGTTGTTAATGTCTAGTTAGCGAAGCTTCCATCCATTGCTGACAGCAATGCTGAGAACTAGTCAAACTATCATAGGTTTTACCACGGGACTAAATGTCTCGTGATAGTCCAGGCTAAGGTGCTGATGAAAACCTTTCACCACGAGTCTAGCTTTATAACGACCCACAGTCCCATTTGAGTTTCTTTTGATCCTGAAAATCCACTTACAACTAACCAAATTTAAAGCATAAGCAGGTGGGACTAAAGTCCGAGTGCCATTGCATAACAGAGCATTAAACTCCTCAATTATGATAGAACACCAATTTGGATTTTTAGTGGCATGGGCAAGGGTGGTGGGTTCTTAAGGCTTAGTGTTTAGTTTGGTAGTGAGCGTAGTTTTTTAATGGGTTTGTGAATGTTGTTTTTGGATTGGGTAGTCATAGGATGACAGGGGAATGGTTCTGGTGGGTAGTGTTGCTGCTAGAGTTGGGGTGGGCGGTGTAGGGATAGGAGTGGAGGAAGAAGGCAAAGAAGATATGTTCGAAAGGTTTTCTAGATCTGGTGATGTAGGAAAGACCACTGGCAGGGGAGATGTTGGAGTGAGAGTCCTCACATCACGTGTAGTTGTAGAAGAATGTGTAGAAGATGCAGAAATGGACGTTAGAATGGTGATACCTGGTGGAATCCACATGTCAATTGCTGTAGATTCCCATTGAGACTCCTGTTTATGTAAAAGAATGATATGGAAAAATATGCTCGATAAAAGAAACATGCTTAGACACAATAATTTTGGAGAACTCGGGTTCAAAACAAAAATAAGCACTTTGTGACAAAGAATATCCTAGGAAAATGCATGGTTTAGACCGGGGGTCTAACTTATGTGCAGTGTAAGGGCGAAGCCAAGAATAACATAAACATCCAACACTACGAAGTTTTTCATAATTTGGGGAATGTTGAAAAATAAGTGCGTAAGGTGAAAGATTTTGTAACGTAGTAGTAAGCATGCGATTAATGAGATAGACCGCGATAGTAAAAGCATAAGACAAAAAAAAATGGTAGGGATGCATGAGTTAAAAGCGAGAGGCTTGTTTCCACAATATGTCTATGATGGTGTTCAACAAAGCAATTGTGTTCAGGAGTGTGTGATGTTGTCAGATGAGATATTCCATGCGTAACAAAGAACTCTGTTAACACAATATATTCACCCCCATTGTTAAAATACAGAGTCATAATTTTTCCCTTGAAATAATTTTCCAATATTGCTTTAAAGCGAATGAAAGTTAGTTTGATGTCAGATTTTTTCTTTAGCGGATAAAACCATATGTATTTAGTGCAATGATCCACAAAAATATCATAATACTTAAAACCATCAACAAATGAAAAACGTGGGATCCATACATCAGAAAATATTAATTCAAGAGGTTTGTGAGAAATCAAAGTGGAGACAGAAAATGGTAACATGTGACTCATTATAGTGACATGCATTGCAGACAAAGTCTTTGGACACTGAAAACGAATCTAAATTATGCTTAGTCAAAATTGTTTTTAAAACAGAAAAAGCTGGATGACCTAATTGAAAATGCCAATTTATTGGAGCGAGTTTGAGACTCGAAAAAGCGTGAGGAGTGACAATGCACGACCAGTCGTACACATCTTCTTTGGTTTTACCCTTTGCGCGAATTTCCCCCATCAACAAGTCCTTCACAAGAAAACACTAGGGTAAGAACTCAATGGAGACATTAGTATCAGCACAAAATTGAAATATAGAAAGTAAATTACGTTTAATATATCAGGCACACATAGGATATCGCGAAGATTAAAGGAGTGAGTGGGGGAGTGAAGTTTAGTGGAACCCAAGTGTGTAATGCGTAAACCTTTACTGTCCCTTATCATAACATCATCAGTGTCGGTGTGTGACAAGTGATGAGCCAGGTTTTGGAGGTTTGATGTGATGTGGTGGGATGCCCCACTGTCCAATAGCCACAAAGAATGATTCAGGGGATTAGTCACCGCAAGGTTAGCCTGCGGTTGCCACAGAGTAAGGCTGTAACTTGGGTCGTTGTTGAGAGGAACAAGACGGAATGAGGGACATTTTTTGGTAGTGTGACCTTGAAGGCCACAGATTTGGCAATAACTTAGGTATGGCCTTGGCGGAGGTCGGTTGCCATTGGTTGTGTTGTGGGAGGCCACAAACTGATTTTTTCCTGGGTAGCGGTGCTGTTGGTCGGCAGAGGAGCACCAATTTCCTCTCGAGTTTTTAGGCGTGGAGTGACCAACGTTGGTGAAGGGATACCGACCACTGGTGCGATTGGTGGGATGCGTAGTAGGTGGAAAACAATTAACGAGCTTGTTGTTTTCTTGGAGCGAGGCTTCAAACATCAATAGCTTTTCATGAAGTTCATCAAAGCTAATAGCATTCTCCCTGGCTTGCACTGCCCTTACCAATTCTTGGTAGTCATCACCTAGTTCTTTTAGGATTTTATCCATCAAATCTTCATTATCAACAGACGCCCCTAGGACTACAAGTTCATCAACTATAGGCTTAACTGATTGCATGAAGTCTGTAATACTAAGGGTGCCTTTGGTCAGCGATTTTAGATTGTCTTTTACATGTTTGATGCAACCCTGAGATGGAGTGGCATATGTGGCAGCAAGGATGTTCCACGTTTAGTGAGATGTTCTGGCTCGAGCAATAAATGGTATAATGGTTTGTGTAATGGATCTGATGATTGCGTTTAGAAGTAGATGGTCTTAACGTATCCAAGTGTGATACTCTGGGTTTAAGGTTGGGTGGTGATGTTTTCTATGTTACTAGTAAGGTATTGTGGTGGGCATGGCTTGGTGCCATCTATATAGCATTGCAATGGACAATAAAGAGTGTTTGAAACTAAAATCGTCATGACAAGTAATTAGTGCTGTTGAGTTTCAACTAAGCTTGAGCTGTGACATTAATGGTCATAAGGGTGGTGTTTGAGAAATCACTCATGGTGATTAAATAAGAACAGAAGGAGAGAGAAATTTAGTAAGAGAAATTTCACTGAATAAGGGGTTATTTGTACCGCAGAAACAACACAGACGAACCAATTACATCAATTAGAGTTCAACTCTACAACAACCTTATCACTTGCATAAGACGTATTTTCCAGGATGTTAGTTAGTCTTTGTTTTACACATGGACACTTGCTTATAGAACACGTATATTCAATAATCAATTTAAACACATTCGGTGTAAGTGTCTAGGATATTACAAGACCAAAATTAACTTATGTAAACCATAATGTTTTTATAGTACTATATATTTATGATGAAACATAAAATATACAAATCACACCAATTCTTCACTCCACACAACAATCCAAGCAAATACAACACAAGAAAATTCACTCCAAAAGAGAATGAAAAAGGCACAACACATGGGGACTTTTTTCTAGGAAACTCAAGTAGAGTCTTGTTTCCTAGTTATTTAAGGATTACATGAATTTATATCCCTCCACACAACTCACAAACAAGCCTAGCAAGAAGTGCTGATACTAGCACTTCAGTTTTATTTTAATATTCCATAGCATCGTCAATAGCAGAAATCATGTCTTCAACATCAGCAACATTTCTATGAATCTGACTTACTTTGAAGAGCGAGCCTTCCTTATGTCTACCAATCTTTTCGCGTAGCTGCACATCATGAATCCAGAGGTAGCAATAAATTTACATGAAGAAGTTTGTATTGGTACTAACCAACTCATCAGAAATAAACCTAGACAAATTATAAAATGTTAATCGTACTCTGTAAGTATTTCTTCATTCTTTTCCACCAGATCTTGACCAATCTTCAAGAGACGGTTCAGGTTTTCATCACTTGAGTCGTCCAACGCGGCTTCAACAAAACTCAGGTCAGCCTGATTGTGACCATAAGATATAAAGTTAGTTTGGTAGGAATTTTAAATTAATGTTTCGTATGATATTACTTTCATAAATTGATTTAAATTATTTTTAATTGTTTTACTCATAAAAAAATCATAAACATTTTATTATACACTATAAATCTTGGTTCGAGCAACCTTCAATTTTATCTGCAGGTGTTTAATGGCATGATATAAAATGCTTACTTGAGAATATCCCAACTTATTCTATATCTTAAATGCAACTCAATGGTACCTGGATACGAATATAGTTTTCACTTAATCCACGTGATTGAAAGATGCTGGACATGTACATCTCAACCATTTCATCTGCTGAAGCCATAAAAATATCAAGCAAAGGATTGGAATTGTCATTTTGCCAAAGCCAATTAAGGATCCCCCACTTGCTAGGATCTCCAACCTCCAGCTTATCCTTTCCCTTTTGTTCTCCAGTTCCAAGGGACAGAAGAAGAATCTTACTGTAATCGACCTTCTTCTCTTTAATTACCTCACATACGGCTAGCAAAGACTGGTAAAATTATAACAGATGAGTTAATTAATTAAATTAACGCATTGTTATTTACTTATTTTTTTATGAACATCGAGTTAATATTTATAAAGCAGGTCATTTAGAGGATGAAAATCCAGCAGAAAAAAAAAGGTCAAAGCTAACGACTCCATGCGGATACGCACTCCCTATTTCTTGATAAATCTATACCAGTGTATATGAAACAAAGTTTGTAAAAACAAATCCAAGATGCAGCATTGTCACTGAATAGACAAAATATTTTCTCAATCCAGAATGATAGCTTCAAATTAAGGCATTGTTATTATCAAGTATCCAGCACTCAACCACCTAAAACTTATTTTAAATTAATAGAAACGTACCATATTCAATCCAAAAACGAGTAAATTATAAAATAGAAAAAAAAAATTACATATGATCTACAAGGACTAAATTATAACATAAGAGGAAAACTTAATTAGTTTTAACAATCTACGAGGACTAAATTATAACTTAATCATCCAGAAACCCTAAAGAAGTGGATTACTGGTTCGCTTTTATCTATAAGCAAATTTCATTCTTCATAGTTCATACCCCTAAACGATATGGGATTCAGTACTAACATGTCTAATTCAACACAAATGCCTTGTTTTTTTTTTTATAGGGTTATAGCTACTTACAGGATTATTGGCTGCTACACCACCATCAACTAAGTGGAATTCCTTGGCGCTGGCTGTCAAAAGATGAGGGGGGAAGTAACATGGTGCTGCTGACGTCGCAATACATACATCGGACAATGGAGGATCCATTGACTCATCCCTTTTCGCCTATGAATTATTCATTAAAAATAATATGAGATAACCTTTGGATAAATATGTTAAAAATAATGGTACGAAATTATTAGAAAATCAAGATGAATGACCTTCAAGGTAGAGAAGATGATTGGCCGAAAACGCTTGATGTCAAAAGTGGGAATTATCACATTAGTGATAGTCTCACTGATTACGAGTTCCTTTGCTAAGCGTCCCTTGACGGTCTCATGCAGATTGTGACCATCATATTTTGGTTGTAGGATAGACATAACCATTTTACGGACTGGTTGAGGAATTCGATCCCAACTTATAATGTACCTCAAGATATTATCGAAAATGTTTGTGTTGCTGCTGCTGTTAATCACAAGATAATACATCTTAGTTACATATGCATGCAAATGCATATTGAATTTTTTCTAGAGAAAAAATATTTTTTTAGGGATATTGTTTAATAGGGAAAAAAAAAACCATGCAATCTATTTTACTTACTTCAATACATCAGCAAGAGTTGCGTTTTGGGGCTTCGTCTTTGCTTCTTGATCATGGTGGTTTGCATCAGTTGATTCTTTTGGAAAAATATTTTTACTTTTTTCAATATAAAAACTAATAATTTCTTTTGCAGTGAACAAAGGTCGCTTCATATGATCAGGAGCAGTAAGCATAGCTGTGATGAGGCCTCCTGTGCTTGTCCCAGCAATGAAGTCAAAATAGTCTGCAATCCTTACTTCCTTATCATTCTCCAAGCCCTGTATCAAAAGAAATAAAATCATTCTAGCAATAGAAATTATGACGACTGCTACCTTTTGAAGTCGTATATAGTGTGCATATATAAACATTATAATAAATCTAGTCCAACAGATGAAGACGAAGTGAATGTCTTCGGACATTATTCAAAGACATTAGAGACCTCACCTATACCATGTAAAATTTTATGTAACTTAAAAAATACATAAGAATATCTTTCCTAAACAAAACACACACACACAAACACATACATAACACCGGTGTGCATATGTATAAGCATTGATCAACAAAACCTGGAGTATGGATTCAAGGTAGCTAAGAACTATGCCAGCAATGATGCCTCTCACTCCTCCACCGTCAATGCTAAGGACTGTGATAACTTCATCATGAGGATCTGGTTGATTTACCAAGATAGTAATAAAACAGCAGTGTCAGCAGTATAGTGATGATATGTAGGTTCAAATATATGTTTTAGCACATAGTTTGGCTACAAATGATGTTATAGATAGGAGAATATATGAAATTCTTGAGCATCAATTGAAAGCTTTGGTACTCACCCATAGTATGGAGATCAAACTAGAATTATTTTGATTGGTTAGTGGTTGCTACGAGCACTTGATGAGCAAGGACCGATTCTACCCCTTTTTATAGCAAGAAAAGGGTGATCCATTGATGGGACAAGATGAATGATTCTAACCGAAAAATAAAGTTCATAGACAAGTGGACCTACAAAGGTGCTTCATGAGCACCATGTCAATATATATTGGTCAATACAATTTGGTTGATTGGTGAACGTAATTTCTTTTTGTTATAAAATGTGAGTTATTTATATTTTTTAATATACCAATTCGTCAATTTTTTTCCCATCAAAATTAACAGCAACATTTATTATACATAATAGCTTAGTTATAAATTAAATTAAATATCCTTCCCAGGAATATGTAAAAAGAGCGAACGGATATTTTAAATGAAAAACGATTGACAATGGCATATTCGCCATGTCAGCTAGTCATGAAACCACTCTCTGCTGCTTTGAACACTCCTCAGTAGTCTCTCTAAAGACTCTCAAAAGAATTGAGAATTGGTCAACGATTTTCTCTTTAACATGTATAGTTAGATCAGTTACCTAGGAAATATGAGTAAATTAAAAGATTGATGCTTGAATTTATTGTTAACTATTTTGGCTTCCCACATAAACAAAAAAGAATTTTTTAAAAAGAGAAAAGAGAAAATACCAAAAATAAAAAAATGACGGAAGAAAAAACAAAAAAAATATATTTATCAATTGATAAGAACATATTGGAACTCCCAGGAAAATACCAAAGACTGGTTGAGGAGGGCCAAAATATACAAAATTAAAAAAATTTGACCCTGTTGACAAAGAAAATTCAATTTTTGAGGAGGAAAATTCAAAATTGTATGTTTAAGGACTCAATTGGAATTTTTCAAGGTTTAATTGAATTTATTAAGAGCTTAATTGCAAGGAAAATTAATTCTTCAAGTCAATTTAGACTTCAATTGGAAGAAATTAAAGTATGGGGGTCAAATTATAAATTTTAAGAGTTAATTTGGTCAAATCACAGACTTAATTTCATAAATATTGAAGTTTAATATGTAATTAGAAACTTGATTGAAGAAATTCAAAACCAAGAACTAACTTGTAAGAAGCGCGAGACTTCAGGTTTTGAAATCGTTGAAATCATGGACCAAATTGAATAAAATTGAAAGTCTGTGGTTAATTGAGATCCAATTGAACAAATAAAAATCCAAGGAACAAATCTAGGGTTAGCAATTGAGTTTGATAGGGGTGAAATTGCATGAAATTAGGAGTTCAGGGGAAATTATGGGTAAACTTAAAAGAAATGGGAAGAATAGGGATTAAATTGAAGATTACCAAATCCCAAATTAAAAAATCCTAATTTGTAGGGTTTAGCCAAAAAAATGTCGTTTAGCTACGGTGCACATTCTTCCTCGGCAGTTTTGACTGATTTAGTAGGCACTTTCAGGTAAGTGAATGTGGCATTTCCGACCACCTCTAAGGTTGTAACCACCACCATTCAACTGATAAACACTCATCTACAACCCCATTTCCATGAAATCAAATGTCTCATTTTTCTCCAATGATCTCATCAACATTTTGTCCATGATCAGTCGCCCCCATGTGTTTTCAGATTCTATGTTGATCAAGTTGACACTTTCAAATGAATAAAGGTGGAGCTACAAATCTCTAAATTGAGCAAGATTGGATCCAACATAAAGGTATGCACCCCTTTTACCATGATCAGGTGGTCTCTGGCAATGTTGACGTTAGTGTTGCTCCAACGAATCAATGAAAATGGCCAACCCAGTTAGCCTTAAGCGATACACTCATTTGCACAAAACCACCAAACTCTTTTATGTGTTCACACTTTAAAACACCAAGAGGGTTCTTGCCAAGGGTTTAAAACCTTTCTCTTAAGATCAAAAGGCTAGAAACACTTCACTTTGACCTCCAATTTTGTTACAAAGCCGCCTAAATCCAAAACCATTGATCCAATGTTGAAACTAACCTAGTTTTGGTTTGTTAAAACCCTAGAAAACTCATCTAGAAGCTCTGAATCCACCTACAAAAGGAGAGGTAATAAGAGGAGGAAGAGAGGAAAAAAAATAGAGAATAGGAAAGAAGCTTTGGTTAAGGTTTAAGAAATCTAATCTAGTTCAGGATTTCAAGGATTCAGTTTGTTTTGTTGGGTTTGACGATAAGAAGAAAGGAAGGTAGCATTAGAAATCCATTCTTATTTGAAGATTTCAAGCTTAGAAGGCACATACCTATAAACCTTGAAAGTTGAGTCCATGAGGCCTACTGGATTGATTTCTATTGTTTAAATGTAATGTTTTGAACGTGTTGATATGTTAATGATTACCTTAGAATGTTATATTTACATATTTGTTTGATTTGAAATATGCTAAAGGTGGCAACAAGGTGTGAATGTTTTTTGTTTAGTTAAGGCATGGTTCCAGGTTCTTGAGTTGTGGTTTAGTTTTATGGTGTCAAAGAATCATCTTAACCCAAAAGCTTAAGCTGTTAGGTGAGGTCCCAATATATAATTTATATTATTCTTTAACACACCCCTTCAAGTGAAAGCCCTTTGGGCTTGAAACATGTATAGGCCCACATTATCTTGTGTTTTTATTTTTATCAAATAAATGGGGATGGTGAGATTCGAACTCGTGACCGTTTGGTCATCAAGGCTCTGATACCATGAAAAAGAACCATCTCAACCCAAAAGCTTAAGCTGTTAGATGAGGTCTCAAGATATGATTTATATTATTCTCTAACATATGAAATGTCAAAAATGTCAATTTCGAAGTCCAGATGGGTTAAAAATGTCTTTTGTTTTGAGTTAGCAGTTTTGGGAATGAAGATTAACGCATGTTTTTTATTTTTTCATGTTTTATTTGGTTTATTTTATTTCAATTATGCTTGTCATTGAGAATGTGATTTGCTGGAATGAAGAAAACATGTTTTAGAGGCTTTGAATGACCATTTTAGGATTGAATAATGTTTCTTGTTTTTGTAGGTAAATTCTGGGTTCATGTTCATTCAAAGAATATTGTCATGGGTGCTTCTTTTAATGTTTATTTTGATTCAATTTTGGTTTCTACAAGTTCGTATATCATTGTTAGTAGGTAATCTAGGACTTTCATACATCAATACAATGTTTTTATGAGTTTTAATCTTAAGGTTTTGGTTTTGAACTGAAACCTATTCTTGATAAAAATCATAATGTTTGAGTAATAATTGAAGCAAAATGACACTTGATTCTTGATATATGCTTGATTGTGATTAAAACCTTGCCTTTTATTGCTTGAAATGTGATCTGGTTTGATGTTCATGTTACTGGGTTTACGTTTGAATGTTCTTGGTGTTCTTCATTCCTTCTATGTTTGATCCATTTTTCTTGAGAAATTTTGAAGTTTTTATAATTTTCTTATATTGAATATGTTTTGGTTTTGGGTCCTTGTTTTGGTTTGTTTTTGGGTCCATCCGGTCGGGTCGACCTAGTCGGGATAACCTAGTTGAGTCAACCTAGTCGGGTTAAAACCAGGTCAAGTCAGTCTTTAGGCCCTATTTGGTTTGCTATTATTTTTGTTAAGCTTTCTTGGTTGAAGGTTGTGTTTGGCAAATATTTTTTTTTGCCAAATATGGCCTTACAAAAAATACACAAAAAATTTATAAAAAATAATAGAAAGAAAAAATGTATTTTTGGGTCAAACATACAAAAAATCATCTTTTTGCTTAAAATATAGATATATAAACAATACATGTTTTAGCATTTTTTTTACAAAATATATATTAGCATGCATTTTGGATTTAATAACCAGCTGTTATTGGATCCATGAGAACTTGACCAATGTCGCACGTCACTCGCGCGGCGTTGTTTGACAATTTTTCATTTTCTATTTGCTTTGATTTGTTGGAAGTCACTACCTAGTATTTAATTAAGGGCTACTAGGAAACCTAGGTGCACTGGTCATGTCAGAGATTCATGGGTAAGGGATTGGTTGTGGTTAGAGAATGTATTAGCACCCCTAACGCACCCTACCTGAGGTAAGCTGCTTCGTGGCTTTGATGTGTTAAAGAAGTTTTAAAAATTGTCTTTTCATTGAATATTAGAAATACGATTTACGTATAAATTCGTAATCCTTTATCGTGAACAAAATCAAAATATTAAATTCTTCTTTTGCCTTTGTTGTTCTATCATAAAATAAATAAATAAATAAATAAACATCCATAAAACAAATACAAACACACACATTCACTTTTACTATATTTTTCTTTTTTACTTTCTTTTTCTTTTGTTTACATACACACTACAAATTATAACATTCAAAACAAAAAGTAAACAAAAAATTACATTAAACAATTTAAAAATTACAAAACAGCCCCTTAAAAAATCCTGGAATTGCTGGTAACATTTCTGTGAAGCCTCAGGTACACTAGGAACAGTGGCGGCGCGTTGCTCCACGCGCCACCGCCACTAGCGGCGCGTGGGTTCACACGCTATAGCAGGTAATTCCAAGAAAAAAGGGGGATCTGGAATGTCTTCTTCCCTTCTTGCCTTCCTCTCCGGCGGTGAGGACCACCGTCACCTGCAACAAGGGAAACAATGCACAAACAGTAGTTGATTTTAATTATATTTTTCTCCTCGGATCTTGTTCTTTCTCTACAACTCTGTTTTCCTTTCGTTTCCTCTTCTTCTCTGTTTCAGGCGGCCGACCCTGAGGTTAAGGCGTCTGTGGCTTGTGGTCGGCGGGTTTTATGGAGGGGGCGGCTGTGTTGAGAATCTCCACTCCTGTTGGTTGCCGTGGCGGTTGGGCTTGCTGCTGGAGGGGAGCTTGTCCGGTGTTGGTGAAGGAGAAAAGTGAGGGAGTGCCTTGGCTAGTCTGAAGATAGGGACAGTTGTGGGGTTGTGTGGGTAGGGTCGGTTGGCTGAAGGAAGAACGACTGAGAGGGGAAGATCTGTGGGAATGGGGCTGCTTCGGGTGCAGGGGCTTGGCGTCTGTGTTTAGGAGGCGTTTGGCTAGGGAAGAGGGGGATGGTGAGGTTGTGAGAGGAGAGGGACGGCTGTGGGGGAGATCAGTCTGGGCGTTGTCTTCGGGTGGCTGGTTTGAGGGAGAAGGAGGTGCAGCGGTTAGAGGGGTCTGTGTGGAAGAAAATCCAAAACCAGTGGGGGGCGCGGCTTGTTTTGGTTTCGGGAGAAAAAAATTAGGTTTAGGGGTTTTTTTTATAGTTTTTTTCTAATGTTTCAAAATTGCCCCCTCTTTTGTGTGTGTTGAAGACCAATATTTATAGGTAAAAAATATTGTTAAGTTTCCAAACTTGGTCCCTCAACTTCTTTTTTTGTAAATTTTGACTTTTTCTTATTTTTTTGGATTTTTCTTATCAACATCACCTTGAATGAGGAAAATCGGTGATTTTAAAATAACACGTTAAAAGTCAAACGCGTTCCAAGATATTTGAAAATTTAAGTTCTTTTGAGACGATGCTAAAAATACTAAAAACAATGAAAATATATTAAAAAAGCATATTTTTTTGGATTTTCGTTGTTTTTCTCTATTTTTGGATTTTTCTGAAAATTTATCAAAACATTGGTCAAAAATTAGGTAGCAACAACCAATATTTCAATAACCCCTGCAAATTTTAATTCATGGGAATTAATTGTCAATATTCTAATATAAATATTGGACCTACAAGTAAATTGCTATTTAAATATTAGAAGTTGACCATAAAATTTTCAGAATTATTCTGAATATTCATCAATATTAATTGAGAGTATTGTTTTACCATACACTAGTTGTGGTACACCCATCCGCCTTTCAGGATAGAAACTGAATCCTGTCAGGGCACCTACATGGATCCTTCCCATAATAATTCATTTGGGCACACATCAAAACACTAGGTTTATTCAAACAAATACATATTCATCCCACTACTAGAAAATCGGTGAAAACCAACGGAATTACTGACATAATTTTTTCGTTAGTAATTTTTATCGATGGAAATAATTCCATCTCTAATTCTGTCAATATATACCAACCGTATCACCGACATATTATATAGTTTTTGGAAAAGTTACAATGGTGTGATGATGTGTATTTTTTTCAGATGATTTTACCGACGGAATGATCGAGGGATTCAAATAGGGATCTTCGTACATTGATGTGGAACATTCACCGGTGGACTCACCGACGGATATACCGACGGAACGTGTCTGTCGGTGATTCCATCGGTAAAAGCCAATACATACCCACTCTGTCGACACTCTCTTCCTCTATTTCTCCTTCTTCCTCCCCATCCCACCTCTCCCCTCCCGAACTGCAGCCAACCACCCATCCCAACTCTCCCCTCCCGAACTGCAGCCAACCACCCATCCCAACTCTCCCCCTCTTCTTAACACAAGCACTCAAGTTTCTTAAACTTTTATACGTGGTCACAACAATATCCGTTCTTGTAGATTTTATCATTTTTTGTAAGTAAATCTATCCTTTTTAGTTTTAACGTTTGAATGTGAATTTATTGTTTTTTTTAGTATATGTTTTTTGTTAACGTATGTACTTATTTGATTGTTATTTGTCAAAGAAACTTGTAGTATGAATGTATAATTTTGTGGTTGTTATAGTTTGTTGTAGATTTTGTCAAATTATATTTATTTGTAAATTGTTGAAACTTTGTTTGAATTACACTGAATTAGATGTGTTGTGATGGAATAAATAATAGCTTGTTTAACGGGTCCGTTTTAATTTTTATCAATTCTATTGCGAAGTTGTGATTTCTATAAATTTATATATGTATAAATTTGTATGGACGTTGATAGTTGATAATTAATAACTGTTTTTTTAGTTTGTTGGATAATGTCGGGGCAAACCAATATTTTTTTATGTTTTTTTATGTAACATAGTTAATTAATACATGTTGTCGTCATAATTTTATAGAGGTTCGATAGAAGTCATGGATGATCGTTCATAGATGTATCGGGACTCACCCCAAGAATTGCGGAGGATGGATTATTGTAACGGGGTTCAGGGTTTTATTAATTTTACAACATCTATCCCGAGGAATTTTACTGATGGCGGTATTAGGTGTCCATGCGGGAAGTGTAAAATTAAAAAGTTTTGTATCAAGATGTTGTAACGATGAATCTTTTAACCAAAGGGTTCATAGAGGATTATCTATGTTGGTATGCACACGAGGAACTATTTGTTCCTAATGTGAGCATGGTAGAAAGGGTGGTTGGGTCAACTTCTAGTGCTAGCAACATGCATGAAGTTGGAAATGACAACAGTAATCCTTACAAGAACATGGTTATGGATGCAATGAGAATAAGTGAAGGTAATGTCAGTGAATGTCCAATCATATAAGAAGAACCTAATGTAGATGCAGCAAGGTTTTTTGATATGTTGAAAGATTCTGATGAACCATTATGGGATGGCTGCATGAACCACAGTAAATTATTGGTCGTAGCATAGGTGTTCACTATCAAGTCAGATCACAGGTTAAGTAAGGTCGGTTATAACAAGATTATCGAATGGGCGAGAAGCATTTTACCTGAAGGGAACAGGCTGAAAGAGAACTTCTATGTTGCCAAGTTCATGATGAAACCCCTCGGTTTAGGATACCAAAAAATTGACGTGTGCTCTAACTTCTGCATGTTATACTACCTTGAAAATGCTGAGCTGACCGAGTGCATGACATGTGAGCATTCTCGTTACAAACCCAAAACTGGTAGAGGGAAGACTCTTGTGGCATATAAAAAACTTAGATACTTCCCAATCACACCTAGACTGCAGAGGTTATTTATGTCACTAAGGACTGCTGAGCACATGACATGACACCAATCACATCATGCGATTGATGGAGTGATGGTGCATCCCTCTAACGACGAAGCCTGGAAACACTTTAATAGTGTGCATCCTCACTTTTCAGCTGAATCATGGAACATGCATCTTGGGTTGTGTACAGACGGATTCAACCTATTTGGGTCATTTACTGCTCCTTATTCTTGTTGGCCGGTCATATTGACGATTTATAACTTGCCACCGGGGATGTGTATGAGGCTGAAGTTCATGTTTTTATCTATGGTCATACCAGGTATGAGAAGTCCGTGGTGGAATATAGATGTTTGTCTTCGTCCGTTGATTGATGAGTTAACGTAGTTGTGGTCCTCTGGAGCTTTGACTTATGACGTCTCCAGGAAACATAATTTTGTTATGAGAGCGGCTTTGATGTGGACTATCAATGATTTCTTAGCTTATAGAATGGTTTTTGGTTGGAGCACACATAGAAAGCTAGCATGTCCATACTGTATGGAGAACAACAAGGCATTCACGCTAACAAACAGGGGTAAAGCTTCTTTTTTTTACTATCACCGTCATTTCTTGCCACCGAATCACAGGTACAGAAAAAACATAAAGGATTTCTTTGTTGGCAGAGTTGAAAAGGATGTTGCACTTTCATGTCTTTCCGGTGAAGAATTGCTTGATGTTGTGTTAGAGTACGGTGACATTGTGTTTGGTCTCCAATCAGGTAAGTAGAAGTTTCCTGTTTTGGTTTGACCTATAATTGGGTGAAGCGAAGTATCTTTTGGGAGCTTCCTTATTAGAAGACCAATCTTCTCCACCATAACCTTGACGTCATGCATATTGAAAAGAACATGTTTGAGAACATTTTCAACACCGTCATGGATGTGAAGGGGAAGACAAATGACAACATCAAGGCTAGATTGGATGTAGCGTTGTTTTATAACCGTAAAAATATAGAGTTGGTTTGTGATGGGTCATGGGTCGCAAAACCAAGAGCAAGCTTCGTGTTAGAGAAAAACGCATAACTACTAGTCTACAAATGGCTTAAGAGTCTGCGTTTCCCTGATGGACATGCCTCGAACATATCAAGGCTGGTTAATACGGAGGAATACAGATATGAAGAGTCATGACTACCATGTGTTTATGCAAACACTCTTCCTATTAGCTTTTCATGATTTGTTGCCAAAGGGGATATGGGATGCACTAACAGAGATCAGTCATTTCTTCAGAGATATATACTCCAGCAAGTTGAATGTTGATCACATTGAAAGGCTTGAAATGAGTATCGTCGAGATAATATGCAAACTTGAGATGATGTTCCCTCCATCATTTTTTGACTCAATGGAGCATCTGCCCGTACATTTACCGTTTGAGGTAAAAGTTGGAGGACCAGTCCAGTACAGATGGATGTATCCATTCGAGATGTTAGATATTACAGTTGCTATGTAATTCATAATTAAACATTTTTTATATTTTTTTAATTGATAATCTTTTATTAATTCTACATATTTATATATATGCAGGTACTTGTTCAATCTTAAAAAAAAGTTAAGAGCAAGGCGCATGTTGAGGCGTCAATATGTGAGGCCTATATTGTTGAGGAGATCTCAACATTTATCTCATACTATTTCGAACCTCATTTGAGATCGAGGATCAACCGTGTTCCACGGCATGATGATGGTGGTGAAGTGCCTTCAAGTGGGAACTTGTCAATATTCTCCAATCCTGGATGACCAACACCTAAAAATGTCGTGAGGGGAAGATATTTGTCTGAAATAGAGTTCAGACAAGCACACTTATGTCATATTTAACTGTGATGAGCTGAGACCTTTTATTAAGTAAGTAGATGTTCGACTTAAACTTTGTCAAGAGTGTACTATTTATGTTTTGTGATACTATAAACTTATATAATTTGGAACAACCTTGCAGGCAACATCAACGATACTTATTGTCTAATAACTCACAGCTGACCGAATCCCAGATCTTTCAATTACAAGATGAATAATTTTCCACGTGGTTTAGAACACATGTAAGTCCTATCACAAACTCATTATCTCTTGCAATGTAATTAATTATACGTCAATATTATATAATACCCATGAAATATTGATTGTTGTTGTATTTAATATACAAGGTTTATCAAATGGGAGGTAGTGCTGCTATTTCACTGTCTTTACAAGCCTGGGCCCTGAAAGAAAAGTCAAGTGCTATAATGGGTATTTTGTCAATGGATATGTCTTTCATACTGAAGAATACAGGCATGGAAGAAAGACATATAAACAACGGTGTTTGTATTAAGGGATCGACTTCTAGTGAGTTTGAAGTTGACTACTATGGTAGATTGGAAGAGGTCATCGAACTGCAATATCATAGCGAGTAGAATATAGTGTTTTTTATTCAAATGTTATTGGTATGACACAACTAATAGAGGAATCAGAGTAGATCCTCACTATGGTCTCGTTGAAATCAACTTAAAAGCTAGACACTGCAACATAAACGACGTCTTTGTTTTTGCAAAGCAATGTCAACAAGTTTATTACACATACACCCCTTCCTTTAGAAAGGACCAATCAAGAGTTGATTGGTTATCTGTTTTAAAAACAAAACCAAGGGGTCGTGTCGAGGTTGTTTAGAATGAGAACGAAGACACAAGTGTGATAGATGAAGTCTTTCAAGCTAGTTAGTTGGTTGAACCATACCGAGTTGCTCCTTCGATTGACTTAGAAGAAAATTTGAATTTTCGTGTTTTCGACGATAGTCTTATTGATGTTGACGCAGAGGAGTTGAATGCTGTTTTGAGCTCTAGTGGACTAGAGAATGTTGATGAAGAAGATGATAACCACATTCAAGAGTGCGATGCAGCTGATGATAACAATTCAATTGAGGACGAAGATGAAAATTCTGACTAAGCATGTTGTAAAGCCTTATTTTTATAATGTAATATTAAGATGATATTTTGGAACATGAAATATTTATTCTTCTTTAATTATCACCTCTTGTTATTATGTTGTGCGTGCTGTAAGTTTGCAATTCAAGATTTTGTGCAGGAGGATAGACAGAAATACATGGAGCAGCTGCAAAAATATTGATAGTTTCACTGACGGAAATACTGATGGCATGGAACCCGTCGGTATTATACCTAGAGTTGAAAAACATTTATGGAATTTTACCACCATCACCGACAGGTACACCGACGGACTGGTACCCGTCAGTATTTTACAGAGACTTGCAAAAAAATTACGGAATTTTACCACTATCACCGATAACTATACCGACAGACTGGCACCCGTCGGTATTTGACCAAGAGTTGCAAAAAGTTATAGTCCCTGCCATAATTGTCGTACATCCCCCGCGCGACGTTCGATGGTGATTTTTTTCTTTTGTTTTGCTTGATTGGTTCTTTGGAGTCGCCACCTAGTATTTTGGTCACTAGAAACCCCAACTGGTCTTTCAGAGATTCTAAGGTAAGGGACTGGTTGCGTAAAGGGAAGGTATTAGCACCCCTAGTACGCCCTACCTAAGATAAGCTACTTGGTGTTTGGTTTGCCTTATAATTGTTATGGTGTTGGTGTTCTCCTAAATAGGTTTGCTATGATGAATGGATTTGGGTTCAAAGACTAAAGGCAAGAACCCCTGGCCAATATTGATCATACCTTTAGATATGTCTACAAAGTGCCAAGAAGAACCAATGCAGATCTCTTGAAATTTGTGTTTGATTCAAATTAAATTTATTAAGATAGAAATCCAAGGAGATTCCATGTGCTTTAAAAGCTCATTTTTCCCTTAGTATTTCATACTCTCACGACTTATAAACCGTGGAGTTAAAAATTGAAATGTCCTTAATTATAATCAAGGCTTTTTTCAAGGATGTGTGATGACTTGTTATTCCTAGAAAATTATTTTGGATATTTACCACTTATGGTTTCTTTATCCAAATATTAACAGTGAGTAATAACAAGTTATTCCCAATAATATTTTGGATATTCATCCTTTTGGGTTTTCTTTATCCAAACATTAACTGTGAATAATAGATGAATTCCCCTAAAATAAGATTTTTGTATTTTTTGGAATATTGACCAACACCATTTGGAGTTTTACAAACATGTTGTAAAATCCAGAAATGCAAGAAAATAATTTTTGTGTTTAAGAAATCCATGCGAACACATTTTTCAAAACTTCCAATATATTTTTTTTATTTATAAAAAGAACGTTCAAAACATATTAGGGTATTGACCGTATGCAACACACAAAATTTTTTTTTATATATTTTCTTTGCAAAATACACACACATCACAGTTAATCACAATTAAAGTCAACAAACCACATATTAATCAAATTCTTAAGGCTTTAATAAATCAGCTATTAAATCTCAGAATATATGTAGAAACATGTTCTTACATTTTCACGAGAAATACAACATGATTTTATTTGTCCTTTAGATACTTGACCATATACCAAATTAAAACATTAAATTCATTTTTTTGTCTTTTTGATTTTATAATTCAATAACATACATAAAAAAACTACAAACACACACAGATCCTTTTTTATTATTTTTTTCTCATACACCCACATGTAATTACTAATAACAAAAATTTAAAATAAAAAAATTACATAATACCCCCTAAAAATCCAGGAAACTGTTGGGAAGGCTTCCTGCACCAAAAAACAGTGGCGACGCGTCTCCTCCACGCGCCACCGCCACTAGCGGCGTGTGGGTTCACGCGCCGCCGCATGAAAAATATAGGAAGAGGGTGGATCTGGCTCATCTTCTTCTCCTCTTCCTTTCCCTGCCGGCAGTGACACCCACCGTCAACTGAAAAAGAAGAAAAACACAGGCAATCGATTTTATTTAGGTATTTTTTAAATCTGTTTAAAACCTTTCGTTCTCGTTTCCTCCTTGTTCATTTTTTCTGCCAATGTCAAATCGGGTGGTTGGGGTAGCGATGGGGTTGGCCTTGCTGCTGTGCGCGTGGCCGCTAAGCTGCTCTTAAGATGGGAGTGGTTGTTCGGTCGGCGATGGGGCTATCAGATCGGCAGTGAGAAGAAACCAAAACGGCTAGCGAGAGGGAGACCGTGACTAAGGCGGAGACGGGAGTAGCTGAAGAATACAGTGAGGGGCTGCCACCGTGTTCAGTTTGAGGAAGAAAGGAACGGCTGTGTGGCTGCTCCTGTGTGGAGGAGATGGGTGTGTGTGGGTCTGGGAGGAGAAGATGATAGGGAAAAAACTGGGGGAACAATGGAGGTCGGTCTACGGGGGAGAGTGAGATCTGGTGAGGGAGAAGAAAGGAAGAGTGTCGGCTAGAGGAGGGAAGCCTTGTCCGGCTGGAGGAGGGAAGCCTTGTCCGGCTTCAGGGAGAAGAAACCGATGGTTCAAAATCCTAAAGCAGGGTTTCTCCTTTTTTTTTAGAGGGAGGCGGTGGCCCCTGTGTCAAAAGGGAGAGGTTTAGGGTTTTTTGTTGTTCTCTCAAATGGTGTAAAATCCCTTGTCAGTTTTCTCCCCCTTTTTTTATGACTGGAGGTTCACTTATATAGAAAATCTCTACACGTGCTATTCAAGGAAATATTGCAATAATTATTGCAAAGATTGTCTTCTATAACCAGCGCCAACAAATCCTATATATATGGTGTTTTATATTGTAGTGATTATTTTCCATAACCATCATGAATCAAATTATATATATATAAATATATGGTATTTTATATTGCATTAATTATATATGATTCAGTAATTATCTCCTTGACATATTGCTTCCTTAATATTAGCCCCCCATGCTCTATTTTGTTTTTATTATTTTTTTATTTTTGGTTTTGAAAATTTATCAAAACATGGGTTAAAAATTGGGTAGCAACAATAATCACCGACGGTTGGCACACATCCCGAAGCGCACGCCTGTAAGAACGCCTGGTCTGTTGGCACAGTTACCGATAGATTTGCCGACGGACGCAGCAAATCCAAAGTGCTCGTGCTCTGACACACGTTTACCAACGGATCGAAAAGTATGGCGGGATTTTCAAAATTTTTGATGCGAATATCAATTAATACCAACAGACATTACCAACAAAATTTAATGCCACCGACAATAATAAATATTATTCAATGTTCCATTGGTAATTCCTTCGGAAACATTGTAATATAAAACCCTCCCCCCTCCTAGTTCATTTTTTCTCTCGGCTCTTCATCTCTATTTCTCTTCTCCTCTCCGTTTGTATTAAGTTTGTGCAAGAGGTTTTCTTGTTTTGGTGGTAGTTTTAAACATATTAAAAGTTATGTATTCTTCTTTCTTTATCTTTGTATTTTTTTTATTTTTTATTTTAATTATGATTATTTTTTTGGTGTTCTTTATTTTGTGTATTGTTTGTAGATAAAATCTTTAAATCAACACACTATTAAGGTAAGCATTTTTTATTCCTAAATTTATTTTGAATTTATGTAGTGTTTTTTAGTTTTGTGTATTGTTTGTTTTGTGTTTAGGATGTTTTGTGTGGTGTTCTTTAGTTTTTTCTTTTTATTTATTAATTTTATGATATTATTGTTTGTATTGCCATAAATATTATTGTTGAATTTATGTTTAAAATGTTAATTGAAATATAGAATTAATTAACTTGTTGTTGCTTATGGTAAGATTAATTTAAATGAAATATATCATTAATTAATTTGTTGTTTTTTTTCCTTACAGGCTACGTCTCTTGGACGTGAGCTGAGTCCAATGGAGCTATTTGTAGAGATGCACGTGCGGAGTCAAGATTGCTAAAAAGGGTTGTAGCAGTACGTGGACAACCGTGCTTATCACTTTGTGGTATGTTTGTTCAATCATTTTATTTCGTAAGTTATTGTTTTCTTGAATTGAATATGATGATTTTTTTAAAAAATTTCAGGATACCTATAATAGCTGATTGAGGGAGAGATCCTTCGACCCATCCGAATTTTGATCTGGATTTGTGGATGGAGGTCGGATCATCTGGTGGACCCGATAAAAATCAGGAATACAGGCTCTCCAACACTATGGCCAAAAACTTGCGGTCGGCCAGTGGTGTCTCAACCGTTGGGAGCTCTCTATCAGTATCGAACACCCAGTCAGAGGAGTTCATAGCCTTGAAACAACAATATGAACGCCTCTCGACGGATTATGATCAGCTCCGTCAAATGGTCATGGAGATTAGATCAAAGATGGGTGATGATCCATATGTTGTTCCTTTTTTGTTTTACGGTCCCGGCAACAATCAGCCTCCTCCTCCTCCAGCTTCGCTGCTATTTTAGTTTAATTTTGTTTTTTAAAACATTAAATTTGTAATGAATATTTGGATGAATATTATTTAACATTATTTTTACATTTTTAATGTTTAATACAAATTTATTTGGTTATTAAGTTTTTTTACTATTAATAAATAATTAAAAAAATATATATATATTAAATAAATACCGACGACTTTCCAGATGGAACCAGGCCGTCGGTATTTTACCGAGAGTTGCAAAAACATTACCACCCATGCCACAATCACCGACGGATATATTCCGTTAGTATTTACCATTACTATTATCAACGGATATATTCTGTCGGTATTTGGCAGAGAGTTTTGAAATATTTACCGCCCATGTCACAATCACTGACGGATAGTCTGTCAGTGAAATATTGGCAGAGAGTTCTAAGGTTCCTCATAAAATTTCAACTCAATCCGATGGCCGGATTGAAAATTACATCCAATAACGTAAAACTAGTCGAATTGTGATTTTTCGTCAAATTTCTGAAATTTTAACCCAAGTTAAGGCATCATATTAGAAGGCTCCATGCAAAATTTCAGAATTTTATGATAACCTAATCAAGAGTTATGAATTTTTTTTTAACATAAAACTAGTCAATTTATGATTTTTTGCCCGGAGGTTTTACACCATCGGTGAGCCCGTCGGTAAAAATATTACCCATGATTTTCGTGCCTCATACCGATGAATTGAATCCGTCGATAAAACTGTTTAATGGTGTGGTGTCCAAATCCATAGACAGACTACTGGTTAGAAACCCATCAAAACCTTTAAGCCACATTCAACCACACAATGCAGCTTACCTTAAATAGGGTGTGCTAGCAGTGTTATTACCTTTCATAACCACAACCAATCCCTTACCCTTAAAATCTCTAATAAAACCACTACACCTAGGTTTCCTAGCAACTCTGAACCAAACAATTAGGTGGCAACTCCTATAACCACCTAACATTGCGCGTCCACGTGCAACAAAATTTATAAAATTATACGAGTGAGAAAACTCATTTACAAGGATTCTTTGATAGATTTTCCATATTGATTTCTTTTTTTATAGGGAAAAAATTGTAGGTCCAACATGACCTAATTTTAAGAGCCTAACTAAGCAATGGTTAGGCCATTGACCCAACTAGAGAGAAAGAAGAGAAAAGAAAGATGAGGAAGAGCATAAAAGCAAATGAATGAGGATGCACAACCTAATTGATACAGATTATTATGACAAGTTAGTTGTGGATCTATCACTACTAAACTATATGAATAGTCTTGCAGAAATGTTTATGGACTGAAGCGATAGGGTTAAACCCAAAATATGATTAATAAAAATAAAGTATCTTGGGTGTCTTCTGATAGTTATGGTGTTCGATGCCTTATGTTATTGGCTTTTGTATTGTTTTCTCTCCATGGAAAAACTAAAATAAGATCATAAAATCTTTTAATAAAGTTTATGACCACAACATGATATGAGAGGTTAGGATGTTCGCACGTATATTCTTTGGTTGTTTGATATTAAGTAATGGTTTGTTTTGTAACTTTAATTGATTTTACTCATAACTCTAGGAGCATTTCCATGCCTAATTAATATAAAAGGCCTCATATAGAGCTTGATTATTTATGCAAGAAAAATCAAGCGTAAAAGATAAGGTCACTTTATGAACTTTTTGGTAGCTAACCATGTTCTTGATTTTCAATCCGTCAAACCATAATTGCAATAGAACAACTATGTCATGATAATATTGATATCTTATTCTAATTCATGGTTGATATTGATGCATATATGATCAACTAAGAAATTAGCTTAAACTTTGCCTTTAATTGCCTTTTATGGCATATTGTAGATTAAATTTAGATAATGCTAATGTCTATATGCCAATTCAACATCTTAAAAAAGATTTTGATATCATATATATAATTTAATCTATTTTATAGATTACATAAACATCAACAATAATAAATATGATAGTGTAATTTAATATAAGTGAAATACACAAACAAATATAATTTTTTTATTGATGTATATCTTTCTTCAACATTTGTGAGGACACAACCGAGATAATGCACATCCTATTCATCTCCAAAGTCAATTTCTTATAATAGCATGTTGTCATTTTATCCTTAAGCTATAGAAATGTGTAGCCTAAGGGCATCTGAGGCCTTTGTGAGGCTAAAACTAGAGGTTTAACTAGATAAGTATTTAAATCTTAGAAAGCAATTTATTGCCTTCATTCCATTAAAACTCACTAGAGCTATTTCCTTTCAACAGCTCATTCAAAAGGTCTGGTCTTTCTTATAATATTTGCAATGAACCTCCTTAAAAAATTAATATTGTCAATAAGGACTTGCAATTCTCTTTCTTATTATGAGGTCGTGCTTCCATGATTTCTCGCGCTTTATTTATGTTTATCTTTATTTTTTCAATTATGCACTGAAAATCACTTCCATGATTCTCGTTCACTAATGTGCTTGCTTGCACACCAAAAACACATTTTAGGAGGTTAAGTTTTATTAAATAATTTTTTTTTATTAATTACTTGATTTTAGGTTTTAGACAAGTGGTGGTTGGGAGAGACGGGTGAAGCTGGTTGGGGTAATTATCACTTTAAAGAAGAGAAAATTAAAGTCATTTATTCATCTTCAGTTTTTCACGGTCCAAGATTCTCTAACAAGTTTTAGTGGTAAAATAGAATATTTATTTTCAATTTTCATGAACTTTTAATGATGAACGATACACAAGAAATATATATTACTAATAAATTTCATTTTTGATAAAACACAATTTGTGTTAAAAGAATAATTAAAAATCTGCAAAATCCCTGTCTTTTTATAACAAGTTTTAATGGTAAAATAAAAAAAATTCTTTAAATTTCTTATGAATTTTTAATGATGAACGATATAAAATAAATAAATATTATTAAAAAATTTCAGTTTTAATTAAACCCCGATTTTGTTAGAAAGATACATAAAAAGTTTATGTATTCATTTTTTTCTGACCATTTATTAGACACAAGTTATGACAGATTATGACAGCAAAAGTAATATGAACGAGAGCCGTCAGGCAGAAAAGCAACGCTTGACACTCCACAAGAAGGTAAGAGATACTACGTCACCATTTCACATTGCATTATTTTTATAAAATTCAAATTCAACTATGAAATTCAATGTGTCAGCAAATCTACTAAGGTCCGACGTCCCGGTGAAGATGATGGAATCCTCTCCAATTGATAATCTCAAAAGATAAGTTGTATGTAAGAAAGAGTATTAATCAGCATATCCTACATTGAATAAATAAAAATAATATAAATCAATTAAAAAAAGTTAAGAACCAACCGCTTGCTATAAGTCATAAGTCGGAGCCTAAACTCATTTGTCAACTCAACAAGTTTTAAAATAGTAAAAAAATAAGAAACAAACATATTTTTCCAAAAAGTTAAACCCATAACATTTCCTAACCAACCAGGTAAGATTGCACAAGCGCGTAGAGTCTTTTGAGTTGGAAAGAAACCTGCCACTATCTTGTGTTTCTATTTACAAATTAATTACATATAATATGGATTGTGAGATTTGAAGTCCTGATTATTTGGTTATTTAGGATGTGATATCATATTAAATAATCAATTCAATCTAAAAATTCAAATTGTTGGGTAAGGCTCTAAGATATGATTTTATATTACTCTCTAACACACTTTATCAAGTGTCTTCGAGTTTGAAACTTCTACTGGCCCACCACGATCTTGCGTTTGATTCTTACAAATTAATTAGTATTAAAGAGTAATATAAAATCATATCTTGAAGCAATCACGAGTTCGAATCTCTTTACCTCTATTCTATTTGATAGAAATTAAACATAAGGTAGTGTGAATCTATACAAGTTTCAAGTTTAAAAGTTTTTCACTTGAGGAGGTATTTTAAAAAGTAATATAAAATTATATTTTAAGGTCTCACTTAACAACTTAAACTTAAGGAGATATGTCAAAAAATCAAGTTTTCTGTTTTGTTTTACAAAAATTTAAAGGAAAAAGAACCACAAGATTCTAAGTGATTGAAATCAAAACCACAAATTTCTCTGTGACTATATACGATAACGAAGCCTTTGCTTTCAAAATTGGTTAAAGAGGGCCACCGGAAATTAATTTCGCTTGTCTTGACTTTTGTCGAAATTTCTAAGTCTTCAGATGCGTTTCCCATGTACAAAATAATTAATTTTCTGGTAGAATATTGTTGCTGGTATCTGTCATGATTAAAGCTATGGACCATGATCCATCACTAGTCTCTCCTCATTCATTTTTTTTGCCCAATATTTTCCGTGTCCTTTTCTAATTCTGTTTTTATTTTCAACTTTTTGGAATGATTCTTTAAAAACAAATCCAACGAATTATTTAAGAGTGTAATATTTTAAAAAATTTTATTCATTAAGTTTACGCGTATTCATCGCAATGCATAAAATGTTATAAATATTATAAACTAATGTTTAAATTTACAGAGATAAAATAAAACGGTGTTCAAATGTGGGGGTCAGAATAATTTTCCTTTTTATGTCTAAATTCTGGCCTTCAAAATGATCATGGGGTGCCCTGGTCGGTGAAAACGTTCGACCAAATTTGAACTTGGTTATAATTAGTTTGTGATAATTTTTTTTTTTATCAAAGACAAATTTTCTAAGAAGGATATAAAAAAATTTTATGTATTCAATTTTTTTTTTTGAACATTTATTAGACACTGACACTGTACTAGGTGAGGAATGTGAACTAGAGAAGTCTAGCAAACAAGTTCAGCAACATGAAAGAGAGGAGTCTAGCAGACAAGCAACCCTTGACATTCCACAAGTGGATAAGAGTTACTAACACCAGTAGAAAATTAGAAAATATCAATGAAATAATTGGTTGGCATATAATGAAGATTTGAAAAGATGAAGGAAAGATAATAATTTGCTTGAATACATATTATTGACATTAGGTCGTGTATTTGTACAGGGAGACATTCCTACAAGTCAGGAATGGAAAGCTACATTACAGGGTATCAAACTATAAGATAGGCATTACAATAGGAAGATAATATACACTGATTCTCTATTACTAAATAAAGAGATTAACTTCCTAACACTCCCCCTCAAGTTGGAGAGTGAATATCCTGCACTCCCAACTTGCGAATCATGGGAACAAAATTCTCCTTGCTCAAAGGCTTGGTCAAGATATCTGCTAGCTGGTGTGCAGAACTTACATATCTTGTAATTACTGAACCATCTTGAATTTTGTCTCTAATGTAATGGCAATCCATCTCAATGTGTCTAGTTTGCTCATGGAAAACTGGGTTGGCTGCAATGTGTAAGGTAGCCTTGTTATCGCAAAATAACAAAGCTGATTCATGATGTGTTAGTCTCAAATCTCTTAATAGATAACGTAGTCATGTCAACTCACAGCAAGCTCCCGTCATTGCACGATACTCTGCCTCGGCAGAAGAAAGAGAAACTGTTTTCTGTCGCTTCGACCTCCAGGATATTAATGACGGTCCAAGAAAGACACAATAACCTGTGGTGGATCTCCTAGTAAGTGGACAACCTGCCCAATCCGAGTCACAATAAGCCCTTAACCTGAAGTCACTATTCGAAGAGAAAAATAAGCCTTGGCCAGGTGCACCTTTCAAATATCGGACAACCCGAAGAGCTGCCTGCATATGAAGTTTTCGGGGTTGATGCATAAATCTACTTAGAACATGTACTGCATATGTTATATCTGGCCTCAAAACAGTGAAGTAAATTAATCTACCAACCAATCTTCTATACTTACTCGGTTCTTTGAGCAAATCACTCTTGTCTGATAGTTTCAAGCCTCGTTCCATAGGAGTAGTAATTGGAGCTGCACCTAACAAGCCTACATCCTCAATGATTTCTAATGCATATTTCCGTTGGGAGATAAAAATCCCTTTATTAGAAGTAGAAACTTTAATACCCAGGAAGTATTTCAGATTACCAAGGTCTTTAAGATTGAAACGACTATGTAGGAATTTCTTAGTGGCAGAAATGCTAGCAGGATCATTTCCAGTAATTAAAATGTCATCTACATATATTAAAAGAGCAGTAAAGAGCTTGCCTTGTGTTTTGGTGAACAAAGAGTAATCGGCTCGAGATTGACCGAAACCAGCAGAACAAATAGCCTCTGAGAACTTAGCGAACCATTGTCGAGATGCCTGTTTCAAGCCGTACAGCGACTTATGTAAGCGATATACCAGATTCTGCTCCCCCTGTCGCTGATGTCCAGCGGCAGAGACATATAAATTTCTTCAGCCAGATCGCCATGAAGAAAGGCGTTGTTAACGTCTATTTGGTGCAAAGGCCATCCACGAGCTGCGGCTAAAGAGAGCAAGCAGCGAATTGAAATAATCTTTGCAGTAGGAGTAAACGTATTTTGATAATCGATGCCCTCCAGTTGAGTGAAGCCCTTAGCGACTAGCCATGCCTTGTACCTTTCAACAGACTCATCTGATCGAAGCTTGACTTTATACACCCATCTGCAGCCAATGGGAATTTTACCAGTAGGAAGCAGAGTAAGAGTCCAGGTGCCATTGGCCTGAAGAGCCTGTAATTCAGAATTCATGGCCTCCTGCCACTCAAGATGAACAATGGCCTTTGAATAAGACCTAGGCTCTGTTATCATACCGAGTTGAGCAACAAAAGATTTATATTGAGGCATATATCTGTGATATGAAATATGGTTAGCCAGAGGATGACAAGTACCTTTAGTTGGACCCAGCGACAATGAGGTTGATTGGTTGGAGTAAACATTGTTGCAAACAAAATCCTTGAGTTTGACCGGCATACCGGTTTGGCGACTAGAGCGATGGAGGGGAATTGGATCGGGAACAGGGGTAGGTGAATGGGAAGGTGGAATTGATGAGGGTTCGGATGATGGATCAGGCGAAGAAGATGACGGTGAAGAAGGATGTGGTGGTGATGAAGGAAGGGAAGGGGACGTGTGGGATGGTTCTGGCAAAGGAGAGGAAGGAGATGCATGTAAGGAATTTGGTAAAGTAGGAGGCGTAACAGTGTTTGACAGAGAAGCATCTGGTGTGGGAGAAAAGGAATTGGGCCAGGGAATATCATGGGCCACAAGAGGAATTGGGCCAGGAACGGTTGGAGAAGGAGAAATGGGCTGGACAGAGGTATAAGGAAAAGAAGTTTCATGAAAATTGACATCACGGCTTGTGAAAATTTTGCTAGTCGACAAATCAAATAATTTATAGGCTTTTTGTCCAATGGGATAGCCAATAAAAAGTGAAGGAATGGAACGATGATCAAATTTGTGAGAAACACGGACATTAGTAGCATAAGCTAAACAACCAAAGACACGGAGATGAGAAAAAGAAGGTCGTTTTGAGTAGAGAAGTTCAAAAGGAGTTTTTAAATAAAGAACTGGAGATGGTAAACGATTGATGATGTGGACGGCGGTAAGAGCACACTCCCCCCAAAAAAGGGTAGGGAGTTGAGCTTGAAATTTTAAAGCTCGAGCCACCTGTAAAATGTGACGATGTTTACGTTCCACAACCCCATTTTGTTGAGGCGTGTAAACACAAGAATGTTGAAAAATGACCCCATGATCTTGAAAAAAAGAACGTAGTGAGGTGAATTCTCCACCGTTGTCGCTTCGAAAAAATTTTATGTGAGACTCAAATTGAGTCTGAACAAAACTGAAGAATTTTTTTAAAAGTGACTATGCTTCATCTTTTTGTCGCATTAAAAATATCCATGTGAAACGAGTAAAATCATCCACAATGGTAAGAAAATAATGAGCACCAGTAAGAGAAGGGTGTCGATAACGACCCCAAATATCACAATGAAATAATTCAAAAGGTTTTAGTGAAGAAATTGTACTGGGACTGAAAGGTAAACGACCCTGCTTAGCCAAAGGACATACAGGACAAGCATTATTTGACTTAATCGAAAATTTAAATAATTTCGGGCTATAAAACTTAAACGGGAAGATGATGCATGACCTAAGCGATGATGCCAGAGATCGGTGGATGAGATGGTAAGGTTGCAGGATGGCTGTTTTGTGGGTGAGGAGGAGGTGTTTACGGGAGTCTTCTTCGCAAGTGCCGATAAATAATATAGACCGTCACGTTGTTTACCCAAACCAATCATCCTCCTCGTAGCCAGATCCTGCAAAATACACCAATAAGGGAAAAAGGTTATTGAACAATTCAGGCCTCTCGTCAGACGACTAATTGATATCAAATCAACTTTGAAAGTAGGAACACATAGCACATTATGCAAATGATAGACAGAATTCAAAGGCAACGATCCTTTCGCAACAATATTAGCTTTGTCTCCGCTATGTAACATTACAGGAGGTAACGAAAAACTTTTATTTTTGTGAAAAAATAATTTAGATGACGAAGAAATATGATATGTCGCCCCCGCTATCAATGATCCAATTACGGGAAGCGATTTTAGACAAACCTGGCATGGTCACAACATTGGCCTGAGACATAGAATCATCATTTTTACTAACAAGCGATAAAAGTTGTTTCAACTGATCCTTTGAAATCCCAACAACCTGGCTGCCACCAATTTTAGAAGATCCCTCGGTAACATTATTCACTGCAGGCCTAATTCTGTTGCTGAATCCTCTTGAGCCCGAGTTAAATTTAGCCTTTGGATGGCCCACTGGATAGCCATTTAATTCATAACAAGTTTGGACCTAGTGTCCCATTTCTCCACAGTGTGAGCAATTGGGGCGTCCTCTACCTGTGCCTGCACCATGTCTTCATCTGTCTTGCTTGAAATTTTCAGGCTGTCTCTCTTGTGATCGTGATTCTTGTGACCCATATAGACGGTTGAATCGTTCATGCCTGACTGGGTTGGGTTTGCTCCGAACCGCCACAGCTGCACTGCTGCTTGAGTCGATTGCAATGTGTGTTGAACTCAGGAGGCGTTGTTTTTCTTCTTGAGAAACAAAGGAATACGCCTACCGAACTGAAGGAAGAGGACTCATAAGGAGAATCTGTCCACGAATAGCACTGTAAGAGTCATTCAGCCCCATTAGAAATTGCATTAATTTTTGCTGATCTTGTTGTGTCCCATGTACTGCAGTATCGTATGAAGCCAATTAATCCCATAAAGCTTTCAATTTGGTGTAGTAGGTAGAAACAGAGAGTTGTTCTTGTTTAAGATAAGCAATGTCTCGTTGAATCTCGAACATACGAGGTGCATTGCTTTGAGAGAATCGTTCACGAAGATCTTCCCAAACCTCATGAGCAGTAGAATAATAAATCACACAATTTGAAATTTCCGAACTGAGAGCATTGACGATCCAGGAATGGACCATATCGTTACATCGAGACCAGGTCGCGTAGCCTTCAGGATCAGTTTCTTCTGAAGGAGCTTTGATTGAATCATTGACAAAGCCTAACTTATTTTTAGAGTTCAAAGCCAAAGTCATAGCCCTTTTCCAAGTGGAATAATTGTCTTCGTTCAAAGGTTTGGAAACCAAAACCAAGCCCGGATGATCTGAATGGTGAAATAGGGGTTTGAGATATTTGCCTTTGAAAGATCTGCAGAAGTGGTAGGAACGACAATCTCCTTGCCTGTGTAAATTGTTGATGCTGCTTCATTTGTGGACATGATGGCTGGAAAAGGAAGATGCTACACGAGTGACTTGAGTGCAGCGATGAACAGCGATGGATCAAGATGAATCAGGATCTCAACTCTGCTCTGATACCATGAAAAGATGAAGGAAAGATAATAATTTGCTTGAATACATATTATTGACATTAGGTCGTGTATTTATACAGGGAGACATTCCTACAAGTTAGGAATGGAAAGCTACATGGGGGATAAAAACACCCGTTTCTTCCACCTTTTGGCAAGTTTGAGGAATGGCCGCAACCACATCAGCACGATTGAACTGAATGATAGATTTTTAGTCTCTCCAAATGACATCAAAGAGGGTGCTGTCAACTTCTTCTCATCTCTGTTTGCCAAGCCACAATGCAAAAGAATTGAAATGGGGGGCTCGGGATTCTCTAAAATCTCAGAAGCAAGATCAGTTTGGTTAGAAAGATTACCTTCATTGGAGGAAGTGAAGCAAGCTGTATGGGATTGTGACGGTTCAAAAGCCCCCGGTCCTGATGGGTTCACCTTCTCCTTCTATAAAAAGACATGGAATCTTATCAGCTCCGACATCTTTGTGATGGTCAAAGAATTTTTCAGAACAAGTAAATTACCAAAGGGAATTGGCTCAACCTTTGTAACGTTGATCCCGAAGACTAAGGGGTCGTGCAGATTCTCCCAATTCCGGCCGATTAGTTTGATTCATGGGTTGTATAAAATAGTGGCAAAACTATTGTCCACTAGGCTCAAAAGTGTCTTGCCAGATGTGATAAGTGTAAACCAGTCTGCTTTCATTGCGGGGCGTCAGATTCTAGATGGGTTCATGATAGCAAACGAGGTTGTCCATACTATTCGCAGCAAGAAGGACCACGGGTTTTTGCTAAAGGTAGATTTTCATAAAGCCTTCGACTCGATATTGTGGGAGCATATCGATTCTACCATGGACTATATGGGTTTCGGCTCTCACTGGAGGAATCTGATTTCTGAATGTTTGTCCACATCTAAATTGGCCATCCTCATAAACGGCTCTCCTAGCAGAGAATTCAGTGTGGAGAGGGGTCTCAGGCAAGGGGACCCCCTCTCTCCTTTCCTATTTGACATAGCAGTTCAGGGGCTATCAGTTTTATTCAACAGGGCATCTGATTCGGGTTACTTCAAAGGCTTGCAGACTTTTCCAGGGCATCACATAACCCATTTGCAATATGCAGATGACACTTTGATTTTCCTGCCAAATGATTATTCCTCTCTTCTGCATGCCAAGAGGATCCTTCGCTGGTTTGAGATCATTTCCGGGCTGAAAGTTAATTTCTATAAGAGCTCACTTATAGGAATTAATTTGGACAACGAATACACTTCAGGTCTGGCTAACGCAATTTTCTGTCGTAGTGACACTTTCCCAGTCACATACCTTGGGCTGCCTCTTGGTGCTAACCCAACTAGGCTCTCCACTTGGAAACCGGTATTGTCAACAATCAGAGCAAAGTTAAGCAACTGGAAAGGGAAGTTTCTGAGCATGGCTGGGAGAATATGTCTTATCAAATCTGTCTTAAACTCTCTACCTCTATACTACATGTCTGTTTTTACTATGCCAAAGGGAATTACAAAGGCTATATCCTCCATCAATC
>Ga0325405_1000460_pt1 | contig 39045 bp, 19 predicted proteins | sample PopdelMetagenome_21_FD_205663 | JGI IMG/M metagenome (GOLD analysis project Ga0325405, IMG submission 205663) | Populus deltoides microbial communities from Bellville, Georgia, United States - Xylem-Control-R2 | ecosystem: Host-associated > Plants > Phyllosphere > Stem > Wood/Secondary xylem... | reverse complement strand
CAATTATAAAAATAAGGACCCAAGTTAATATAAAAAATAAATTTTAAGAGATAAAATTGAAAAATAAATATTTAAAATAATATATATATATATATATATATATATATATATATATATATATATATAGCAATCAAAAGTTTGAGGACCAAATTTGATATAATCAATAAATAATATGACATTTCTAATTTTTTCACAACTTCCGGAAAGTGTTTTCAGCTCAAATTTTTCAGGAAAATACTTTCACGAAAACCAAGCTAAATTTTTCTTTGACTGGAAAGTGTTTTCCGTTGACCAATTTTTCTAATGACAGATAAACACAGGAAAGTTTAAAAAGTAGTTTTCCAAAAACCACTCTTCAGGAAACAAACATGGCATACAGTTTTCCATTTTTATGTACCAAGTTATCACATTAATTCCATTTCTCATTTTCACAATTCCATAAACATATACACACACACACACACACGGCTAAGTAATATTATTAACATAAATTGCACCACATTATTTCCTAGCAATATCTTAATATTACACATCTAAATATTACTAAAATACTAGAGTAATTACATTACATTAATTTTACATGAAAATGACTAATCCCACAGGATATATTTTCATATGCATTTAACAATATTTTCCTGTACACTAGAAGTCTATTCTATTATTATGTTTACATCAATATATTCAAAAGACTATTACATTACAATTTTTTTTTAACCGTGAATATTCAGATCAGTTTACACACACCTTGACTAATTTTCAAGACCCTGAAATTACATTACATTATCTTAATTTATAAATATGAAGTCTTTTACAAAATCTATTACATTATATTAATTTAATCTATAACTATGGAATCAACCACTTAATTCGCACCCCTATGTCTCTGGTCTGGAATGTGAATGTCTTGTACAACAAACATATAAGTTACGAATTAACTAGTTATATGACCCACGCTTTGTTGTGGATCAAATATTTTTATTTTTTATAAAAAATTATCCATGCAGGTTTTTTCAATGCATTTTGATTATTCAAAAAATATAACAAATCAAAAAATTTTTGCACATATATAATCAAATAAACTAAGAATTATGTGCATTAATAAATTAATAAAAAATCATTAATGCCACCTAAAAATAAAACTTGAAAAACAGAGAGATAAGTGTAGATCAAGATATTGATTCTTGAAAAATAAGACATTAAATTGATTGAATAAAATAAAAAGAAAAAAGGAATAACATGTAAGGCTACACATATTAAGAATATCATCTAAAAATAAATATTTTTTATTTTCAAAAACATAGTTTATCTATATAAACGATAAAAACAAAACCATAAATGAACCAGAAAAACCACTCCAAAAATTAAACACATAACAAAAAAATCAATATTTTTTTAAAGAGATCCTCTGAACAAAATAAAAAAGAGGAGGTTTTGTCCTTTTTTTGTTTTTAGTTTTTTAATCGGTCACGTCAAGGTTGTTAAAATCGCAATTTTGACACGGCACGGAAAATGCAAAATAAACTCGGATTGTAAAATCGTAAGGAATTTTAAAATACATTAAAAAAATTCATGCTTCAAATAAAAATCCATACATAGCTCAAGCATCTTAAAATACATGGTTCAAATAAAAATTCATACATAATTTAAGTAACTTTTCATTAACTAATAATTAACAAACTTAAAACAAACAATCTGTTGGTGTATCATGTAAACTAAAACCAGCTTCATTGCCTTCATCTTCCTCATTATTTCTCAGATATTCATCAATTTCATTAGCATCAAAAGGATTATTAGTATCACTACTAGTACCAACACCAATATTATGAAAATTAATGCTACTACTAGTACTAACACCAATATTATCAATGTTATTTAACTCAAAACTTCTTAAATTCTCTAAATTGTTATCAATTTGAATCTCCAAATCATCTTCAGTACCATGACTCTCCATTTCAGCATCATTATGAATTTCTTCTTTATCACTTTCATCTTCTTTACTATTTTTTCTTCGTGTTGCACTGTCAATAGCACCAAGCAAATCAAAGTTTGAATGTTTTTCTCCCTCGATTATCCAATCATCATCAGATGAAAGATCATCTTCTACGCCAAAATCATCAGCTTGCTTTATGACTTGGTTATCATTCAATTTCAGATTGCACATTACAAATATCAAGTCATTCATTTTTCTCTAGTGCAAACGATTTCTTTGTTTTGTATGAACCTAAATAAACAATTCAAATTTATAAGATTTTTATCAAATATTTCAATATTTAAAATAAAAAAATAAAAAAACTCACCATTTCAAATACACTCCAATTACGCTCACATCCAGAAGAAGTACAAGTCAAGCTTAGAACTCGGATTGCAAACTTTTGTAATTTTAGACATTTATCCCTATAAGAATCTCACCATTGAGCTGAAGTTTTTTTAATCTCTTGTTGTCCTGGCAGCTTCAATGTCAAACAACCCTTTTGCATCATTGAATGATTCACGTTGTAAGTTAATTTTGCACTTTTCACTTGCATTAGGCACCATCCTTTCTAAGTATTGATATAATCCAATTTTAATATTGGCATTAACCTTAAAATTGGGATTGTAATGATAATGAGGATTCAAATAATAAGTTGTTGCATGTAAGGGTCTGTTGAGTTGAAGTTCCCATCTTGCATCAACAATATTCCATATAGGTATATAAATATATATAAAAACAAACAATAAAAATATCATTACAATCTAGGAATATCTCTATTGAAAGTATCTCTAAAGACATTCATATTAATAGATGATAACATTTGAAATAAAAATTAGCAAGATATATACTCTTTTTTTCACATAACCAAAATTCACTTGTATCTTCTCTTTTGCTTCATCCATTGCTTTATATATAAAACTCACAGCTGGTTTCTCATATGAATCAACTAATCGAAGAACTTTAATTAGAGGATACACTGTCTTAATACATATAGTGACATCATGCCAAAACCTGCTGTCCAAAACACAATTTTAAATTCGTTTCCCTTCTTCTATTCTTGCAAACCTACATGAACTCCACTGTTTGGAAATAAACATGGTCATCAACTGTATTTTATGATCATTCAAACATCCTAGAGTCAAATATGCAGTAGCAAACCGAGTGGCAGTAGACCTAATCAAATCCCTTTCTTTTGTAAAGTGCCTTAGCATGGAAATAAGAATAGTTCTTGAATAAATATATGAGGTGATTCTCCTCCCCTTAGCAATAGTTACTTAATGAACCTCTAACTTCTTCTCAAAATCTTCTACTATCAAGTCAATATAATGGACAGCACATGGTGTCCAAAACAAACTCTTTTTTTTTTCCATCAATAATTATCCCGCTATCTTATAATTTGCAGCATTATCGGTGACTATTTGGACAACATTTTCCTCCCCAATCCTCTCCACAATGACATCTAACATCTCAAATACCTTATCAGCAGTCATGGACATATTAGAAGTATCCACTGATGACAAAAAAAAAAAATTGTCCCTTTAGGACTATTAACCAAAAAGTTACAAATATAACGTCTTTTTTTATTTGTCCATCCTTCACACATTATTCAACAACCTGTTTTTTTTTTTCATTCTAGCTTATACTCCTCAAGCAATTTCATTGTTTGATTCACTTCTTGCTTCAAATACTTCTCTCTAATATCATGGTAGTATGGAGGCTTGAAACCTGGCCCATGCTTTGCAACCAATTCAAGTGCCTTAATAAACTCAGGGTTTTTTACACAATTAAATGGAATTGCACTAGTGTAGAAAAACCTTGCAATTTATCGACATGCTTATTCTCTAATATCCTTTTTTAGCAATTGATTTAGGGTTGTTTGTGTACTTCCACTCCCAGTAGCTACTCTCTTTCCTTTGTCCTTGGAGCTAATTTCTTTTATTTCATCATCATCATCATCATCATCATCATCATTTCCAGTATATTGATGGGCCTTTCTTTTCTTTTCAGTTGCTTCTAGATTTTTCACCAAAACACCCAAAATCATCTGCTTAACATTTTCCAGTACTTGCTAACATGACTCAACATCCTTACAAGTGCAAGCCATATGCTGTTTGAAACGAAAAATACCTCCACTGATAATTTTTTGACAATACTTACACTGAACTTTTCTAGAATTCTTATCAATATCTATATCATGTTGCCATCCCACATCAAGCCTATTACCAGAAGAATTTTTTCTAGATGCCATAAGTTTAACAATTCAAGAATCAACTCAAATCAGCCCTGTAATCAATCCAAACATTTTATGATTGTAATTAAATTTTTGTTAAAAAAGAAGTACCATAATACATGTGTTAGAACAATAATGCATCTAGTTATTAAACATCTCATTTGAGCTATCTAAAAAGAAGTACCATAATACTGAATTCAAAAATTAATTAAAATCAATAACCTAGTTAACAATTTTGAAAAGTAAAACACTGAATCCAAAACACAAAATAGAACTCATGACTTATGTTTTTCTCCAAATGCTTTATTTGTTGTTTGTAATGTTCAATACAATTAACTCTTTCACCCTAGAGTCCTAGAAAACCATTCTGGAAAATAAACAAGTCAAACCATCAAGGTGAAAATAGTTAGAAAATTAATCAAGAGAACTCGCAATCATGTATATATCATTCAAACATAAAATCCATAAGAAAACCATTTTCACACAACCAAATTAAAATTACAGAAAAAAATATAAATTAGTCAAGATAATTACAATAAAACTATAACACCTGCATAATTCTCACTTGCACCTTAACGGGATAAAACACAGGTCTACTATGAACCCAGTTACACTTTCACGAGATAAAACAAAAGATCTACAATTAACCAAGTTTTCTGCCATCTATATAACATTCAAATTCAAGACATTTTTTTTCAATGTGTGTAACATCCCCCATTCCGGGACAAAAACAACAATCTCATGTCAACAGAACAACAGAGTAATTATATATATATATATATATATATATATATATATATATATATATATATATATATATTCATGGTTTTCGTATTAAAATCTATTGAAATTTTAACGGAGTCCCCCCTATACCGGAAGATCCCAAGTTATCGACATATAACCTGTTTACACTTCTAATAACTCGCATCTCATAACTTAATCCCAACCCAATCATCCTAGGTTTCAATTCCACAAATATTCTCACATCTATCAACCACAATATTTATGATATACATTATATAACAAAATATCATTATGGATGGATAAAACAAATATAAATACATAGACATGAAATATGGTTATATGAACTACAGAGTTAAGTTCATTCAATCAAGTTTAAACATCAATTATACAAATTAAGTTATATAAACATTTCCATGTTTACAAAATATAAGGGTACACTCCCTAGAACCTAAATTACAAGAAGAGAACATAAGCTAAGATCTACTCCTGTCGTGCATGCGATGATCCTGAAACAAAATACATATTACTGAAAGGTGAATATCACATAAATATAACAACACGAATATCTAACAATTTCAATAGGGTAACATGCATTCATATTTTGTTCACTTCTCCCTTCTAGTTTTTATTAGAATCTCTTTCTTATTCAACTATTAATAACCGCTCCCTCTTCCACTATTAACCTCAATTCCAAACTTTATAAGATCAAACATGATTATTTTTGTTTAACACATTACCAATACCAATTTCACTGGTATCATCACTACCACCCCGTAGGAGTCGATGCAAGGTGATCCTCTTGCCCGGGATCCTAACATACACTAAATGTATGCTAGCCAATACATGGTGATCCCCTTACCTGGGATCCTAACATACACTAAATGTAAGATAGTTAATACATGTTTGATCCCCTTATAAGGAATCCTAACATACATTAAATGTATGTTAGTCCAAATATGGCGATCCCCTTACCCGGGATCCTAATATACACTAAATGTATGCTAGTTTATGCCTCAAATCACACTTCTTATATTTTCTTTGTCAGTGATAATTTCATCACTTGACAATTCACACAACAACCTTTCCCCTTGAATACACATATATTCAGTAATTCATATTTCACATCGGTAATATATATTAAATCATGCAATTTAACTAGAAGGTATAAGTATGATTCACCTACCTGCAATAGAAGCTCTACTCGTGCTCCTCTGCTGCTGCTGTTGCACTATGCCTGTGGTCCCTCCTGCAAATCACAAGTTCATCTCATAAATTTTCCTCACTCAAAAATATGTTTTATAATAACCATATCAACAAGCAATAAGTCTTTCTTTTAGTCATTTCTTAATATTTTACATTTTTCTAATTTCACCCATTAATATTGTCATTGTTTGTCCAACCACAACTATCATTCCTTTCTTTATATTTGAACCTGTTTAAATCCCGAACTGTCATTGTCTAGATATTGAACTGTTACTGTCCGACCTCTCCTCAGATTTTTAACTATATCTAGAGTTATAGAACTCTGTTTCAAGCGAGATTGGTCTCGTCGGAAAGCTAATACATAAGGCTACAAGTTCTCTGAAGGAAGGAGAACCCAGTTCTGCCTCTAAGACAATCAAAATTGCTCATCAACAAACATTTGGACTGTTACTGTCTCATTTTTGAATTGTTACTGTCTGACCTCTCCTCAGATTTTTAACTATATCCAGAGTTATAGAACTCCGATTCAAACGAGATTAGTCTTGTTGGAAAGCTAAGACACGAGGCTACAAGTTCTCTGAGGAAGGAGAACCCAGTTCTGCCTTTAAGACAGTCAAAATTGCTCATCAACAAACATTTAGACTGTTACTGTTCAATTGTTACTGTCTTGTTTTTAAACTGTTACTGTCTGACCTCTTCTCAGATTTTTAACTATATCTGGAGTTATAGAACTCCGATTCAAGCGAGATTAGTCTCGTTGGAAAGTTAAGACACGAGGCTACAAGTTCTCTGAGGAAGGAGAACCCAGTTCTGCCTCTAAGACAGTCAAAATTGCTCATTAAAAACATTTGGACTGTTACTGTCCAATTATTACTGTCTCGTTTTTGAACTGTTACTATCTGACCTCTTCTCAGATTTTTAACTATATCTGAAGTTATAGAACTCCGATTCAAGTGAGATTAGTCTCGTTGGAAAGCTAAGACATGAAGCTACAAGTTCTTTAAAGGAAGGAGAACCCAGTTCTGCCTCTAAGACAGTCAAAATTGCTCATCAACAAACATTTGGACTGTTACTGTCCAACTGTTACTGTCTCGTTTTTGAATTTTTACCGTCTGACCTCTCCTCATATTTTTAACTATATCTAGAGTTATAGAACTCAAATCTATTACTTAACATCCAGGCATCAATTCATAATCGACTTTAAAACGACTCATAAGACCATGTTTAAAATACCTCACCCAATACGAATCAAGATTTCGATCCCTCCTTTTCTTTCTAATGACAACCGACCCTCCCCTCTTTTCTTCTTCTTTAATTTTTCTTGTTAGTCTCTTGCCCACTAGTGTTTATTTTACCTATAACCCTTAATCTTGGATGGGTTCTTGAAATTTTAATGTTTCTCTCTTGATATGTAGAAATGGATACAAAAACTCCCTCTTTTCTTTCTTCACGATAGCTGCAGATTTGTTTTTGGTGAGAAAATGAGTATTTATGCTCTATAATTATTCTTATTTGCATTTAGGCTCCATTTTCTTTAAGTATATTCATTTTGCCCCCACTTCTTTTTAGTTTAGTTTATTTTCTTTAATTTAATCCAGCCTTTATTTTCTCGGGATTTACAATGTGTCTCAAACACCCTCAATGGCCTTCACAGATTAGAGTCATTAATCAACATCTAGGATTGCAAACACTCCTACACTTATAAAGACATTTTCTTTCTAAACTACACGTAGGAATCCAATTTTATTAAGATGTAAATCAGCAAATTAGTAGTTCATCGGCATCTCATGAGTCAAATTTGCTTAAAGTTACATATCAAAATAAAAAAAGCTCATTAAAATGTACTCAGGCATTAACAAACAGTTAGCAAACACTGCTAAAAAAAGGATCTCCCTTTACATAGACTCAAAATGAACCAAAATTCCGAGTAATGATAAAAAGTGAAACTGTAAACCCACTTCGAATGAACTTAATTAAAACCCACAAAACTACCTGAACAACAATCACGCAAAGATTAAAGCACCAAATTAGACAACTTTAAATCATGAATAAAAAAACAAATATAGGTTTGTACCTCTGATTTGTGCAGATCAATATTGCAACCAGGGAAAATCAATCATGAATCCAATTAAACTTGGAGCCTGCGAATCCAAGCAAACTAATATTAGAAACCTTAAAAATAGAGTAAGAAATAATTAATGTTATTTTAGTTTATTTGTGTGCATTGTGCACTGACAAAGAGACGGACAGGGAAAAAAACAACACCCCCTGGTAGTTAGCAACAGAGAAGAGAGAACCATTCAACCCATTTGGACAGAGAATAACTTACAATAGTTGGTGGAGACTGAAAAGATGTCAATGTTGTTGTCTGAACTCTGGATCTCACGGTGGCTATTGAAAAGGACGCCATCGATGATGGGAGAAAAAAAAAAGAGGGTTGTTGGTGGTGGACCGGTTGTTGATTGTTGGACGACTAAGAGAAGGAGATTAAGGATTTAGAAACTTAGGGATTTTGATTTTTTTTTCTGTGTGTGTGTGTGTGAAAGTCGATGAAAGAAAGAAAGTGTTATGTGATTTTGCTTTTGTTCTGTAATAGCAATAGGCCAATAGTCATTGGACACTTAGAGCTGGAGCAAACAGTAAAGATAAATTATGTTCTTTGCTGAAAGCGTTAAATCGGTGGTGAAATCACGATTTTACGCGATTTCACCCGATTTTAGCGATTTTACTTGATTTCAACCCGATTTCATCCATTTTCGAGTTTTTAGAATGATTTAGCACATTAAGTATATATTGACTCGTAAAATCGTATGATTTTAGGAGTCAAATCGCGATTTTAACAACCTTGGGTCACTTTACTTTATTTCTTTTCAATTGCATTCTTTAAAGTTATATTTTCATGGCAACCATAGTTATCAAACCCAACCTGGGGGCTAACCCGGCCAAGGGGCCGGGTCTCAGGTTACATGGGTTGACTCGAGTCAACCCACAGAAATTAATTTTTTTTTTACGTTTTAATATTTTATATGAAAAATTTAAGAAACAATCCATGTGGATATAGACTATACATGTTGTAAATAATTAAGTTGAAAAGATTATTTCAAAATGTTTTTTATCCCACATTAAAAACATACTATCTTATTTTTTTAAGTTGAAGTATTTAAATCAAAAAGATTTTTTATCCCATATTTAAAAAACATATTTTTTTCCCTTTTGAACATAGAGTATATTTACTAAAAGTTTCAAATCCCACATTGAAAAAATAAAACATTTTTTTTAATATTTATATAGTGAACTTTGAAATGAGTTAATAACCAACTGAAAAATATGAAAAAAAAGGGTCTCTGGATAGGAGAAAAAACACATTTGAAAAAAAAAGGGGTCTTTATCGGGTTTTTCCGGGTCACCCGAGTTTCGGTTTGACCTGACGGGTCGACCGGTTTACTTTAGGCTAATTGTAGGTTCAAATCAATTAAAAATTGGGTTTTTTAGATTTTGATGATAATGCACTATAAAAAAATATTTAACATGATATTTAAATTGTTATTTAATTTTTCCATGATTTTTCCATAATAATATAGATTTTTATAGGGATATCAACAATTGTTTTTTAATTATTAGATTCCTAATATGTAAAAAAAAAATTGTGCTAATGAATATTTAATGAAAATAAAATTTCATTTTTTTTAATTGACCTTTAAAATGATATTTTCACACTAATTAATATTTTTTTCCTTTAGTCACACGTACAAAATATTGAGAGATTATCATAACGTTTTTTAAAAAACTTGCATTTGAGATGAATAGGAAGTCAAAGGGCCTAACACCTATGGCCTGGGTAATGCTTTGCATGATAATCTTCTACTGCAAGCAAAATATTAAGAGATTATAATATATTTTTTAATATTAAAATAAAGATATATTTGATTGATCCGGGATTCACGGCTTAACTCCTGAAACCTGCGATCCAAGTTATAGACTCCACTAAACTTTACAACTTTATTTAAAAAAAAAAACTGTTTTTTTACCTTGAATAAAAATAAACTGTTTTTTTTACCTTGAACAAAAATAAACGCTAACGAAATTGAGCACTAACTAAATGCTAAGATATTTGTTTGAGACTGCTATAATCTCATAGAAAAAAAACTAAGATAAATTATGAAGATCAATTCAAAATCAACAAATATTGAAGGATGATAAAAAAAAAATCCAAAAGGATTCAATAAAAAGAAAAAAAAACTAAAAGATGATTTAAAAAAAAATTATTTAGTATTGTTATTAAACTAGACTCAATGAGTGAATTTTGAAACCTCCTCATCCGACTCCTTCTCTAACCCGAGTTTAAAATTAACAGGCATGGTAGTTGCCCCTATATGACCTAGTCAACATGGCGGATAAAAAGAACAACCTAGATGACCGGTAAAAATATAATTTGGCATAAATAAAAATCAAGATGACAACTTTTTTTTTTAATATTGAGACGATGACATAATAGATCGACCTAGGTTTCGTGGCTTAACCCATCAAAACCGCAACCTAAATCATGGACTCCACTAGGTTAAAATTTTTTTTTTGAATTTTTCTTATTTAATAATATGATAACAAAAATAGACATTTACAAAATTTAGTACCAACCAAATGCCTAAACGTTTGTTTAAGACAACGATAATTTTGTAGAAAAAAACCAAAATAAATTATGATGATTAATTTAAAATTAACAAAATATTAAAAGATAAAATTAAAAAAAACACAAAAACAAATACTCAATGAAAAGAAATAAAGAAGCAGATAGAATTTTTTTTTTTAAGTCACCTTCTTTATTGTTCATATATGAACAACAGAACATGGAAACCTAACAATTGTTTTTTTAGCATGGTAGTTAAATGCTTTTGGTATTGCTGGTTTAGCAATTTTAAACTTTAGTCAATTTTTCAATAAAGTCTTCCATAAAAAATATTAATTTATCAGAAGATGTGTGATTTATTATATATAAATTACCTTTTTTTTATAAAAATTAAATGGCAATACAAATTCATTTATATTTGTCATAAGATGTTAAAAATTTTGTTTCGTTTTGGCTCTTGCTACATGATCGTGGAGTTATGTTGTGACTGTTTACTATGCTGTAAAACTAAATATTCACATTAACATTAAAAATAAACTTGTGTTTTGCTGCGTAAAACACTATTAGCATCTGTTTGGCTATGCGGTTGAACCTGTGTTTGATTAAATTTCAATTTTTTTTTTACTAAAATTGAGTGTGGTTTGTACTTTTTGGATCGTTTTAATATGCTGATGTCAAAAATAATTTTTAAAAAATAAAAAAAATCATTGGTATGTATTTCGACACGAAACATTATTTCAAAAATAACCACTATCATACTGCCAAACACACTAAATTTTTTTAGGTTTCTCGTGATTTAGTCATTGATTTTTATTTTCTTCCAATTTAAACCTTAAAAGTTATTATGCTTGTGTCCTGCATTTTCTCATTATCCCCGAGTAGCATGTTATCATGCATATAGAAGGCGGGTAAATCTACATTTCAATTCTTTAATTTTAATTTATTTACATTCAATCTCTCATGTTTTTAGATTTTTTGTTTGGGTCCCAAACTTAAATTTTTTACATTTTACTTCTTAAATATTAAGAGAAAAGAGAGAAAATTATAGAAAATTTCGAGGAAAAAAAAAGCTCTTGGCCACCAATAATTTTAATTTTGGTGTCTATTAATTTGGTTTTGAGAAATAAACCCAACAAAGGTGGTTCCATAATCAATGTTACTGGAAAATATAAACTATAGCTCAAAAGGTTTTTTTGTTTATTTGATTTTGAATTTTTAAAATGATTATAATGTGTTTTCTTGTTAGAAACAAGGATATGGAAGTTCATGGATCTTTAATTAACATTAATAATTTTTTTTTTATGATTTACTAATTAATATAATTTTTAATTTATTTTATTAAATCTAGATATTAACTTTTCAATTTTCAATTAAGATTTCTCATGATGCCAAAATATGTGTTAATATTTTTTTTATTATATTAAAAATTAACTTGGAATTCTATGTTACATAGCACGTGTAATTGACTTGTATTAACTTGTTTGATTATAAGTGGTGATATTGTGTTGTCACTAAAATTATCTAATTATTTATTAATTTATTACTATGCTATTTAAATTAAAATTATTCTTAAATATGTAACTTAATTTATGATTTTTTAGGAAAAAATAAAATAAATTATTTGAAAACATCTTCTTTTCGTTGATAAAAACATAATTTTATAAATGATTTAGGTAGAAAAAAAAGATTTAAAATATTATGTAAGAGTTTTTTTAAGTAAATATATAGATTTTATGAATACTTTAAATGATACACAATTTCTTTTAAATAATAAAATAAAAAAGGTGTTTTGGTATCGTGTGTTTTAAATAGTATTTTTAAAATATTTGATGTTTTTAAAATTAATTTTTTATTTTTTATTTTTAAATTGTTTTAATTTACTATATTAAAAATAATGTTTTTCTATCAAACATCATCCAAGGGTTATCTCACTGATCCAACGATCTGGCTCTTTTTTCAGGTCTTTCCCCGAGTCGGTCGGCAACAATGCCTATCAGGAGGATTTTGTGCCAGGGAACCAGAAGGAAGACCATAAGCTGAACGCAGCGAGTCGGAATTTAAGATTCAAATAGAAAGGGGAGCGTAGGTTGGTGTGGTCTCTCAACTCTCGAACGGCGGATTGTTTCCATCTCACAACACTGACCCACTGAGTCACCACCCCCTCTTACTGAATCAATGGAACTTCCACCAAGATGGGCTTTCTTACTCTTTTTCCTGTTATCTTCAACAAAGGCCTCTGGATCGGCAGTAGATAAAGAAGAGTTCCAAGAGGAATTGTTGTTGAAGCCGTTGCCTGATCGGAAAGTGTTGGCTCATTTCCACTTTGAAACTAGAGCTCCTCCTTGCAATTCCAATGGCCGCCGCCACCATCATCTCTTCCCTAAAGCCATTTCTCAGATGGTAATAGTTTTGTTTGACTCACTTCCCACGATTTGTTTTTTTTTTTTTTTAAAAAGGTAAAGGAAGAGTGTGAAACGTGATATTTGGAGTAGTGGTTGTAGTGTTAAATTTGAATTTGTGTTATTTTTCTTAAACTAATTGCTCCGCCCCCTTCAATTGTAGACTTTATGTTATGTCAATAATATATATATCTTCCTGGATTGAAGCTAGTGTAGTGTATATAAATCGTGGAAAGTTTAACCTGGACAGGTGGAGAAATTCCGGGTCAAGGAAATGGAATTATCGTTCACACAAGGTCGGTGGAACTATGAACGCTGGGGTGGGTTTGACACCATGTCAAGCAACAATGCTAAGCCTCCTGGAGTTGAGTTGTGGGCTGTCTTTGATGTTCCTAAAGAGCAAGTTGATGCTTCGTGGAAGAATTTAACCCATACCCTTTCAGGTCTTTTCTGTGCTTCAATTAATTTCCTCGAGTCATCTACCATGTATTCAGCCCCTGAGTGGAGCTTTAGGCAAGCCTCTGGCAGTCTGAGGTATGGTATGCTGCCCCGTGAGGCTGTTTGCACTGAGAACCTAACTCCATGGTTGAAGCTCCTTCCTTGTCGAGATAATGCTGGGCTTTCTGCCTTAATGGACAGGCCATCAATTTATACAAGTTTTTATCATTCTCAGCGACTGCATTTGACTTCAAATGCATCTGATCTTGAGGGGTTGAATCCGGGCATTGTTCTAGAACAAACACTTACTGTTGTTCTTCATCCCAGTAGTCAAAGAACTAGCTTGACTCATATTAGTGAATCGTATCTTCAACCAAGCTGGTCTTTGAGTTCAATTTTTGGTAGGAAAGTCAATGGGAGATGTGCTCTTGCTAAGTCTAGTAAAGTATATCTTCAGCTTGAGAGAGGCCTAGTTTCTGAACTGGAGAAAAATATTGGCTCTGAAGGGTATGATGTTGAAGCCAACTTTGAATTGTCAGTTAATCCAGACAGGGTACTTAAAGAAGAAAATAGTAGGCATGGAATAGGCTCCTCTTTACTTTATGAATTTTCAGTTGACAAGTACAGCAACTCTAAACCATTTGATCTAGGCCTGACATGGAAATTTCCTGTAATATGGTCATGTCAACAAGCTCCATTACATGCTATTAGATTTTTGATGGGAAGCGGGAATGAAAGAGGTGCAATTGCTATCTTGTTGAAATCTACAGATTTGAATGACAGTTCCCCGGGTGCTGATAGTGCTAGTGATGGATGTGAGTTGCATGTTAATATTTTCCAAATTGTCCCTTGGTATATCAGGGTATACTATCATTCTCTCCAGCTGTTTGTGGATGATCAACTGAAGGCAGTTGGAGCTTTTGTGGAAAAGATACATGTTATGCCTTCCAAAGACAAGATATCTCCTGGTATGATGGAGATGGTACTGAAGCTTCCTTGTGGTGTGAAATCAGCTGCTTTGACATTAGATTTTGATAAGGTATGCGTAACACTTCATGTTTTCAAGTTTGACTTGGAATTATAGAGTGATCAGTGAATGAATTCGAGTGTCATAAAATATGTACAATGGTCAATAACATCCTCTGGGAAGCCAAACCATGGAAACAGTGGATAAGGGCAAATAGATTATAATTTCCTGTCTGCAAGATTTGTTTATTTTTAATCTCAGATTCTGCCTGATGTACTTGACATGGACAATGCTTTGAATGGACATTCTTTTTTTTAGTTAATCTGCTGGATACTAAAAGCACATTATAGTAGCTTTCTCAATGAACATAGGGTGTCGAATCAAGTCATCTAAATGCTCCAATGTACTGAATCTTGCTATAGTGATGATTTTCTGTTGCACCTAACGCATAGAGAAAGATAGTAATAGTCTAGCAGAATGGAAAAACATACTGTTATTAATGATCACATGCACAGGACTTGTGATGTTTCTAAGACAGCCAAGCTGCATTGGAATTGTGTTTCTTATCTACTGCTTCATGATATGTCAACAGGGTTTTTTGCACATTGATGAATACCCTCCAGATGCCAATCAAGGATTTGATATTCCATCAGCTGCAATAAGCTTTCCCAACTTCCATGCAAGTATGCATTTCCCTAGCAATGACTCTGAGAGAGAATCACCCATGCTGTCTAAATTTCAGGTGATATGATATTCGAGATTCTCAATGTGCTTCATATTGGACAATCCAAGTTTATTGGATTGATTGTAGATTTGTGATGCAGGAAAGCAGTCCTGTTCTCTCGTACACTGAAGTATTACTTGTACCTTTGACAACTCCTGATTTTAGCATGCCATACAATGTCATCACTATCACGTGTACAGTGTTTGCTCTGTATTTTGGATCGCTGCTCAATGTACTTCGGCAGCGGGTTGGAGAGAAGGAAAGACTTCTTAAAAGCAAAGGTAACTTCATGGCTTGAATTGTGTTGTTGCAGGATCACTGGAATATGGTCTGTAGATATGGTCTATGGATGGCCCTCGCTCTTGAATTAATTCAATAATTACAATCTAAATGTTGGTGAATCAACAAAAAATTTAAATTGCTGAATTGAAATGTTAATTATGTGATGATATCAACGCACATTAAAATGTGTGGACCCGAGACATTTGTTTTGAGCTAATCATTTCCAATATCTAAAAAGGGACACTATCTTTGAATAACAGTTTTCTATTGGCTCGACTTGCACATGTACTCGGCTCCTGATCTTTGTCTTTCATTCCTCCATTTGCAGCTGCTGCTGTAAAAACCGGTCGCCCTTCTGAACTGCTGTCCAGACTGTTAGCCAAGCTTAGAGGAAGATCACAGGAGCCTTCCCAATCACCTTCAGAATCATCACCCTTGATAAATTCTAAATTAGTACTTAAAGTCTTGTTAATGGCTGCAATTGCTGTTGCGTGGCAATATTATTTTGGATGACAGCATCAAAGGGTAAGTTAGGGACCTCCAGTCCAATGTACAACAATACGCGCAGAAGGAAAGCATGGTAAGGGACGAGTAAAGTGATTTTTCTACCATTAAACTACTTGTAGCCCAATTTTGTATCCCAAGTCGTACTTTCTTAGTTTCTATATTAATCAATTGGTATTTTCGAAATCTGTTTTGTATCCGTCGCCAGCCAATCTTGATTGATTGATATTTTCATTCGAATTGAGGGTTTCATGTGCTCTTTTTTTTTTTTTTCAAGTGAAAGATTTTGAAAAAGCAAACCAGAGTTGTGTTGTCAATTTCGTGCTAGAAAGCTGGAACAACAGCACTAGGGTTGATCAAATGACCAATACCAGAGTTGGCTCCATTTATTACACGCAGACACAGAGATTTATTAGCACATTGGGAGTTGGCTCCATTTATTTTTATCTTCTTTAGCAAGCTGACATTTTCTTTTATCGACCGCTTCCTCTTGAAGCCAAGACCATTCCATCTTGGCATCCGATAACCTTCATCGCATCTTGAAGAGACAAATCCTAGTACTGTCTTTAGTTTCTTGTCTTCTAAATCAAACATGTCAGCATGCATAAAGACCAAATGTTTCCCTTCATCTTTTTATTCAGAGCAAGTCGCTATCTTGATGCTGTCGTCTGCTACTGCTTGTTCGAAGTTCAGCTTGAGTTAGATTTTTGTGTTAGATTTTTGTGTTTTTTAAAGTGTTTTTTATTTATAAATATATTAAAATAATAATTTTTTTATTTTTTAAAAATTATTTTTGATATCAGCATATTAAAATAATTTAAAAACATAAAAAAATATATTAATTTGAAGTAAATAAAAATTTTTTTTTTTTTTAAACATACTTTCAGAGTCAGATCCGCCCCTCGAGAAGAAACAATTCCTTCAAATTAAACTAAACATTTAGTACAGTGCTATAGTTCCCTTAAATTCTTCAATTCTTCTAAATGTATTAGACCCATATGGGTTCATTTTTTAAATTATTCGAAGAGAAACTTAGTCTCAATTGATATCTTCACCATAGAATAAAAAGAAAAGAACAGTGTTATGATCAAAACACGAAAGCATGCAAGTCTATGAGCTGCTACATTGATCTCTTGATAGTTCCCGAGAAAAAAGAAAACAATACTACCGCTACTACTAATAATAATAATAATAAAAATAAAAATAAGAAAGAGCTCTCAGTGTTTTTTGATCTACAGTGAGAAATTAGAGAGAGATGCTCTCCTTTTTTTTGAAGCTTTCCCCTCGTGTTCTTTGATCTCTTCCACTGTTTGCGTCCTTGTCTCTTAATCTGTAAATCTTGGCACCTTTTGGTTATAGCAAACAAAAAGAAGAAGGTTGGGTCCCACAAATCCCGTCTGAAACAGCAAAAGATGCAAGCTGATTCTCAGCTTATCAATGATTCCACTGTTTTTGCTTTAGCTGCCTCATCTCCTCCCTGTACTGTTCATGCTACAGTTCCCTCAAATTCAAATTCAAATTCCAGCCCGCCTGTTACCTTCGCCCCTGTTTGTCCTCATCCTAATCCTCGTCTTCACTCTCCCCCACATGACCCTGGGTCCCAATATCATGTTGATCCATCCCCTAGCATCAATCATGTGTTTGTTGAAGATTGTTCGGATGTTGATGAGGAAGTTGATTTTGATTCATCTGAAGAGGATTATGAGGGGGGCTCCAAATTCTTCACCACACCAGTGTTTGCAGTGCCTCCTGGTCCTTCTGCCCCTCCTGTGGTCACACCGCCGACCCCTGTTCTTTCCCCCTCATGTGCTGATTCTGTTCTGGCTGCTGTTCCAGCCCTGTCTGCCCTGAAGGCTCCTATGGATGCCCATGTCCCTTTGACAGCCACCGCAAGTCCCGGTCCTGAGCCTTCCTCTAGCACTTGGCGTCATCTTTTCATGTCCAACCGTGATACTACCAGGTGCCCTAAACTTCTTCATTATTCTGATTTCACTGAAACTAGAGGCTGTAATTTGGTTGATGATGATCTGGACACTAAATGTGATTATTGGAAGTTATGTCTTGGTGGGTACATTGCTGGCCGTTCCCCTAGCTTTAAAGCCATACAACATCTTATTACCACAACTTGGCACTGTGAGGCTTCCTTAACTATCCACGCCTCTAGTTGGTTGATCTTTAAATTTGCCACTGAAGCAGACAAACTGAATGTTTTATCTGAGGGCCCTTATCTTATTTATGGGCGGCCTCTCATCCTTCGGGCAATGCCAGAATATTTTGATTTCTCTTCCTCAGACATGCATACTATTCCAGTTTGGGTTAAGTTTCCCAATCTTCCACTCAAGTGTTGGTCCATCAAGTGTTTATTTAAGATCGCTAGTGTTCTTGGCAAGCCCGTTCAAAGTGACATGCTTACCTCTACAATATCTAGGCTCTCCTATGCCAGGGTGCTGGTGGAAGTTAATTTGTTGTCTGACCTGCCATACTCATTGAAGTTTCTCTGCCTAATGGTAGCTTACTTCATCAACAAGTTGTGTATGAAACCCTTCATCGTTTTTGCAAGCATTGCAAAATCCTTGGTCATCTTACTTCCACTTGCACAAAATCCCTACCTCTTACTGTTCCCGGGCAGCAGCAGGCTCCTGCCCCAGCTCCAGCTCCAAAAGGAAGGGATTCTGTTTTTCACCGGTTGGGGCCCCAAGTAGGCAACCTTGTTGTTGATCGATCAGAGGCAAATCTGCATGCTGATTGTGTTCCTTCTCCAAAACAGGTTGAAGCAGGGCCTGTTTCTCATAATGAAGCTGATGGCACTTCCACTAGAGGATGGGAGATTGTTCAGCGTAGAAAAGTGCAGCGCAAGCCTTCAACCCCACGACCTTCCACTGAATCCCCACATACTGAGCTTCGCTCAGCCCAAGGAGCTTCTCATAGGCCGCAAGGTGACTGTCTGCTTCCACCTCCAACACCTGTACCCTCCATCACTTCAGCACCAGCTTCTGTTTTAGCTGGCTCTAGAGGAAATAAGGGCAAATCTGTGGTTGTTTCTGGTGCTTCAGGTCATTCCTCATCCTGCTCAAAAGGTTTGGCCCCAAGGAAGGGGGCTCAGCAACGCTCTGATGGTGTCCCTAACAGGGGCGAGGGGTTACTTCCCACCCCCTCTCATTCATGAAGATCTACTACTGGAATGTGAGAGGGCTCAACAGTCCTCTCAAGCAACATGAGGTAGTAAGCCTCATGAAGAAGAATAAACTAGATGTTTGTAGTCTTGTTGAAACCAAGCTGGCTTCTTCTGCTGTGTCTTTCATGCACAAACTCCGGCTTAGGAATTGGAGGTTTTTGTCTAATGTTGCAGTATCTAACACTGCACGTATTTTGGTTTTTTGGAACCTTCTACTGTTAAGGTGGAGCTTATTGATCTTACTGTCCAGGGTCTTCATGTCACCATCAGTAGCTTGGTGAATCACTGTTCTTTTACTGCAACTTTTGTTTATGGCTATAACACTATTATTGCTCGCAGAGCTCTTTGGACAGACTTGCGGCAATGGAACTCAAACTCTCCCTGGATTATCATGGGTGACTTCAACTCTCTCTTGTCTCAAGAGGATAAACATAATGGAGAGCTTGTCTCCTCGTATGAAGTTGCTGATTTCAGATCCTGTTGTTCTCAGTTAGGTTTTTCTGACCTCAACTTCACTGGTAGTCACTTCACCTGGACCAATAGGAAGATTTGGAGCAAGATTGACAGAGTCTTGGTTAATCCTCATTGGTTGAGTTCTCAATGATTTGTTTATGTCCATTTTAGCAACCCGGGTACCTTCTCTGATTACTCTTCCATAACAGTTTGTCTTGGACCCCAGTATCAGCCAAAGAGAGCTAGCTTCAAGTTTTTCAACATATAGGTTGAGCATCATGACTATAAATCTCTCCTCTTGGAGCATTGGCATGCTGAGGTCTATGGCTCCCCAATGTATGTTCTATGCAGGAGGCTAAAGCTCCTCAAAGGCCCCTTAAAACAGCTCAACAACCTTCATTTTGGCCATATCTCGGAGAGAGTCCACAGAGCTGAAGTTCAACTGGAACAACACCAATCTTTGCTTCAAGACCATAGGGATAACGTACTCTTGCTGGACCAGGACCATAAGCTTCGTCTGGAGCTTGTTAATCTTAAATCTTTGGAGAAAATGTTCTATAGTCAAAAACTGAAATGTAATTTTTTTAAAGACAGTGATAGAGGGACTAGCTTTTTCCATGCCTTGATGAATCAAAAGCACAAGAAGAACTACATTCCTGCGATTCACCGTAGTGATGGTTCCTTCACATCTTCAGCAACTGAGGTAGGGGATGTCTTTGTCACCTTCTTCACGCAGCTGCTGGGTACTTCGCGTGCTACATCCCCTTTGGATGAGTCTGTTGTTCACAGTGGTCCCTGTGTAGATTCCTCCTTGCATGTTTTTTTGCTAGCCAATGTCTCTTCTGATGATATTAAAAAAGCCCTCTTCAGCATTGGTGACACCAAATCCCCGGGCCCGGATGGTTACTTTGCTTTTTTCTTTAAGAAATCTTGGGACATGGTTGGTCCAGACCTATATGCTACGGTGCAAGGCTATTTCCAATCTGGTCAACTTCTTAAGCAGATAAATCATTCTATCATAGCTTTAGTACCGAAGCTGCTCAGGTTTCTAATGCCAGTGACTTTAGACCCATTTCTTGTTGTAACGTAGTGTACAAGATCATCTCCAAAATTCTAGCAGACAGAATGGGGCGTGTCCTTGATGGCATTATCAGCCCCATGCAAAATGCCTTCCTCGATGGTCGCCGCATGGGTGACAATATCAATCTTTTACAGGAGCTGCTCAGGCATTATGAAAGGAAACGGGCCTCCCCACGATGCCTCATAAAAATTGATTTTAGAAAAGTATTTGACTCTGTTCAATGGCCTTTTCTGCGGCATCTGCTTCTCCTTCTTGGCTTTCGTGACAGGTTTGTTCACCTAGTCATGACTTGTGTTGAAACAGCTTCCTATTCAGTTGCTGTCAATGGAGAGCTCTTTGGTTTTTTCCCGGGTAGGTGCGGAGTGAGGTAGGGGGATCCTCTATCGCCATACCTTTTCATCATTTGCATGGAATACCTCTCTCGGATGCTGAGCTTAGCATCTCAGAATCCTGCTTTTTGGTTCCACCCAAAATGCAAGGAGCTTGGTCTCACTCATCTTTCCTTTGCTGATGATATTATTCTACTTTGTCGAGGGGACAGGAGCTCAGTTGAGGTGCTCCTTCAGCAATTGCAGCTCTTTGGGAAAATGTCTGGCTTGAATATTAATAATCTTAAATCATCAATATTCTTTGGTGGTGTAACTGCTAGATTGAAGCAAACCATTCTAATAGACACTGGATTCTCTAAAGGTGCTTTCCCTTTCAGATACCTTGGAGTTCCTCTCAGCCCTCACAGGCTCCTTGCAAGCCAGTATTCCCCCCTCATTCACAAACTAGAAACTGCTATTCAAGGATGGATGGGTAAGCATCTCACCTATGCAGGAAGACTTGAACTTATTAAATCTGTATTATATGGGATGGTCCAGTTCTGGGTCAGTATCTTCCCTATGCCGCATGCTGTCATCAAACAAATCATCTGCCTCTGCAGAAACTTCTTATGGACAGGTAATTCTTGTAGAAGCAAGGCTGCCCTTGTGGCATGGAAAACTGTTTGTCTCCCGAAGAATGAAGGAGGTTTGGGCCTGCTCGATATTCAAGTGAGTAACAACTGTTTTATTGCCAAACATCTCTGGAACATCCATCTGAAGCAAGACTCCATTTGGATTAAATGGATCCATCATTTTTATCTACCCACACACTCCATTTGGAGCGCCCCTACTCCAAGAACTTCCTCACCGCTGTGGAAATCACTCATCCTCCTCAAAAACCAACTTGATGAGCTGCACGGAGGACATCAACAAGTTATTGATTTAATGGCAGGCTGGGAACAGAATGAAGGTGGCTTCACCTCTAATGCTTATGCCTCCCTCAGGCATCGAAGTCCAGTAGTCCACTAGGACAAGATTGTTTGGGAACAATGGGCCCTTCCAAGACATAATTTCACCTTATGGCTGGCCATTCTTGGGAAGCTTCGCACTAAGGACCGCCTGAGGTTCATTCCCATTGACACTTTGTGTGTGTTCTGCAGGCAGGCAGAGGAAAGTCATGAGCATTTGTTTTTTGGTTGTACCTGGACATTCAATCTGTGGAGCATGGTGAAATCTTGGTTAAAACTTAGCAGGCGTATGTCTACCCTCAATAGTGCAGTTCAAGGTTTGTCCTGCAAAAAAGAAGAACTTGGTTGCTAAAATGCAACGAGTTTCTCTCTGTGTTCTAGTCTACCTGATCTGAGAGGAAAGAAATAAAAGAATTTTTGATGATAAGTGCGCTTCACCTGCCCTCTTCTTTCGGAAGTTTCAAATCATATTCGACATGATCCTCCACTTTCATGAGAAGGATCATTCCCTCATACAGGTACCTTGGTGATTTCTTCAGTGGATGAGTCCTCTTCCTGGTTGGGCTGTTTGTGGCTGCTTGATGCTTAGAGTCCTCTCCCTGGAACGAAGAATATACTGGCCAGGGATGTATTTGTGGCTTCTTGTGGATTTGGTGATTTGAAGGGTTTGGCTAGTTTTTGGTTGCCTACTGTTCCAGAGCTATGGGTTTTCTGTGATTCTTCCTTCTTGTTGCGAGATCGGGGTTTTATTGCTCAACAGTGTCCTTGGGGAGCTGCAGCTTCATTATCAGGCTGGTTTCTATTTCTTCTGCATGGTGCATGCAAGGGGTTACGTCCCAGCCTTAATAACTCTCTCCTTTATCTTGGATGGGTTGGCGTGCTCTGATTGGCCATGCTTTGTTCTATGGCTGTGTGGCAGGAATTCATTTGCATGCTCTTGCATGTGGCTGTGATTTCTTGGAGATCCACTTGCTGGCTGTTGTTGACTTCGGTTCCTTCTTTTTGGCTGTGCTTTGGACAACTGTCTCCTGTGCATGGCTTCAATTGTTTCGGCTGGGCTGGGCATGTACTATTCTATTGTTGCTGCTGTAGCCGTCTCCTCCTTCAGCGGCTTGCAGCCTGCCTTCGTGATCATCGGCTTGATGGTTCTTTAATGCAGTTCTAAGTTGTGCCTGACCTTGCATGGCTCGCTTTTGGTTGTTCTGTTACTTCTTGGACGCCCTATTTGTGGTTATCCGGCTGCTCCATTCTCCTGTCTTTTGCTTTGTGTTAGGCTAGGAACCTTCTAGTTTTTGGTTCCTCTCATAACCATTGTCTGTTTCCCTGCTGATTCTCTTTTCAGTGGCTTGTTGTATAGGTCTCTAAGGGAGCATGTTCCCTTTCTGTTCATCTTCTATCTGGACTTGTTGGTTTTCTAGCAATGTATATTTTTGATCTTTTTATACACTTACATTTGATAAAAAAAAATAATAATAATAAAAAAACAAGAAAGAAACAAAGCAAATAACTTACGCTTAGTGCCAATTTTAGAGAGTTTGCCATCCACAATAAGAGCTTCCTTCTCATCTTTACCAGTACCCTTTGCAGAGAAAAGGTTAAGATAGTGAGTATTACATGCAAAAGAACTCTCCAATGTTAGAGTTAATTTAAAGTTTTTCACGTGGATATTATGTAAGAGAAATGAATGATAAAAGATAGATATTTTTTTCTGAATTAAAAATGAGAAAATCCCCTTCTCTCTCCCCTAAACTTGAGGATATATAGCTTTTCTTAGAAAAATTACAAAGTTACTTGGTAAAGTGACAGTTTTAATACATAGCTTACCCCATTACATGATAATTTGCTCATGTCATCAGTAGCTCACCCTAAAAGGTGGTAATTATATATGAAGTATGGCTTGTACAACTTGACGTGGTAGCCTAAACAAGTGATAAAAATAAAAGGAGAGAGAGAAAAAGAGAGAGAAAGGTGGTGGGATGGGTAAAGAACTAAGGTTAAGGGGAAGAAACCAATAATACATAAAATTTTCAAAGGCGTGAACTTACAATGAACATCAGTGACATTAATGCATTATGTCAGGAATCTTGCGACACCTTTCTTATGGTTGTGCATATGGCTATGAGAATTTGTTAGTTTGTATCAATCAGTTTGTTAGTTTGTATCAATCAGTTGGTTATATTTGATATTATTTTATTCATGTAGAACATATTTAATTTTATTAAATAAAGATATTATTTATCTTTAATATTTATTTATATTTAATTTATGAATTTAATGTTTGATAAATAAATTTAGAGTAAAGATAAAGTTCATGAAACAAAAATAATTTGTAAAGAAAATTATAAAGATGTTATAATTATGAGATTTCTATTACATCAAAGTTTTGTTCCTAAATGTTCCTAATCAATGCTCTCTTAATAATGAACATTTATTAGAGCTGTTAAACTGAGGTATGAGAGATACCTAAAACTAATATATAGATGCTTGTCAGATAATATATACATTGAACTAATCTGTATAAGAACTCTATATAGAGATATCACTTGTGTCTATAAAAAAACTCATATGATAGTTGTGTAAGTGATCCTTAGACTTGGGATCACTAAGTTATCTTATATATGAAGTGTTATGTTTTCATCCGATTACATGTAATCCTGTTAAAGGTAATAAATGGACAAACATTGGATATAACATAAACTATGTGAAGATATTTGAGTGATCAAGAGAGGATTCATTACCCTAGGTGAATTAGAGAAAATATTCCACATATTCTCAAATATTATTGATTGTTAAATCTTTACGCAAGGTGGAAAGAGATTTGAAAAGAGTTTCAAATATTATTTAAATGATCAATGACTATAATATTATAAACAAATGTGATTTGACATGACAGACACACTTCATACTAAAATGTCTAAATCAGAACATTATTGATGAAGAAATAATAATTACACTGAAAAACCGGTCATTGAAAGGTTAAGTCAAACCACTTATAACTTTCCTAATATTTGGGGGATCATGACACATAGTTAGATGATGCATTTGATCTTCAAATATAAATTAATCAATTATGGAATTGATAATAAATTAAATTGTTTAATTTATTTAATTCTATTTATTTAGAATTATAATTTATATTTGATCCAACATATTAGGAACCTAATAGGTTATATACATTAAGAACCATTAATAAGAAATTAAACTGAGATAAAAAATTTAAAGTGTGACTTGATTGAAAATAATTTTAAAAATTAAGCAGTATAATGTATTTAATTCAAAGATTATAATTCTAGTTCTAGAATAATCAAGTAGGGACTTGATTGATTAAATTCAAGAAATTATCCTTAAATAATTTATGAATATTATTTAAAGGGTAAATTGATATTTTTTTTCATTCTTAGGGTTTTTAGGATTCCCTATAAATATACTTATTATTTTAGAATATAGAGAAAAGTTATGTCAAATAGTTTCTACAAAAAAACTACGTAAACACAAAATTAGATCTAGCACTCTAGGCTTACTAAGTCACTCTCTTCTAAATAGGGATTTTAGATATTTCTTACAGGTAGTTCGTGTGGATTACCATTAGAGGTAGAACAATTAGACGACTTGTGGTTTGCGACAACCTAGCCGTAAAACATATATTCAAAGCCGAAAAGAAGTTCAAATCTTCAGGTAATCTTATAATAAACTCTAAACAACTCTAGATCTGTCTAACGAGGTCCTTGGGACTTCTGAATAATTTTTAAATTTATCATTTTCACTGCGTGTATGAATTTCAGGAACCTAACAGAATCTTGATCCACCATGATAACATGATAATAACAATTGTGTCAGGAATCTTGGTCCACCTCTTCACTATTCCATATGGTTATGCTTGAATCATTTCACCATGATAATGGTTGTCGGCAGAATCACTGCTATAAATAGCTAGTACTCTCATTTTCTTCATAATCGTATTCTTCTTTCTTTTGAATTATTTGTGGTTAAACCCTTAGTGTGCAAAGAAATGTGAGGAACCTTACTTTTTTTTTCCTACTTGCTTTTAAATGTTTGTCTGGATTGAAAAACTTTTGGTATAGAAGACTTTAGAGCTGGAACTTTTACCAGTGGAAGTGGAGGAGCTAAACCTTCCCATTCTACTGGTGGAAATAGAGGAGTTGGTGTTAGTTTAATATACCCTGTAGCCAATCAGTTGCCTATATGTGACATTATTATATTCATGTAAATACATATTTATTATTAATAAAGGCTTAATTTATCTTTAATATTTATATAATATTAGATTCATGAATCTAGAGTAAAGATAAAGTTCATGGGACAAAAATGCTAAGCAAATAATTATGAGATTTCTATTACATTAAAGCATTGTTCTTAAAATGTTCCTTGTGATGCTCTCTTAAATACTGAATATTTATTAGAGTCATATAGAATGATACATATTATGTTCTTTTCTTTATGAAAGGAAGCAGTTGTTCTCATAAGTTGAGGTATAAATGATACCTATAACTAATATGTAGGTGCTTGTCATAAGACATGTACATTGAACTAATCCGCATGAGAATTCCATATGGAAAGATCACCTATTTCTATATAAAGGCCCGCATGATGATTGTGCAAGTGATCCTTAAACTTGAGATCACTAAGTTATCTTATATATAGAATGTTATGCTTTGATTCTATTATATGTTATCTTAATAGAGGTAACGTAGGGGTAGATATTGGATATAACATGAACTATATGAAGGTACTTGAGTGATCAAGAAATGATTCCTCACCCTAGGTGAATTACAAAATTTGTTCCATATGTTCTCAAATAGTATTGACTGAGAAGTCCTTGGCCAATGTGGAATGAGATTTGAAAAGAGTTTCAAATCTTGTTCAAATGATCAATGACTACTAAGTAAAGAACAAACATGATTTAACATGGTAGACATACTCTATAATTTAATGCTAAATCAAAAAAATTATTGATGCAAGGATATTAATTATACCGAGAAACCAGTCATTGAAATGTTAAGTCAAACCACTAATGACTTTTCTAATATTTAAGGGATCATGACACGTTGCTAGATGTTGCACATGATCTTCAAATATAAATTAATTAATTGCTGAATTGATAATAAATTAAATTATTTAATTATATTTAATTAGAATTATAATTTATATTTGGGCCAACATATTAGGAACCTAATGAGTCACACACATTAAGAATTATTAGTCAGAAATTAAACTGAGATGATTTAATTAAGTATAACTTGATTAAAATATATTTTAGAAATTAAAGACTAGAATATAATTAATACGTGGATTATATTTCTAGACCTAGAAAAATCAAGTAGGGACTTGATTGAGTTAATTTATAAAATTTTCCTAAATTAAAATATGAATATTATTCACGGGGCAAATTGATATTTTGCTAATTTATAGGATTTTTCAGATTTTTCTATAAATAGTAAGATACGCCTCTTATTTTTTTAGTTGTTGTTTGTTAGACAGAAAAACTATACAAGTCACAGAATAAAGAGCTAACACTATAGGCATAACAATCCTAAATAGAAATTTAGGAGATTTTTCACTGGTGGTTCATGTGGATTACCATTGGAGAATGAACAATTAGACGACTTATGGTTTGCAACAACCCTTTCTTTAAAGAACTATTAAAAGTCAAAGAAGATCAGATCTTCATGTAATAAATCTCTAAACAATTCTAGATCTATCTAACAAAATCTTAGGGACTTTTGAATAATTTTGTTTTATTGTTTCTGTCGCATGTATGATACTTGGGAACCTAACAATTGGACCTTTTCATCAAGGTGATAAGAGGCATCTATCCTCTAGACAACAAACTAGCCAAACCTAACCTTTAGACCCATATAGAGGTTTTGTAAACATTAATATTATTACTCAACTAACCATAAACATGAAAGAATAAGTAGGACACCTGAGGCAACAATTGGAAATTTTGAGATCACAACACCTATGTGTATTTTTAAGTTTGGGTATTTCTTTTCCTTGTCTAGTTTTGTTAGAGATATATTTTTCTACTACAACCTGTGTGTGAGCCAGTTGCTTCCAAATGAGTGGATGACTCTAATAACTTTTTATAAGTATTTAAGACTTAAAGATCAAGTCCCAATTGTTGATTTGTTTATATATTGCTATAATTTATCTACTTCTTTTTAGGGTAAGAAAGGGTTGATATGGTTTTATACTTTTTCTAGGGGGAGAATATGACATCCCTTGAACGATATTTTTCAAGGTAAATCACTGTCAATAAAAAATTAGATGAATGATTGGTTAATAAAAGGTTATAGTGGTTCAATAACGTCTTCTAAAAAGGTGTTGGGATGTTTTTTTGGTTTGGAGGGTATCTGTCATATATAATATTGCTCCTTCTTTATGCCCAAATAAGGAGAATGTCTTCAGAAATTTTGCTGATAACTGTCAATACTACCTTCTTCGGTTGGCTAAAAGGTATTTTCTAAGCTACAATATTTATGGTATGAGAGATATTTTTCATCTTCCTTGCTTTTGAAATATATCTGTTATACTAATATTTGTCTATGTTGTTTACATGTGGGAAAGAGTAATGAGCTCCAACTTCTTCTTTGTTGTTGTCATCATCATTAAAAGGATACTCAATGGGGGAAAGAGTCTTAAGAGGAGGAATCTTAGAAGGGAGACTAGACTAAAACAAAGAAACCTGAACCTAAAATAGAGGTAATAAGAGAATCACAACAAGGAAGTGGTGAGATGGAGACTAATATTGACATGGAAACTGCTGGGAGCAGATATGCTTTGCATTGGAGGACTAAGAAGAGACATAGTTAACAACCTGTTATTCCTAGTTCTTTTATGCCAATGACACCCATGCCAAGTCCACTTTCAAGCCATGTACATGTTGTTACCCCCACCAAGTCTTGTGCATGTTGCAATATGTCTCATTAATACTCATGTAAATTTGAGTGGTAACACCATTTTTGGTATTTCTTCTTCTTCTTTCCTTTGGTTTCACCAGCCATTTACCCCAATTTTTTTTTGCTATAGAACAACCAGTGGTTGTGGTTCCCAACCTAAAAAATCTTTTTTAGTGGGATTTTAAACTCATAGAAAGGTAATTTATACTAATAGAAAGAGACTTTATAACTTCTATATTTGGGGATAATCCTTCGACTATAGATAGCCATGGTTAAAATATAGATAGTTTTGCTAGAATATCTTAGTTTCCCCGGATATACACCAATTTAAAGGAGGTGGTTGTCCCATTAGTTGGCCAATAACATGTTTGTAGCTTTCCATGTGAGTATGAAGATATTGATATCCTTATTATTATCATTTACTATTTTTAGCACTACTAATAGAAGGTTCTTTTTTTTTCTTCCAAAATTTCCAAATGCAAGTATTAGCTCTCTAGAGATGGGAAGAAGAACATGAGCAGATAACCAAATCTTTAATGCTAGCTTATCAAGAGATTATAACTTGCAAGGAGAGACAAACTCATATAGAAGAGAGGCTTCGTGAACTATAGTCTACCTATTACTCCTTACACATATAAAGAAATGCTCTCTATACAGAGCTTGCGTCCTTTAATGTTGTTATTGTGGAGTCCAAACAAGAAGTGGTTAGTCTTAAGAAGAGAATTAAAGAGTTTGAAAATACATTTTCTGATGTGTGCAGTAGTTGGTGTGCAATATGAACTTGCTAAGGTATAGGGTGATATGACTTGGTTACAAGCAGAATGTTCACATTTCCAGGTATTAAGAGAAAATCCATATGACTTTGAGACTACTTACAACAACAATCCCGCATTAAAAATAATAGTGGAGGACGGATTGGTTGACATGATGGGAGACGTTCACTTCCAAAACAATTCTTAGAACATTAATATAGATTTCTCTTATTTGTTTCATAGCAATGTGCCTTCTTTTAATGAGATTCAACCTAGGAGAGCTATAATAACCTCTGAAGGTCAATATTTGTTTGATGAACTAGACTAAGAGTAGGAGACCACAAGTAGTACTTGTATTTTATTTGATGTGTTTGGCATTATATTTTTATTATGTAATGTTTTTGTATTTACCATGTAGTATTGTGTTGTGTATGTTTTGATAATGAATTAAAGGAAGTTTAATTTATCATTTGGTTATCTATTTTTGGAGTATAAACTAAGTGTAATTTGAAGATTAATAGTTTCATGAGAAATTGTCTAGGGTACAAATTGAAGAAAAATAATCCAATTTGAAGAAAAATTTTAAGTTGGGTAAGAATGATCGTATTGCTTGGTTGAGACCGAACTACAAATGTAGTTCGGTTTGATTGGGCTATCTAACTAAGCTACATGTTTAGCTTGGTTTGATCAAGGTAATGTTTAACTTAGTCTGACCTGAGCTATTATATATCTCAGTCTGTCTTTGACTATTTAGAGAATATTTTAATTTGTAGAACAATTATCCTTGGGAAAAAAAAGTCAGAAGAGAAACCTTGAAGAAAATTATATGGAGATATGAAAATTAATCATAGAAAAAATAATCAAACATTAACTTGAAGGACTTAACTATGAGAATAAAACCTTAGAGATAGTAAGGAGAAAATAATCAAATATTAACTTGGAGGACTTAACCAGGAGAATAAAACCTTGGAGATTGCATGGAGATATGGAGATTAATATGGAGAAAACTTCATTGAAAAAATTTTTAGTTCCAAAACCAAGGCAATGAAACATATATATATATATATATATATATATATCATATTGGAGATATATAGGAGATATAATACTCGTTGAAGATACATGGCTAATTAGAGATGCGAGAGATTGAACAAAAATACATCTTTAAATGATTTGAGTGTCATGCATAGGAAAGTACTTTTCATTATTCATCTTATAAATAATACATATTAAACTTAATGAGTCTAACCTTAAGAGTTACCAGTTCTTTCAATTTCCTTAATGTCATGTCTCCCACTTTAAATCTTTTGTTTTTTACTCTTGCATTGTGGTATTGAGAGACTAGGTATCAAAATGCCTTATTTTTAATTGCTATACTAAGTCTAACTTCCTCAATCAAGTCCAAGTTCGCCCTCATCTCTTTACCATTGTTATTGATGAAGAAAAATAATACTCTATGATTGAGGCATCCCATCTTAGTAGGGATTACGACCTCTGTGTCATATGTTAGAAAGAATGGTGTTTTTCCTGTGGAAGTCTTTTTCATAGTCTTGTAGGCCTATAAAATCTCATCTAGTAGTTGACCTCATTCTCCTTTAGCCCATTCTATCTTCTTTTTTAATCCATTCAATATTATTTTATAAGTGAGCTCAACTTGTCCATTTGTCGATGGAAGTGAGGTCGAGGAGAATCAATGCTTAATCTTAAGCCTTTGACATTGATCCCTCATATTTTTGTTATCAAATTAGGTTTCATTATCAGTGATCAATGTTCAGGGGAACTCAAACCAAAAATAATATTCAACTATTACCAAAATGAGTTGTCTTCTTCTAGGGGCTTTTGGGAATGGTCCCAATATATCTATTCTCTACTAGGAAAATAACCATAGAGAAGCAATGGTGGTTACCTTTGCAGAAGGTTAGCGAGGAACTGAAGCAAACCTTTGACATTTGTCACATTTATTTACCGTATATGTAGCATCTTTTAAAACATTAGGCTAATTAAAGCATACATGTGTTGTTTTGAAAGCTAAGGCTCTCACCTCCCATGTGGATCCCTTATATCGTACATGTACGATGTCGTGACGATCATTTTTTTTGATCGGGTTTGGGTGTGAAAAGAACACGAAATTCTTATCCTTTTATAGTTTAAAGGTTTCGAATCTCCACCTGGTGTTTTGATCACCAAGAACCCTAATTGGTCTATAAAATCTAGATAAAATGATTGGTTGTATATAGAGAAAACAATATTACCCCTAATACATCCAACCTAAGGTAAGTTGCATTGTTTATTTGTCTGATTATTACTAAGGCTCTGTTGTGTTTTTATGGGTCAAACCTAACCATTCTAAATCCAAAATATATTTTATATTTTTTCCCTTAATACTAAGAATGCATCTTACGTATAAGTTTGTAATTCCTTAAATATTAAAAAGTAAATAAAAAAAGAGAGAAAATGAGGGTTATTTTGGGCTTAATTTGCTTTTTTTTTTAAATTAGAAATATGTCTTATATGTAAGTTCATAAATCCTGATATTAAAAAAAAAAATTGATTTTTTTTTTGTGTCTATGAAATTTAGGTCAAGTTCTATAAACTTTATAAACTTGTTGTAAAGTACAAATATGCAAGAAAATATTTTTTTTATTTTTTTTATCTTTGTATGACACTAAGACAGAAAAAAAGCTAAAATATGGAAAGGTATTTTTTTTTTGCTTCTTTTTTCTTTTTATACGAAATAAAACAATTTTTTTTTCAATGCCAAGATATGCGGAAACCATCTTTTGAAAGAGTTTGGCTGAGATTTTTTTTTGAAGTGTATATTTTAAAGTATTTGTACAAATCCCATGCAATACATTCATATTTTTTGAAGTGTATATTTTTTTTGGTCACAATGTTAAACGCGAAACCGCTCTAGCATGCATGTGGTAAAAAAAAACAATAAAGGCTAGTCTATAAACTTCACACCTAACTTAAAGCAAAAACAACAATTACCATGATTTTCATGCACGATGCAAGCTAAATATCCACTACCAAATTTTTTCAATTTCTAGACATAATATTTCGTTGATATTTATACACTCAATCCATTGGCATGACTTTTACCAATAAGCTTACAAACATAAATACTTCGTTAGAAAACTTATCGTCGGTGATTTATGATTTATTAATGAGTTTGTCAGTAATGAAATTACCGATGAATTTACAAATGGCAAAAGCATGCCAAAAAAATATTCATTTTAATCCGTCGGTATTTCCATCAGTGATATGACACATCATCGACAAAAACACTATATGTAATTCCATCAGTGATGTTTTTTATTCCATCGGTGAATATGACATGTCACCGATAAAAAGACCGTATGTAATTCTATCGGCGATTTTATTTAATATTACCGACAGAATAAAACTGTATGCGATTAAACAATGTCACTGTGGTATTTGCAATAATTCTTTTCCAATTCTATAGAATATATCGATGGACTTAATCCGTCGGTAAAACCATCAGTAATAGTTTAAAAATAATTTTTTTAAAAATCTATTAAACAAAAGTAGAAAGTAATCAAAAGAAATTAAATTAATATAAAAATAAAATACTTATTACAAATTTAAAAATTTATACGTTGAAATACAAATAATTTAGAATAAAGGGGTAACTTGGGGTCCATCTCCTTTCTTTCTTCCTTTAACTTGAGGAGGAAGAGACAGGTCTTCACCGAGATCGTGGGGCTAATGGCTTTACTTGACTTTACGAAAGCATTTGAAATAGAATGTGATGCATCTGGAATATGAATAGGTGTTGTTTTGATGCATGATCAGAGACTTATTGCATATTTTAGTGAGAAGTTAAGTAGAACAACCTAGAACTATATCACTTATGATAAAGAACTCTATGCGCTGGAACTCTATGCGCTGGAAGAGCACTTGAGACATGACAACATTACTTGTGTCCAAAAAAGTTCATAATCCATTCAAATCATGAGTCCTTGAAGCATCTAAAAGGACACGGTAAGTTGAATAGGAGACATGAAAACTAAGTTGAATTCATTGAAACTTTTCCTTACGTAATCAAGTATAAGCAAGGCAAAGAGAACATAGTGGCTAATGCACTTTTGCGCAGAGAATAGATTGTTAGGCTTTGAATATATGAAGGAATTGTATGTTAATGATTCTGACTTTGCCAAGATTTATAATGCATTTGGACATTCGACTTTTGGTGAGTTTTATTTGATGGATGGTTACTTGTTCAAAGAGAATAGATTGTGTGTTCCTGATAGTTATTTGTGTGAATTGCTAGTTTGTGAAGCATATGAAGGTGGTTTAATGAGTCATTTTGGGGTTATGAAAACTTTGGATGTATTGCATGAACATTTTTATTGGCCAAAGATGAAAAGGCATGTGCAACGAATCTGTGAATAATACATTGCTTGTAGAAAGGAAAAATCTAGAGTGCAATCGCATGGACTGTATACACCATTACCTGTTTGACATAGGTTTTGATTCGAGATCAAATCCTTTCAAGAAGAGAGAGGATGGTGTGGATCAGCCCATAAACACCAGCAATGACCCATTACATATTCCAAATGGACCAATGACTCGGTTCAAGAAAAGACATTGAATGCATTGGTTTTGAAGGTTTCAACTAGGTTAGATTTGAAGGTTTCATTAGAGTATTAAGAGGAGGCCTTAATACATCTTATCCATGTGCAAAAAGGGTCCAATCCAACATTATTTGGGCCATAAGGTTTCGATACAAGGTTGCCAATTTTCCAAATTTTCAGCCAGCTTTGTGTTTATGATGTTTCTATTTGTTTTGTGGATTCCTAATTAGTTTTGGACTTCCTATTATGTATGAGAACATTAATTATTTCATTTAAGTATTAGGATTTATTATTTTGTTTATTTTCTTGTTAGGTGAGGAGAAAACATAACAAAGAAAACTAAAGAATCCAAGCTGACTTAGGAAACAAAGTGGCGACAAAGCTTCCTAATTATGCAAGGAGATTCTTTCAATAACTTCAATTATGTTTTCTAGTATTAGAAGGATCCTAAGAGACGACAAAAGAAGAGAATTAATACTAACAATTTCTTTCCTTTCAAAAGAAAAGAAAAACATAAGTTTGATATCATAATCCTACTATAACTTGGAAACAACATAGGCGACTACCTTTTCTTTAGTTTCTAAGATTAATGGGCTGCATGGAAGGCTATATATAAGCCTTGAATCAGTTATGTAATATTTTCTTTCATTCTCTTCTTCTAATGACAGAATATGAATTTAATATTATGGGTTTTATTTTATTTTGTTAGCTACAACCCAAGGCTTGTTTGAGCTTAATTAATACTCTGTTTTTAGCTGGGATATAAGGCTTGTTTGGATCAGGTTATTGGCTTTTTAGTTTAAAATTTTTGGGTCAATTTTACAAGTGGACTAAATCAGTCCACTAGGGTAAATCCTTTATGGTTAATTTTTTTCAAGAACTATTTAAACACATGTAACCTAAATTTCAACAGTCATTGATAAATAATACTTCTGAATTTTTTAGTTTTAACGTGTGAGAGTGATTCTTGCATTCTTCAATTCTTGAACAAACTGAATTTGACTTATCAAAGATTAATTAGCTTCATGACGTCATTCAACCATATGATCACGAGGTTCGCATCACCTTCTCTATACAGGATACTACCCAAAATTTGTTTATTTGCAAATACACATCAATTTAAATTCGATTGCCACAAACCAGTTGATTTTATTCAATTTCTTGAAGTGTTGAATTTGAAGAAAATGAAAAATATAAAATACTATTACAATACATGTAAAATAAAAATAAAAATAAAAATAAAAATAAAAATAAAAATAAAAATATATGAGAAAAAAATGGTCTCGAGAATTGAGTAAATTAATTGATATGACTTGTGCATGTATGAAATATAAAAATTTGAATTTTTTGATGAAAAATCACAAATCGGCTAATTTTACGTTATAGCATATAACTTTCAATCTGGTCATCAGATTAAGTTGAAATTTTGCATGAAGTCTTATAAAATATTATTTTAACCTATGTTAAAGTTTCAGAATTTTTGGAGTATGATAAGAAATTTTTTCCAGATAAAAGAACAAATAGCATAAATGAGTGTCTAGAAATTTCTTTAGGGACCAAATTGAAACTTTGCCTAAAACAACCCTCTTTATAAGCTGCTAGCAATGAAAAAAAAAAGAGGGAGTGTGTATTCACCCGAGAGAAGAAAATGTGAAAAGATGGCTTTTGTCATTATACATGGAAATTGCTTGAAAAATAAAAAACAAAGTGTAAGATAGAAAGAGTGTTAAGTAATTAAAGAGAGGGTTTGATACATTTAGGAGACTACAAGGAGTTCAAAGATTTTAAGTTTGCTTTTAGAGAAGGAAAAAAATTGAGCTTAGAGAGAAGTGTGAAGGAAAACTTGATTCAACTTGTTTTGGCTTTTAGTTCTTCATTCCTTAAGAGTAAGAAAACTCTCTATGATGATCAATTGTGTTGTTTTTTCATGTTTGTTATTGGATTAAGTAGAATTGGTATTATGTGAAGGTGGGTTCTTGATGTTATGATGGTTTGAATGCATGGATTTATGTTAATTATATGTTTATTGAGGGAATAAATGTTTGGGCTTGTCATTAATTAGGTTAGTTTGAAAAGAAAAAAAAAATGTATTTCTTCCTCTTAGTAATGAGAATTTCGGCCAAGGGTGAATTTTTGGGGTGACTAGATTGTTGAATTAATGACAAACAAATTATATTTAGTTATGATAATTGAGTATTTGGTGATTGAAGAATGTGTAAAAAAAAGAGAGAAAAGAAGAAGAAGGGGGGATACAAAAATAGTTTTCACCTTGGGTTTGCTATTAAAAAAATAGTTTCTATAAGTAAGTATGATCTTATGGTATTGATTAGTGAAATTCCATACATGGATGCTTAGTTGTAGTTATGTGTGATTATAGAACTCTTAGAAAGGTGAATTTGGCCATGGAAAATATAAGAAATAAAATTTCAAGCTTGAAAAAATTAATGAATTGTATTTAAATAGTGGAAGAAAAATAAAATGAAATGATGTGTTGAATTAAGTGTAAAGGAATTAAATTTCCTTTAATTGTTGGGAAAAGTTTTATAGTGATATAAGATTTCCTTATAATTGTGGTGAATTAAAAGTTTAGGTGGATGTAGCATTGTATAAATTATTTGTAGAATTATTAAAGAACATGAAACTATGTTAGAATGATCACAATAGTTTCGGATGTTAAAATTATATTGATCGAAAATCTTACTATGTGATGAAGTTTTAAGAAAATTATTAAGTGATAAAATATTGAAATCATAAGATCTTTCAAATGAGACAGGAGAGGTTGGAGGCTCCAGACAACAACAGGGAGTTACTAGTCAAGCATCACTAGCAGGTAGGTATCCGACATCTTGAATTTTTGTACAAAGATTAATTGAAAAACTTGTGTTAATTTTAATTAGAAATTCTATAATTTATTTTTGATGTTAACGAATGAACATATTTGGGTGGATGAATTAATACCGGGTAATTGGGCGAGTGAATTAATGTCTGGTAATTAGGCGGATGAATTAATGCCAAGTAATTGGACAAGTGAATTAATGTCCGGTAATTGGACGGATGAATTAGTACCGGTAATTGAACGAATGAATTAGTACTGGTAATTGAACGGATGAATTAGTACCAGTAATTGGGTGGATGAATTACTACCCAGTAATTGGGCGAATGAATTAATGCCCGGTAATTGGGTGGATGAATTAATACTGGTAATTAGGTGGATGAATTACTGCCTGGTAATTGGGCGAGTGAATTAGTACCGGTAATTGGACGAGTGAACTAATGCTCGGTAATTGGACATCTGAATTAGTGCTGATAATTGAGTGGATTAACTAGTGCCCGATATTTGAGCGAATGAATTACTATCCCAAATGAGGGAGCAATACCCCCATGAAACAACTAAGATTGAAATTTAATTTAATGAATATGGAGGTGTAAGATATTAATAATTCATAATAAAGTACATAAAAAAAAATATTTTTATATGGATGTAGTGAAATGATACATTGCATTTATGTTGATAAAATGTTAATCTTATTTTCAGGACCCTCGCAACAGTAAAATAGATCTTGCTTAAATATATGTTACCTTTTTGTTTATTTATATTGATCAACATGTATTTTAAGAATTATAAATGATGTAAAAGAGGTTGAATGAACCTTTATATTTGTAGAACAAAACTTTTATATATAGTTAATGTATATGCCATATTTAAGAATATTTTTATGTTAAATTAGATATTTGCATTCTATCATGGTTGCTATATGATTAGAAATGTTGGAATGATAAAATAATGGGGGTGTTATATTCATAATCTAAGTTTCTATTGTTTTCTTTTTATTTGATTATGCAAGTTAAGTAATTCTTAGAATTGTTTATTTTATTTTGTTTATTTTATTATTATTGATTACATCTTGATTATCAAACAATACGTGTTTTTTTTGTGATGCGTTGTTTGGGAAAGAGGTCCAAGATGATTAGACCATGATTATGATATGAGTTGTGTCAGGAATGAAGATGTTGGTAACTTGGCACGGTCTCGTTACAAGGAAAACTCTATCGAATTTTTAGTAAAAACATTTACACCACATAAAATTTTACACTTTTAAATAATTATATTTTTTTAATTTGGGTTGTGACAATACATGCATGAATTTTTGGATTATTTTTTATTAATATATTTAGTTATTATAGAGTAGACTTAATTATTGAATCTTATTTTTTAACTAGAATTTTACTATATAAATAGCAAAGCTTCTTTTCTTTAATTGTTTTTTAATATATACAATTATTTTAATAATAATATTATATTGTATATCCTATAAAAACCAATCTAAATTTATAACTTTCACTTGTAATTGAAATTGAACTTATAATTATGAATATATGATAATTAATTATTATTAACTAAAAATATTTAAAATTTATTAATGTTTAATAGAATATTATTAACTAATAATATTTAAAATCAATCTTATTCCTTATACTCTTCAAACAATAATGTCTTGTCCAATTTGCCATTTTTTTTCTTGGTGGACTCTGAAACTTTAGTTGGTACTACTTAACAATAGCATAAATAAAGTAATAGAGAGAGATGCTCTCCTTCCCTTGAAGTTTCTCCTCCCGATTCTGCTGCTGAGCTTCGTGAGATCACTTCTTCGCGCCTCCCATGGCCAGTCCAACCTCGGCGCCACTGTTCCAGCAACCAGTGA
>Ga0325405_1000459_pt1 | contig 39122 bp, 21 predicted proteins | sample PopdelMetagenome_21_FD_205663 | JGI IMG/M metagenome (GOLD analysis project Ga0325405, IMG submission 205663) | Populus deltoides microbial communities from Bellville, Georgia, United States - Xylem-Control-R2 | ecosystem: Host-associated > Plants > Phyllosphere > Stem > Wood/Secondary xylem... | reverse complement strand
AGTAGTATTATGCCGATGAGGTGGCAGAGTTTATTTAGTTTTTAACCGTACGAGGGCACTTTATGTAAAATACTTGGAATCTTTTATGCAATGATCCGATGGATTTGCCTCATGAACTTTTCGTGAGAAATCATGACACAAACACCATTCATTTCGAAGGAGCGACCAAGGGACTCGTGTTTAAAAGTTACTGCATTCAAGCACTGGCTTGGGCCCCCCCTTCTTCTGTAGGGACACTAGCTATCATGATCCAGGCGTGCCTCATGGGCACCAACCCCACGCGCGCCACCGTAAAGGTTTTAAAATATATATTAAATTAATATTAAAAAAAAACAAAATTCATAATATATTAAACTCACATTTTCTTATTAACTTATTTTTTAAGAAAAATATTTTTTTATGAAAAAACATAAATAATTAAAAAAAACCATGCCTCCATAGTTTTTATGTGGCTGCATGGGAAAAGTCAAATAATAATTCGTTCAAAAAAATCAAAAGACTCCCATTGAAAATCAACGTGCAATTTTTCATAATTTATTGCTTATTAGGCTTGTACATAATAGTTTTTAAAAAATGAGTGGAAGTATAAGCATAAAAAAGTATAATCCCATTTAAAAAAACCTATATGAAATAATTGGATGATTTGTTGAATGGTATTGTAATGTAATTTTTAATTTAAAAATAATATTTATCTTAAATTAAAAAGATAAAGATTTATAAAGTCAACCCACACATATAATCTTAAAAAATAAAAAGGATAGTCTTCAGTGGCCTTATTTTAAAAAAATTGAATTAAATGACACGCTATAACCGTTATAATTTTATTTTTTTTACCAAAATTTTTTTATCTAAAAGCTTATTTTCCGTCAATTTTAAATATAAAACAAGAATAAGATCTGAAAAATCTTAATGGAGCCGGCTGATCGATCTACTACAGATTTCAGCATGTGTTATTAGATGCATTAGCATATGGAGTATTAACACTTGTACATATACATATGAATTAAACTTTTTTTCTTTCTAAAGAGGTTGTCGTATATAAAAAGAAGAGGAGGATGTAAAAAAGAGAGAGAAAAATAACTTGATTGGCTTTTAAAAATAATAATTCAAGATTATTTTTAAAAAATTATTAAAATAATAATATATTAAATTAACTTGGAATTCAAATAACTTAACTTTGATACTTAAGAATACAGATAATTTATGGCTGGCTGAATCATACTTAATAATTGAGACTATAATACAAAGAATATTTCGCTATCTACACCAAACCCAAAATGTTTTTGCAGCAAAAAAAAAAGATACTGGAACACATAATTCCAACTTCATCAACACGTTAATACACATGGGGCTAGAAACGAGTCAGAGTGAGCAGGTGGAGGGTCCTGAATAAATAGGTCAGGCGTGTTACAGGAGGAGGAGATAGTGCTGGTGGCAGCAATGGTGTGGCCCAACCATGGCGGCAAATTTAAGGGAGAGGAACTAGGAAGTGGGTGTCGGGGGAAGGGACCACCGTGTACCAAAAAATGGGGTCTCTTTTAATAAAGATTTGTCGTGTATCCTTTTCTTTTAAGCAGGTTTCATGACTCGAGGCTGGGCTAGGTTACAGAGGGAAGGGACAATAGAGAGAAGAGGACGACGACACGGTTAGTGTCGGTTTTCGACAGTTTTGCCACGTTAGGAGCACGTGCTTCTCTCTTCTTTGTTGGTTAAAGGTGGACCCCGGTTGCCGTTGCTCGACGGTTGACCGTTCTAATTTGTGTGCCGACAAATCTGCTATCTTTAATATTTCATTGCAATTTTGTTGATCTTAAGGAATCTCTGAATCTCAAACGCGGAGGGGGGGAAGAAACCAAAGAAATTAATGATGTAATGGTAGTCGGGATTATACAAGCTCCTTCCTACACTTGTCTGATATCATAGTTGTGCTCTGAAAAAAATCAATAATTATTTTTTATCATTTATTTTATAATATTTTTTAAATCATTCTTAATTTGTTAAAACTGAATTATTTTAGAGATCAAGCTGACTTTGATTTTTTTATAAACATGAAGTCAGAAATTAGAAAAATAAACTTCTTATAAAAATGAAGTTCAAAAATTGAAAAATAACCAATGGCAATCTTAAAACATAATAAAACATCTTTTATATGACATGATCGAAATAGAACATCAATATTCAGCTATTAAATTAATCTATAACATTTTTTTTTTTTTGCATATAATAACCTTGAACACTTGAATTTTTAGAAGGCTAAAATATATCCACATTTCTTGAAAATAATTATTATCGGATGATGTCCCAAAAAATTTAAGAGTAAGATTTATGTGCTGGATAATTAAATAATTTCCTGGTTATAGTAATTTAATCCAATTTTCATAGTCAAAGTGGCTAGTAACTTGTATCTAGTGCCTAATAGGTCGAGGTGGCTGGCTGACCGGTACCTATAAAGGTTCTCTTTTTGTAGATTTAAAAATTCTCGAATACTTAAGTATATTTCTAGAGAGAGAAAGTGTGATGATGTTTTAAAAAGATAGATTATGAAAATATGAATGCTAAAAATATTAAAAATGAAAAGATTTTGAACTTAGAGTTTGAAGGATTCATAAGGTATTTATAGTAAATGAAATTTTTTTTTTGTGTATGTGTGGAGATGACGGGTTGTAGTATCATTTTTGCCCTAATAGTTTTTAATTAGAGATAAATATTCTTTACTTCTGCATTAATGAGGGATAGATATAGTAGGTTTTATATACATAGAGGTGTAGCAAGAGGAGGATACAAAATGCAGCTGAGCCCATGAAGATTGAGCTTTTTCCCTTAGTCGAATCCAAGGGAGCTGGATGTTTTTCTTGGTCGTGCCCAATGCAGCTGGGCCCGTCCCTTGACTGTGCTCAAGAGAGTTGGGCTGATCTTTTGATTAAACTCAATTATACTAGGTTTGACGACTTGCAAGTCCCATGTTATTTTTTATTCAACACATGGCTAAATTCAAATGTATTAGATTTAAAAAGTTATCATACTTACATTACCTTATACTTAACACATGAATAAAATCTAAATACACTAGAGTTGAGCTTGATAGATTAATATATCTATAGTGTTAGCGTTTGACCACCTAGTCGAGGAGCCAAGGGGTCACATGGCCTTACAAGAATAAAGTCATTGTTGGACACCCAAAATAATAATTTCCAATTAATCATTAACCTTTTAGGAGTATCTCAAATGAAAATAATTATTCAAAAAAATTAGTCATGATAGTCTAAAGAAAATGATAGACACAGACACATAGACACGTTGGCTAGTTCTTCGTGGATATTAAAGAAAAAGAAAGAAACGCAAATTGTTTTTTCAAAAACACCATAGTTTGTAATGACTATTCTATACATGGACAAGACCGTCAAACCCCAGTACTCAATCTGACAACAAGCACAAGCTCTCTCACTGCCACATCGCATGGGATCATCGAAAGAAAATAGTAAGAAACAGGACAACCGGTTTGATTAGGTCAAGTGAAGATTTCGGGCACCCGTTGGTTCAGTGCCGACACCTCCCGCGGTTGGCTCGTCTTCTTCTAACCTTTTTTTTTTGGTTTCCCATCTGTACTTTCCACTGGAAGAAATGAATTGAGACGGCAAAAAATACACTTGTCTAGAACACTAACAAAAATTATAGACTTCGTGGGTGTTTGTTTACGTGGTGGAACTTACTTTTTACAGTATTTTATTTTTCAATATTTTTGAAGATTCTTTTATTATCTTGATTTGTTAATATTAAAAATAAAATAAAAAATATTTTAATATATTCTCAAATACTCTTAAAAAAACCCATCACACACAACCTTACCAGAGACAAAGTTTAATTTGATACGGTATCAATAAATTATGTTATCCTGTTAATCGTGTACACGTTGCGTCACCAAGTTAATTCATAAACAGCTTTTTTGACTTAATTTGTCACAAAGGATTGTTCAGCCCAAAGATTTATATATAAAATATGAGATAGAGAAAAATACACTTGTCTTATCGTATATTTTCCACGTGGAAAGAGAGATGGCGTGCTATCTATCCACTTTCTAGGAACACCAAATTAATCAAGCTTCCACCTAAAAAGAATTAAACTTGATTAGTTATGGATTTGCTTGACTTTAGGGCTTCGAACACCTCGAGGAACCATGGAATTAAATTGTTCAGCTCAATTTAAGGTGTTCGAAGCCCTAAAGTCAAGGCATGTATTCTGGAAATGGGAGAAATTAAGTCCCCTGCAAATGGTCTTCCATCAATCCAAGATATATTCAATTATATTTCTAGCTCACGGGTTTGCCTCTTCATGATTATAAACGTAGTCATGAATTGCTTAAAAAGTGGGGAGCAAAAGGCAGCCTCCAGTTTCCCTTCGAGCCTTTTGAATCATAAAAGTAAATTAATATACGTAGTGGAAAAAAGGGACTCGATCTAAAACAATTCTTTATATATATATATATACACACACACACACACACACATACATGGAGGCTAGTTGTGCCAATTAGTATATATTTTGGTAATTAATGAAAGGAGAAGACTCGAGTGTTTCAGAAGGACGATCATCCGATGGTGATTAGCGTGGTTCCTCGTCAGCAAAAGCGCAGCCTACATAAAGTCTTCGCTGCCTGCCTTTGAACTTAGCGCATGCCGTGCTTGACATGTTTTCCAAAATGTGCTTAATTTTCTCACCACGTACCATCCTGACCTAACCATCGCATTACTATTTGGCTAATATTGAAAAGGATTTGCAAGTGGATAGTGTCAAGAGCACTAATTAATATGGAATGAGGAAGATGGCATTAATTCCTCGCCCTAATTATTCGCGGAAAGTCTGGAAGTATCGGGCTTTTTTTCCCAGCTAAATAACGGATCAAAGCATCGTGAAAGGGCTCAAACTCCCTGATTCTACACTAGCTGCTGGATATTGTCAAGTTTATGTAGAAGATGTTTGCTCTAATGATATAATTAAGTTAATTAAATCTACTCTCAATATGCATAGATGTAACGTCATCTGAATGCGATATTTTTCCAGATATTTTTTAATATTAGTATATCAAAATCATAAAAATATTTCATATATAGATGTAACGTCATCTTAATTGAGTGCATATGGCCGTAAAAGGCTATATATTGAGAGGAAAGAGCGATTGAGCTAGCGTGAAATGGAACTTTCCAACAGCTGCACCTAATCCTATCCCCCACACTTGAAGATTTTAGGGCCTTACATAGACAAAGGCCATGTGGGTTTTGATGCCCTCACGTCGCTCCTTTAATTTCATCTCATTTATTACTTTACCATTCTCTTACAAACTCTACCTGTAACCTGTGATGATAGGCTGACAGTGCAAAATAAAACATTTCAATCCTAATAAATAATCTCAAAACCTTGTTATGTGAACCACGCAGGCACTTTTTTTTTATATATATTATTTACAATAAAGTAATATTATACATTTTACATGCATATATTACGTACATGTATATATTTTAAACGATTCTATCACCTTATTTATGCTAGAAGTTTAAATTCGACACATATTAATATATAAGCCATCTCACCAAAAACACATAGGATTTAAACTTAAGTTCAAAATTTGATGAATCTTCTCCTTACCATCTCAACAAATAAACATAATTAACAACCTCTCAAGTCACAACCTATATGCATTTCGAGTCTATTTGATTTTGTGTTTAAAAAATATTTTTAAAAAAAATAAGTTTTTTTTATATTTTTTTGATGTTTTCAGATCATTTTAATGTACTGATATCAATAAATAAAATTTTAAAAAGTAAAAAGAACATTATTTCAATGTATTTTTAAATAATTTTTTTAAAAAAGCTATCATTTCATAATACCAAACGGGCTCTCGAGCGTTAATGCGTACGTTGTTCATATACAATCATATATCTATGTTTGATGCTAAGGGAGTATTTGGTAGCGGTTGCTTTTTAAAGTATTTTTTGTTTAGAAATGCATCAAAATAATTTTTTTTTAATTTTAAAAAAATATTTTTAATATCAGTACATCAAAATGATATAAAAACACAAAAAATATATAAAAAATAAAATATATTTAAATTTTTTAAAAATACTTTTAAAATACAAAAACAAATATGTGATGAGTGGTGTAATTCTATTGATTGGTGAGACACACCGCTAGTTGCGGGTTGAAATTGCTTTTCGTCTTGCTCGTAGTACGTATTTTGTAGGGTTAAAGCTCCCGTGAGCGTGAAACTTGTTTATAAAATCTTAACAAAGTCGGGGAATGCAGGCAGGGACCTAAAAAATGATCGGATATTGCAGGTTTTGTTTGAGCTTAGGCCCTAGTGACCAGTCCCTAAAGAAGGAATATTTTGTATTTTGTTCGTTGGATAAATTAAGGGTACTGTTAGGCTATAGCCTGTCCTTACCTGAGGCCTTGGTTTCCATGGCAACAGACACACAGGTAAGAGATAACAGCAGCGTGCATGTGACAGAAAAACAACAAAAGAAAAGGTGACATAGATCACATGAACGATCTTCTTTTTCTCTTGAACGTACATAAATGACACGCTTGAATCTTAAATGGAGTGGTTGCGTTTGCCTTAGAGTGTTTTTCTCTTAGAGCGTTTAGTTTGAAATATACACGCCGTGAAGGAGAGGAGGAAAGGGAGAGGACATTCTCCATGCCTAATCGGAGGAGAGCCTTGGAAGCTCCCTTTTGCTATATGCGAGCCTGGCGCTCTTAAGGGCATGTGAGATGACATGTGTTTGCCTGCCTAAATGGGTCAGTCCCGACACAAACTTATGTGGCCATGACTCACGAGGTCAGTTAATTTTGATGTTGACTGGACAGTCAGTCATCAGCGTGTCTGGTATTGCAATTATTTTAATGTCAGAAAGTTATTTCAATTTTAAATTTCAAATCATTAATTAAAACTCCAAAATATAATTCTGTATTTCGTACAGCATCTAAAAGTAAAATCAGGAGGCGTGTGCGTATATCTCTGGACACTGATTTTCTGATAAAACTTGGATAATACGTCCCTAATCAGCAAATCAAACCTCGTTTTAGCTTGAAATAAAAACACCATTCACAGAAGGCCGTGTGTGCATAAATAAATACATGGCGACCTTGACTTTGTAGCTGAAGAGCGTGTATTCATTAGTTTATCGTCTTCAATCGAGGAAATGCTAACCTAACTCCTTCCCTTTTCTTGGTTTACAAGATAATTTAAAAAAAACATATCAAATTAACACATAATTAAAAGTAAAAAAAAAATATAAATCGAAACAATCTCCAGTTTCCACTCATTATTCTAAGGGGTGCGCACATGCACGCGGGCTCGTGCGGCTGATAGACAAACAGAGAGGAGGGGAGGGTCAGCCACGAGAGGCGAAAGGCAGGTACCCCATGTGATGAAAAGGCTCCCCACCCCCCGCGCCCGGTAGTTATGGCAGTTAAGTGTCACCAAATGCCATGATAAAACCAAGACCACATATAGGGGGGTCCCTCGCTAATGACATGAGCTACTGTTTTCTCCGTGACAACCTTGTTTGATTTTGCATTTTAAATATAAATGGGTTAAAATTTAATTTTTTTAATATTATTTTTATATGTAGATATTAAAAATAAAATTTAAAAATAAATAAAAATTATTTTAATTTATTTTTAAACAAAAAATACTTTAAAAAACAACCACTAACACATTCTCAAACATATCCCTAACCTAGATATCTCATAAATCCGAAACCAACCCAATTTATAACTTAAATTATTACAGGATAAAATCTTATAATATAATTTATATTATTATGAAATGACAACTCAATCGGTCTCTTAGAAACCACACACTTTTTAAATGTTAATGGGCACGACACGTTTTATATTTCATGCCATTGCAATTTCCAAACCAACAAATTTCATTTATTGATGATGAAGGAACCAAATCCCAAATGGCTTTTGTTTCAGATTCAAAATTATTAATATTATTATTATTACAACAAGAAGAACAAGGATGGATGTTCAAACTAAAGTAGAACCAAACTCACGTCTCGTTATATAATTGGTCTTTAAGAGGTAGAGGCAGCCCGCCCTTGGGGCATTATTGGACCACGGACCCAAGTCTTGAACCGACCATTCAATGACTGGTAATAATCAGCTAAGGATTCTCAATCAATTTAGGGCAACATCAGCCAGTCAAGGCGTTCCTCTGCGGTCTTAATTAAGGAGTAAATGTTTGCTTAAACAAATCTAGAGATCAGGTGGGGTCCAGCACCAAATCCGATTGCCTTGCCGTAAAAGGTCTCAAGTTCATAAAAATACTGAAAGATACTTTCAACGCCCTAAAGTTGGCAGTTAGGATAAGGTAACTTATTTTATTATTTTTGTTTTGTTTCCCTCCAGAGAAGGGATTTTCATAGAATTTTATTTTTTTTGGGCAAAAGCTCTTGCAGAGGCCAAAAAGCCTTTCATGCGCTGTGCCTCTAATGACAGGTCGATGGGTGGAGTAAGCATGTTTGGAGTGGCGAAGATGGTTTTTTTTAAGGTATTAATTAATTGTCCCGTTATGTTTGTTGTGGAGCTAAAAGTAATATACTTATAAATAATAATTTTTATAAGTTTTTTAAGAGTTTTTATTCATTTAATGTTTCTCAATTTATAAAATATAACAAAATAATTTTTTATTTTTTCAACACGGGATAATATCTAATCCAAATATTAGCCTTTCACTGTCTGGGTGTCAAAAAAAGACCCAGCATTTACCACACATTTTCAATGGGGAGGAACACATGCCTGCTGATTGTTCAAGAATCTACAATCCTCACGTAGAGACGACAGAGAGCAACAAGATAGTATCGCCAAAAGAACAAAAGAAGAAGATGGAAAGAGGATTCTGGATAATTTCCAATGACATCAAGTTATGAGGTCACCTTCACGGGAAGGAAGAAAGCACATGATCTATCAACCTTGTAGCCCAACGGGTATACAGGTGGCGGGATTGGAGCTACTGTCAGCCCACAGGGTGGATTTATAGATTTTACATGGGCCGATTCAAGCCCGCCCGATAAGTGTAGCTTCGAATCCACTGCCTCTTTCTAAGCTCTTAACAGTTTCATCAAAGCATGGGCCGATTCAGGCCTGACCTGATTTAAGGCCCGGTGATTGCCTGATCAACCCATGTGTCAAACAAAACGATGTCGTTCTAGTTTTTTTTTTTTATATATATATATTTTCTTGAATTGACCTGGACAGGAGTTTCTCCCGAGTGTAACCAAGTAAAGAGATAACCTATGAGATCAGGCCAGACTGGTTTAATAACTACGATGAAAAGGGATTTCTTTTAGGCATGTGTCCATAAAGCAGCAGCCGGTAAGACTCCGTCCTTCTGGAAACGCAAAGCAAAATCATCTCATGCATTATGTTTGAGTTTACAGAAATCTAAAAGCTCCCTCTGTAAATTTGGATGCCAGTAAGGTGATGGCCAGAATCAAGTAGAGTCAGAGAAAGGAATCTCCGGATGCTTGCAGCAGATGAAAATCTTTTCATGAGCAACATCCCTCCTCTACGAAAATCCTATTTTATCCAAAAACTAATCTACAAAGAAACCAGTGCCAAAGTCTCTATTCAGGCCTGTTCCCTTTGTTTCTAGGATAGACGGGAGTAATTTCATACAAGAAAAACATTGATGTCTCTACTGATAGGAGAGCATGCATTGATATGAACATCTCACCTATGATGAACTTGCATTTATAACAAGAGTCTGTTACAACTTATATTTCTGCAATCCATACGGCGTCCAAAGGAGGGTAGCAGACATTCTATGAATTATAGGATTGTAACTCAAACCTGTAACCTCCTTAACCTTAGAATGGCAGTTCACAAATCAAGAAGGCCAACAGATAATACTGCTTACCTGTTGGTTACCAAAACTTGAAGAAGATCCTCGTAAAGGCTAGTGTGGAAGTGAGAGTCCTTCCTAGAAGACAGGCTCGCATATCTTTTACCCTTTTCCTTGGGCTCAATGATGTGAAGTGGCAGAGAGCAACCTCCAAAATTGATTCGCCATCCAAAAAGTATACCTACAATAATATGTTTTAAAACCATAAACTTTATGAGCACCAAGAAGCCTTCCAATCAAAATGGTTTCCAAAATCCACTTCCAAGAGACTAATCATGATACCACCATGCACACACAAGCACACGAAATCCACCAGAACAAAATTTAAATTGGCAAGAAATTACCGGCAAACTGTTGAGGATGGCTAGTGTAAGAGAGACGTGGAACGTGCACGCTGAGCTCTTTTCCAAAGCATTAGGAAGATGTACACTGAAAGCATATGCCCAACAAGGTTGATATGCCGTTAACTTAACTGAGTGCGCCATCGAGATCAGATCACCAAAAAGAACAAAAGCCCCACCACATTTATGCTCTGAAAAGCCTGAAGCTTCAGAAGCTGGAAATGAATTTCTTCCTGGTTTCAAGCATTCTGGACCATAAGGGCTTGCATAGGTGATCTCCACCCATATAGACCCTGGTAGTGGAACAGGGCTTAAGCAGTAGCCCCCTAAAGACGATGACAAAAACGAATGAAGTTGCGGCTAGAAGTAAATCACTACATTTTCTTTCAAAATAATTGTTAAACAAAGGCAATAGCTTATTGAAATATAATTTGAAATAAATTACAAACAACTAAGGAAAATAACAGAACTAGCCTACACCATAATTTTACGAGAGAAACAATAGTACAATAAGTGATAGTGATGAAATGAAATTTTAATAGAAAATCTTCTTGTAAAATTACATAAAAAAAAAAAATTTAAGTCTGATCCAACAATCAAATTTTTTTGTTATCATTGTTTTAAGTGGTTAATCTATCTTAATGTGACCAAATCTTTTTTAAAATCTAAACATGTTTCACGGTTCATAAAAACATATGTTAAGTTATCTATATAATTTATTTGGATTCGATCCCTATCTAATTGTGCCAAATCCTTACATGAGTGCTCCCAACCTTTAATTTCCATAAGTTTGAGTGCATCAATTTGTTCTTGAGAAAAAAAATTTAAAAAAAACAAGAAAATTAAGATAAAATGAACATCCATTTTATTGTTTTTACTTTAGGGATAATTTTTTACATACTCAATCCTTAATGCTCAAGGATTTTATGTTTAGATCATAAATTTAATTTTATTTGCAGTTTAGTCCTTGTGTGTTGAAGGATGATAGATGAAGTTGTTGTAAAAAAGGATAAAAGAGAAAAATATTTGATTGAGAATATTCTAACAATAAAAGAGGTTGATATTGGTTTCGATGATTTTGACTTAAACAATAGAATTCAAAGAAGGTAGTTTTAACCTTTCATCTTGTCAAGTTTGAGAAATTTTTTTATTAATCAATTTATTTTTTGTGTTTTTATTTATTAATTTATGGTATTTTAGGGTTAAAATGGGTTTATTTTGATTGTTATAATGTTTTTTAGGTGTTTTTAAATGAAAATAAATTAAAAATCAACTTATTGAATCCAAGAAAATAAAACCCATTTTGATAGCTGGATGACGCAACATCCATTTTATTTATGAAAATTGGGTTGACAATACATCATTCATTTATTTAAAAAAAATAATATTAGGCATACAGGCTTGACATTGCAAGATCAAGTGCATTTGGGCTCTTGTTTTTTGGGCTAGAAGCACGACTCAATCTTTACCTTTTTTTTATATTACCCTTTAATTATTATTATTATTTGAATAAAATTTATTATAAATAAAATAATTAAAATGATATTTATAGTTTACCATAATTTTCATAGAGGATTATATTTTTTATAATAACATTAAAATTATTTTGTGAATTACACACACACACACACACACATATATGTATCTAAATGTAAAATGTATATATAAAAAATGCGCTAAAGAATATTAATCAATAATAAAATATGTATTTTGTTATTTTTTATCATAAATATTTTACATGATTTTCTAGATTAATTATTATTTTTCATAACATATAAATTATTGAGTTATGTTTTTTTTAACATTTCTTTTCATATTATGATAAGTTTTTGTTTGAAAAACAATGATTATTATAAAAAAATATTTTCATCAAAATAAAAAAATAAACAAGAAAATGGAATTTTGATTCAATAGATAATTTTTTCTCCTTAATTTAAATAGAGATTCTTATGAATATTTACTCCAATGTCATTTATTTATTTTATTAAAAAAACATGATACTGATAAAAAAAAATATATATTCTTGTAAAAAAATATATTAATAATAAAATGAAAATTCACCTAGTGAAATATATTCATTTTTTAGAAATTTTAAATCATTACTTTTGTTGCAAATATCTATTTGCTATATAACACAATAAAAGAAAAGGTGATTTAAAAACTGCATCATCGCATGAGACAAAACGAGCACATGCCAGAATTAATGGTGTCCCTGTCATGAGTTGTAAGAACAATGCCAATTTTATATTGGTTGGACGGCTGGACATATGAGTAAAGATTTCCAACAACAAATAAAATTCTTTTTTTTTTTAATATTTTAAAAAAATGGTGTCAGTAATATTTAAATTAACGTTAGATATGTAAATTAAATTAAAAAAAAAACTAAAACTGTTCAAGAAAACATAGTGCACGGGACATTGTGTCTTGTGGATTCTCACAGTGGTTTTTTTTTTATTCTTTAAAATATATTCTATATTAGTCACCATTTTTTTTTAATCTTATTATTCCATGTTGGGATGACAAGAAATTAATTTCGAAAATTTATTTTGATTAACTTATTATGGATTCTTATGGTGTTAAAAAAAATCTAAACATTAAGTTTTAACGAGATACATTTAAATTTGTTGTTTAAAATAAATTGAAATTTTGAGGACTATATTTAACAATGAAACAAAAAATAGTTTTTATTTTTTATTTTTACTGTTCATGAGGCATGGGTGTTAAAATTTTGATCCCTAAAATTTTTCTGTTTCAGTCTTATATTTCATTGGTTTTGTACTTGAGATCTTAGTTTTGTGAGGAGAGAAAGTCGCTAAAAAACAAGATAAAAGATAAAATTGTTGATTATCCATATTTTAATGATAAGAAGAGCCGATTTTGATGTCAGTACGTCTTGATTGACAATAAGAGTTGTATTTAGATGTTTTCAACCTCTTGTCTTGAAAAAAAAAATAAAATTAAAGGCTAAAATTTTTTTATTTGAGATAATTTTTGTCTTTTTATACACTAAATATCTGTTTGGTATTGAGGTTGCGGCTGAAATTCACAGGCAGCCATAGATATTAATGTTTGATTAAGTTAAAAACTGAGTTTTGTTTTAGCAGGAACCATTTAAATTACAGCTGTGACCAAGGTTTAAGAGGAGCAAAATTTTTATGTTTTTGCTCCACTGTGTTCACGTGAATTAATTAGTTGTTCAACTATTCATGAATAGTGGAGAGGTGGAGCAGTGGAAAGTAATTCACTCTCCACTGTTCATGACCTAGACGGGTTCCAGGCCCCACCTAAATGCTGGATAGATTAACTAAGTTGACTCAATTTGATCCAAAATATTATTGTTTTATTTTATATAAAAAAAATGACAATGTTGTCTTTAAATTTTTTTTAAGTCAAACTAGGTTTTGACCATGACAATCAGATTATAGCGAATTAACTCTCATATGATTTAATTTAGAACTTAAATTAGGTAAAATGATGGATCAGGAGGTCTCCGATGCAATTTGGTTTTAATAAAACTACTGAAAACATTTTTGCGACAATGCACAAGTATTGTATTATTTTTATATTTTTAATACATGCATGTAAAAATTCTCAAATTATTATTAATGAAAATTTTATTTTATGATCATGATAAAATATTGTCCAAAAAACAAATATCACGGTAAAAAAATGGCAAAAGGGAGCGAATGAATAAGATAAATATGTTTTAATTAGAAAAATACCTTTTTTATTCTTATTTTAAATTTCCCCAATTTCTTTTTGATATTTGTTTTAATTGATTTTGTTTTTTATTAAATAAAAGACATAGAAAAAAAATATTTTTTTTTTAAAAAATGAGAAATTATACAGTAAATTGTAATGTTTCAATATAATTTAAATTATTATTTTTCTTATGAATTTTTTTTAATGCATACAATTAAATTATTTTTTTAAAAAACTCATCGCAACACGAAATCAAATGTTTTAATTTGTATTTATCTTTTAATTTTTTTTTAGTGTATAGGTAGCATTAATTTTTTTAACATTTATTTTCCTTAATTTATTTTATTAAAAACACGCTTTAAATTTCTAGCTCACAATTATTTTTTTATACTAGACTGGCATTTTTGTTTTTGTTAAAAAAAACTTTCATACAGCCATGGCCAAGTATGAGTCATTTGGCTAGTAAGATATTATTTTCTAGTAATTATAAATTTGTTAGTCATTTACTTTTTTTTAAAAAAAATCAAATCACACTCTAATTATGTTTTGCTATTTTTCAAGCCTACAATGAAACTCAATTTAATACAATGTTTTTAATAAGAAAATCACATCCAATTTTACAAAAAAATATATAAGAATTATTTTAATTGTTTAAAAAAATATTATTCTATAATCCCAAACACCCCAAATGAGAGAAGAATCCAATCTGCACTTTGAACACGACAGACAGGAAGGATACCCCTGCTCTGTCAACTCTCAGGAAAGAAAGAAAGAAAAGAAAAGATCTCAAAGCGCTCTCTCTACTACTATCATCATCAACATCATAATCACCACCACTTTCAGATTCACATACATAGAAAAACGGAAAGTGAAGATACAAGAGAGAGAGGGACACAATTTGAAACAACACAGAGCTAAAAGTAGAAATCAATGATTTTGTTGCAGTCCCAATCCAGATTTCTCCTTCAAACATTATTAAATCGTGTACAAAAGTGAGTCTTTCTATCATTTGTCTTTATGTATCCATCCAAGAAATGATTTTTAATTTTATCACTGACATATTTTGTTCTTTTTTTTTTCGTACTGGGTTGATTTCAGTCTTGAAAAAGCAGTTGAACTGGATTACCATTGGGTGGAGTTTAATGATGTTCGTTACCATATTCTGGTGATCACCAAGATTTTTTCTTGTTAGTTTCCTTTCTTAGGTTTTCATTTTTTTCCTGGCTTATTTTAGGTCGTATCTTTGTTGGGTTTTCATTCTTGTTTTAGGTGTCAACGAAGAATCCAAATGTTTTGCTGTTATCCGTTTCATTACCAACTCCACCTCCAGAAGCTGTTTTCATGGGTGGACTTCCGGTTGGAGCCATTGAAGCTATAAAGGCTGCTTATGGTGTGGTTGTACATATTCTTGATCCTCCCAGAGATGGCTTTAACCTCACTTTGAAACTCAATTTGGCGAAACTTCCACCTGATGAAGGTTCTACGAGTTCCTTTCCTAAGGTCATTATTTGCTAGCTATAATGCGTATGCCATGGCACGTAGCATGTTTGGTAGAATGTAGTTGATCATTTCCTCTCCACATTACTTTACGTTGTAGCAAAACATGACACTAGGAGTTACTTGATAAACATTCTCATCTTCATTAATTGACTTTCTTTCTTTCTTTTTTCTTCTTAAAACGTTCATCAATTGTAGGATTATACTTGCTGATTTAACTTTCCTTTTTCGTCCTCTGTTAGATTGTCATCTAGTTCATGATGGTTTGAAAACTTTCTGACAATGTTATTGTCAGTGCCTAGTATGGTTAGAAGGTAATTACTAGGGAAAGTTCCATTGACTAAACAGGTTAATGAATTGGGAGGAGTATAGTTACATTTGGAATTACCCCAGGATCTCCTTGTAAAACATGGATATATCTTTGGTTATTACGAGAGAGTATGTTTAGTCCAAGGGCATTATCTCATGAATCCGAGTATTTAGTTTACTTGCACATTTTGATTGAAATCTAAAACTTTTCTCAAGCTCCAGGGAGTAGAATAAGAGAAATATACAATTAAACATGTTTGCCAAAGGCTTGCTTTATGTCGTTTGTCTCTAGGTTTATATACAGGGTTGATTTGTATGCATAAAGGTTCTCTTTTCATATGTTAAGGAACAGTCTGCAATTCCACCTCAGAAAAGCTGTATGATCACCTGATGAAGGTTTAGCAGCCTCTCAGTAAGAGATACATCTACATTCATTATCTGGTCCAAATGTGTTACTAATGGACGACAGGAGTATTGCCCTTGGACATCTGTGACATTCACTTAGAAGGGCTAATTCATCTATTTTTCAATCCACTGGAAAGACCATGGTGTAGCCAAAGAAGCAGTCCATAGTTGAGAGGCTCTGGAAAATATATCATAGTTGAATTCTTCCCTTTTCTTCTTCTCTTACATACTCCCTTTCCACTGGTTGTGTCTGACGTTTGGTTGTGCTCTCTCTCGCTCTTATTCCTTCTACAGCCTTTTTATCATTTATTTCCTGTGTTACAAGGGTTTGGGGACTGGAATGAGGGCAGGATCTGGCAGTGATTGATATAGAACTGTGGAGAGGAGAGGGCTAAACATGAGGATGTCACCCCTTGCATATGTGGAATTGTATGACTTCTTAAAAAACACCAGAGGAAATCCATCTCTAAATTGATAACCAGTCTCAAATTCTCAATTCATCAATAAAAAGTTTTTTTAAACAGAATATAAACACACCAAAAATCTCCTTTTTAAACAGAATCAATACTTCTGATTGCTAAAAATTTCTGAAGGGCACAAAAACTCTCAAACAATGACAAATTTAGAGAAATCATCAAATCATAATGAACTTGATGAAACATTTTCTTCTTGTACGACATCAATTGATGCTTCGATATGACTCAAAAATTTGTCAGGAGAATAGCTATTGGTTTTATACACAGACAAACATTAGTGTAAGCATTGAATTTCTCAAGAGGGTTTACTAGGATCAAGACAACAAAATTGCCATTATGATTATGAAATATGTTGTGGAGAATTGAATGGCTGCTTCAAATGCTGTTACAAAACCCTATTTGTCATTCGGATGGTGGGACAATTTTCTTCTGTTCTCCTTTTCACCTTGAATTTTAGTTCTCCTTGCAATTGTGGGTGGTCCTTTATAGCAGCCATGCTATTAAAGTGGCAAGTCAACTGCTCGCAACATTTGAATGTTCCTTTCTGCTCATGAATGCATTGATTTCTCTCTTTATGGTGCAGGATTCATTTTTCTACTTTATTGATTCATGTGTGGATTAGGTTGTGATTAAGTTTCAGGTTTTTGTTCATTTTAATGGCTGTTATCGATGTTGTTCTTAGAAAGTGTACTGTTGATATTATGCAGAGCACAGGTATGCTCTCTTGGTAAAGATTGCATCTGTTAGGGAAGTGGTTCTAGGTGCTCCATTAAGAGTAGTTTTAAAACATCTTGCATCAAGGACTGTTGTTCCGGATGTAGATCGGGTGCTGGCTCTCGTGCATCGGCCAAAGGAGTCTTTCTTCCTTGTTTCTCAGGTATGAACATAAGTTCAAAGTGTATAGATTGTGTTACTTGAACTTCTTCATTTACCTTCGCGCAGTAACCTTTATACCTACAGAGAGGGAGAATATTATAGCTAGCATTTTGGGGTGCAAAGAGGGGGAGCCTTCCTCCCTCTTATTCGGTGTTCCTTGATTTTTATATTTATTTTATATGTTGCAAATGCAGGATTGGTTAAGTTTTTTTAGTTTATTTTCATATCCTTCAAAATAGCTGCAACTCCCCGTGTGACTTAATTAATGTATGCATGTACACCTTACCAAAAGAATTACATGCATTGAACAGTGGTTGCCTTCAAGAAATGTCATTTCTGAAAATTGTCCTACTCCTTTGTGTCTCCTTCCTCTTCCATTTTTTACTAGCTTGTATTAGCTTTTTTATTTTATCTTGAAAGATTGATTTTCTATTTCAAATTCATTTGGCACTATGTTATTAATAAAAATGTAATTTCTTGGTTGCATCATATTATCTGTTGTCATGTGACTCATATCTAGCAACATGAGAATAACCATGGATTGAAATTTAACTGAGTGAGAAATTATAATTGTTTATGGCAGCCAGACAAGGTTACCGTGGTGTTTCCTATGAGATTTAAGGACTCCATAGATACTGCTTTTGCCACATCCTTCCTTCAGGTACTCTATGTGTAGATATATTTTACTGATCCAGGTTGCATCTCAGAAATTGCTTATATGTGGGCAATGGACAAATAGTGTTACCAATACAATTGTTGTTGATACTAACGTTAGAAATATTTATAATTCTGTTGCCAAGGCTGCTTAGCACACTCTTCTTGTGTAACCATTCCTGTTTAACTTCTTTCTTTTAACATTATTGAAGCACTGATTTCAATTCAGGAATTTGTAGAAGCCAGGCGTGCAGCTGGACTTAATAATGCTCCTCCTTGCCTGTGGTCTCCTACTCCCCCTCGTGAATTGAATGAAGCTCCTGCAGAAGCATTGTCTGCAAATGCAGGATTTGTTTCTTTTGGTAATGTCATGGGAATTGCTATAGTTAGTTCCCTCTTTTTTTTTCATCGTCAGTGTAACAAATGGGGCCATGGTTAAAAAAATGCAGTCATTTTTCCTCGTCATGTGGAAGGCAAAAAGCTGGACAGAACAGTGTGGAATTTATCAACATTTCATGCATATGTTAGTTATCATGTTAAGGTGAGGTGCCTGGCAAATTGCTCTAACTATTCATTTTTTTTTTTGCTGGCTGTTTCACATACTTTGGAATCTCGAATAACAAGCTCGCACACACATGCTGACAGAAAGATAACTTATTTTGGCTCCTTGAATAACACACAAAGTCCTTGTTGCAATATGCGTGAACATGGAAAGTTTTAATGGCCTCCATTTCTACCCAAAAGTAGAAAGAAGGGGTGTAGCAATCCATTTCTACCCAAAAGTAGAAAGAAGGGGTTGCATGCTACACGAGGACTTCAACATGCAACACTGCCCGCAAATTTTAGTTTTGTTTCTCTAAGTTTCTGCCATGCTATGTGGAAATGCAATGATTATTTTTCAAAATGGTTTTGGGATTTGACCCATTTGTTAACCAGATTTTGCATGTTTGAAACTAGGATAATGTGATGATCAGTTGAAATTTTTACTCTGTTAATCAGGAAATGAAATAATATCATAGATTGTGCTTGGCAAGATCTGTTTACATTCTTTGCACAGACACTTGACTCTTTGTTTGAACTTGTTTTCTTTTTTCCTTGTTGCTACTGTGTGCTTCAGAGTAGTTGGATGCATAAATTCATCATTTGAGCCAATCTAATTTTAGTTTCTATTGTTGTTTCATAAGAACCTTTGATATCAATAATAAGCTACTGATTTATGGTTGTTGTGCTCCTGCTGCCTTTAATCTGTCACTTAAATATATAATTATTCCATGCAAATTCATCAACAGTGCTCGGAGGGTTTTATGCATACTCGCATGCGAAGACGTGTAGAGTCTCTTATTCAGGTAAAATCTTCATCTTTTGCAGTCAACTCTGCCTGCTCATTTTCTGTGTAGCCTGCCTTGGCAGAGAGAGATTTTCTGAGAAGTAGTCTGAAGAAATTTAGATCTGACAAGGCAAATGGTTTTTTCACAACCAAATAAATTTAGAGCAGTTTTTCTTAGCTTTGCTGTGCATTTGATCTTAAGCAACCATGTTGCTACTTGCTTGCAGGCTGTGCAGTGTCAGCCCTCGCATGTTAAGTTTAGGATTGTCCAAACCCTGGGAAGGGTGGATTGGGATTTAGGGATAGAGCTGGATAGGGGATGGCTACTTCTTAGGGCCTCCATTTTAACCCAAAAAAAGAAAGTTTAGGTTTGTTAAGCTGCAATAAAGCATCAAGGCAAGGCTAGAAGAGGTCTACAGTTGATGCTGGGAAACAGAGTCATTGCATTGTTCTTTTGTTTTTCCCAAGTGAAGCCTAGCAACTCACTGGCCTAGGTCCTGGACCTCGCAGGTGTTGTACTTGATGCAGTTTGTTGATCCCTCTAAGTCTATATGCTCTACGAATGATCATAACTCATAAAATCCAAAATTAATGCCCTAGTCGAAATATGGCTGTTCGGTTGGTGACAGTGATAGGAACACATAACCATACTGGCAACTCAGATAAAGCCACAACAACGGTGACAGTGATAGGAACACATAACCCTACTGGCAACTTAGATAAAGCCACAACAATGGTGTCAATTAAGTGGAAGGCTAAAACTTGCAATTATTGTTGGCAATTCCTGAAACTGTTGCCTAAATGACTAAAGAATCAGAGTCTAAACCTTTGCTTTACAGTGAGTCTTTACTGGAATTGCCCTCTTGGATATTCTCATGTAGTTATCCAAGGATTATGGGGATAGGTTCAGATAATTAGGGCCCACAAATTTACTTGCATGGTTTTTGGCTTTTTGCTAATCAGTGATATAGACAAAAAAAAAAAGAAGAAAGAAGCTTTTGTGCTCTTCCTCATAGTAAAGGGCTTATATAGAATAACTCATGTTGCATCACAGGCTTTGGATCGTGCAAAACCAGGTGGAGAGGAGAAAAAGAAATCACCGAATAGCAGATCTTTTAAACGGCTGGTATGTCATAATATTACACCTCCTTGATGCTTTAAAGAAGTTGATAATGTTAACATATTCTTTGTAATATCTATACTCAATTGTAGAGCCTCAGTGAAGCTCGAGCTAATTCAATTTCGTAAATGTGGAATTCTTGTGGCTCCCGTCGAAGATACGATGATGCTTATCAAAGAACTTGCCAGGATCAATTCAAGGGAGGCTGTTACAAGTGTTTTATCTTTCTCTAGGAAGGGGAAAAACTAGAAGAAAAATGAAGAGGAGATAAAAGCACCGCGTTTAGTTGCCAATGTGTGTACACTTCTGGTCTTTGTTGGCTCTCTGTTAACCAGAAAGATCCTATTTTATTATATCAATATTTTTTCAACCTGTTTTAGGGAGTTTATTTTTCTCTGAAAACATAATTTTGTTCAAGCCTTTTGCTTCAGTATTTCCTTCAATCTGTTGATAGGATTTATATGGAATAGTGATGGTGTTAGAATTTTGCTTCAATATACACGCGTCGAAGACAAGTGCTTGCCAGGTATGCACTTGGCTTCAACAGATCTAGGAGGCTCCAGGATTAAACAGTGTTTTCAAAAAAATTATTGTTTTTTAAATTAATTTTTTTTATATATTTTTGGATTTTTTTATGTATTGATATTATTTTTTTTATTTTAAAAAATAAAAAAATACATTTATATATATATATATATTTCCAAAAAAAAAACACTTGAAAAACCAACTATTATTATATTTTCAAATACCCTCATAATATTTTTTTTTCCTTTCTCAATCACGAAAGTATAAGTAAAAAAAATGAAGGAAGGAAAAGCAAAAATAATAAGCAAACTCTTGAATCAATTTCCGCATCCACTTCCATATGCTCATCGGTTTTTCTTTTCTTTTGGTGAAAAGTATGCAGTATACCACATGGTAGATGTAAGAACACCAGATAAATAAATGTCCATGGATGAAAATTAATAGAAGGGCCAACAGTGTAGCCGATTAGATAGCTAAGGAAGTCAAGACAAATTTGTTGCTATTGTTGTAATGAGCTTCAAATCATCCTCTACAGCTATGCAATCTGTTGTCACTTGACTGCTCCCATATTGGGGCCTTCAGGTTAATGAAGTTTCTCATTCTTTTGACTATATTAAGAGAACCATGCTGTTAGTAGTGCTGACATGGAGATGGATTTTTCGGTGTTTCTGAAGGTTTGAACAGTGGATGCTGTGCACACAATAGCAGGAAAACTATGAATCCTTTCTTCGTAATAATCTCATACTTTTAGATTGAATCCAGCAAGTTCAAGTTCTTCTCTTTACCGTTGGGTGTATTTTGAGAGGGGGGGGGGGGGGACAAAACTCCTCTTCTTTCTGTGTGTGCATGTTGACGAGAAAGCTAATTTTGGGACGTGAAGGCTTGAGAGTCGGATAAATTTCATAAGAAATGATCGAGCATTTGCTATATTTGGAATCCCCCCCCCCCCTGTTTATAACAATTACCTAGCCTAGATTTTTAGTTTCGGTATGGTATCTGATGCATGAGTGTTCGAGAATCGCTCTACATAACAGTTATTCTGGGTACGAAGTGTGTTGTGGATAGGATGATGCTGTCTTACCATAAAATCAGCTAGGTTTGTGGTGTGGCATTTTCTTCCATCACATCACAGTTCCAAAAAAAAATAAAAAATCAAGTCCTTGTAAACTGTCTTGTACAATGTATATCTTGTTGCACTAACAAAGCTTGTAGCTGACTTTTTCTAAAATCAGGCCTGTTTCTCTTCTATTTAAGACTCCACAAGCTAGCAACGAGATACGATAGGATGCAACTATACGTCATCAGCACAAGATTTAATCTTTTTTCAGTTTTCAACAATGGGTTCCTTCAGGAATCGAGTTTTGATTTTTGCTGCCGTTTTCTTATGCCTCTTCTTGCATTTTCCTTCTCAGACCGAGGCCATGTCTCGAGCCAAAAGTCTGAAAATCATGGCTCAGATTTGCTAGCAAACCGAGAACATTGAAGTATGCCTGCAGGTTCTGTTGTCCCGCCCACGAGCATTGTTTCGCTATGATTTGATGGCCATGGCGGAGAATGCCATACAACTATCAAGAGAAGAATCGAACGATACAGTCAATTCTTTAATAACTTGGCCAACAGCAAGGACACAAACCTTGCATTTAAGCTGGTCCTTAAGAATTGTATATCCAATTTCAAAGAGGGGTTTATGTTCCTGAACCTCGACGGGCTGGAAGGTCGGACGGCAACCTTTGATATGCATAACGCTTATGATAAAGCTTTTGCTTGGGAAACAGATTTGTCTGCAAACAAAGTTGCAATTGACTTGGTTCTAGCTAGAATCAAGAAATGGAAGGATGTCTTTTCGGTTGCGATGGCAGCGGCTGGAGTTCTTGAAGACTCTCTTCCAATCCCTGAATAGTAATTCCTGATTTGAACATTAGGATAACATTATTATTATTATTATTATTATTATTATTAATTAATTAATGTGTGATATCTAGTTTGCTTGCTTTGAAGATTTGGTGCATTTGATTTATGTAACGAGTTCTGCACACTTGAGTTTCAGCAGAATCATTCGCTAATGCGTTTGGTCTGCTAGAACCATGGGTATCTGAATGTTAATGTTGCTAGTGTTTTTCTTTCCTTCTCCTGTGGCTCCACTGACAGCAGATTCGGAGAGCCTTGTCATCTTTACCTAGTGTAAGAAACTTCTTTATATTTGCAAGAAGCGATCAATCTGAAGAAGGGAGGAAAATTCCTGGAAGCCACCTTTTTGTCCTAACACATCAAGGGTGGCAGATTCCTTTTTGGTAACAGGCATGCGAAGATGTCATGTAACCTTCCTCTAAGTGTATTCTGCATTTTATGAAGATCAATAATGACTTTTCCTTTTCTCCTATCCAATTAGCTGCCAAGGGATTCACTAAAAAGAGCTTAATTCGTCGTCAAGTTAAAAAGAAGACAGAAAAGAAAACCTAAAAACTGCTTTGAAATTGACGTTGGGAAAAATGCAGGAGCAGTTTTGTACAGGAGTATGAACCAAAGAATTTAAAATCAAAACTTTTGACCCTAAAACAAAAAACGAGAAGATCCTCCTCCTGTCTTCCATAAGCTTGTGAGTTCGCTAGCTGGACCAACCCATCTCGTGAAACCATTCAGCTATGGCTATGGATATGCTGTCACTGGCTTCATGCCTCTATCCATCTGTTGCTGCTGGATGGATCATGGCATTTGACCCACCACAAGAGCCCTACCACATTAAGATTTAAGCCTCCCCGCTTTCCTCTCTGCTAGTGATGTCATCACCAGCTGGGCAGGTAAAACTTCAAATTAGAGTGGGTGGACCCTACCCACTATGCATTAATAATAATAATAATAATAATGATAATAAAAAAGAAAAAACATCAGCGTTGACAGACTGAAAGGGGCTTCTGCTTAGCTTCTCCATCTCTCTCTATCTCTCTCTCTCTCTCTCTCGTGATTAGAAAAGTATTTACTGCCCACTACTCGGAATCACTGTCCATGCTCTCCATCCCCTTCAACCCTCTTCGTTTTTGCTGCATGTGAAAAGGAACACAAACCAACCATCACAAACAAGCATAATATTATATGCTTAATGGAATAACATAAAAGCTTTCCTCCCATCTATTCAGGCCTCCAGGCCACCATCCCACCGCCCATCCTAATATGCTCCGTATAAATAATAATAATAATGTCATGTTTCAAGAAGAGGTCATGTCATGCAGCATCCATACCAGAGACTTGATTTATTTATTATTCTGGTTCCGCAGACAATTCACTTTACTGTGCAAGAAGATAAACCTTCCATGGATGAGTTCATTAGGTGAAGAGTTGAAGAACCCTTGAGTTGTTGGGAGACATGGATTAGGCTCACACGTGTACAAAAAGTTGGACCTCGTGTGTAACATGCTTAACACAAGTAAATGATAGACCAATGCTCGATGACAACAGCGTATATGTGCCAGTGATTCCAAGGGATGGAGACATGGAGGTAGGTAAGCGAAAAAAAAAAAAAGAAGAAAAGAAAAAAAGAGGCACATTAACACAAGTTCAAATAGCATAATCAGTTCACAAGAAAAGATGTATGAAGCAGAAAGACTATTACCTTCTTCACACATTTCTTCTCTCTAACCTCGTACCTACTCTTTGTCAAGTCAGAGAGCCACATCCCTGGAAAACAATACTGCCCAAATACACAAAATATAAAAACCACTTTTTTTTCAATCATTCTTACAAGCAATATCAATAATTTTAAAGAAGATAGGCAAGTTTGTGATTACCTGAAGTGCTTTATCAATGTTCTTGGCCCTTTTTTTGGGTCTTTGGGGCAGTTTTGTGCCTTTCATTGCAAAGAAATCATCTTCCTTTTCCTTCCTTGACAGAGCAATATAAATTCTTGGCCACTCAATGACTTCATTGTTATTCACCTTTTCTCCTCCGCTAGCTACTACTGGTACTGAGGCAGGGTTACTATTTGTAGCCCCGGCTTCCTTTTCTGATTGAGCCCGAGTGGAATCAACTTGCCTCGTTTGATGATCGGCTACTACTATGGATCCATTTGATTTCTCATCTTTTGCTGCTGACCTAGAGCTAGGCATCTTTCTATCAATATTTTCTGGTGTTGGAGGAGATCTCTTTCCTGCAGTAGATCTAGAAACAACCTTGCCACTGCCACCACTATTTCTTGATGGGGACCCATTACCAGCACCCGATCGCTTTTCTAAATTCCTGGTCATGGCCACAAAAGAAAAAAAGAAGAAAGAGATGCAAACTTGCTGATGAGAAATGCTTTGGTTTGGTTCTGAGATACAAACAAACAAACAAACAAAAGTGGGTTTTTTTCTAGACTTGAAGAGAATATGAATCAACGGCAGAAAAGGGGAGGGCATAGAATTTAATACCCACCTAAAATAAGAAAAAGAAAAGAAAAGCATATAACCTTATTAGTCATCAATAGAAACACTATCACTACATAACTGTGTTCTAAGAACGAAAAAAAAGAAGATAGAGAAACACATTTCACAAATATCACAAATACCAATAAAGAGTAACGAATTAATTAAGTTTTTTAGAAAAAAGGAAATTTCAAATGGGGGAAAAGTCTCAAAAGAGGACATAAGGGTCATGACCTGAGCAAGGGGCAGGAAAAAAAAAAGGCACCTAGTGGACGAGTGATACCTTGACCCCATCAAAACAGCAAGCACAAATGTTAAGCAAGATAAACCAAAAACAATGCAAAAACAGGGTAGGCAGAGGTGGCTAGAAATGGAAATGGACTTCTTGGATACCAATCAAGCCAATAAATAGGTTAAGAAAGATGAGAGATTGATATATTTCATATATTCTTCTCTCATCCTTCAAGGGGTAGAAAGGTTAACCACTTTAAAAAGAAGCTGCTCTTCAACAACTGGAATCAATGAATAGAGAAGCTAATAACAGCATACGTTTAGATCCCAAAACTTTGAAATGCTTTCCATATAAAGCAACAACCTCAAAATAAATAAATAAAATAAAGAGAAGATCCACCAAATTATACCATCCAAGTAAATCCAGGGAATTTATACCAAAAATACATACAGGGCAGGTTTTCAAGCATCAACAATATCTAGCACATAATCTTAAGAAATAAATTCATAATTTAACAAATACCCAACCAGCTTAAAAGTCATGAAAACACCAAGAAAAAAAAATACCTGTGAGAAAGAATCCCAGAATTTTCTTTCTTTAAGTTTCCACCTCTGGTATTAGTACTGGTAGATTGTTGTTGGGATGATGGTGGTGGAGGCGGTGGTGGCATGGACGATGGAGAGAGCTTATTATCAACTCTCCTAGGAATCTTGTTGATGGGTTGTCTAGCTTTACCAGAAGACGACGATTCATCAGGAAAGGCCCTGATCTCAGACCTTGAAACTCTAGCTCTCTTCTTTTGTCCCCATTGCAACAGCACGTCACCGTTGCCAACACGGCTTGGGCTAGGACTTGGACTGGTGCCATGTCTTTGTGTGTGATTGTGGCTGTTATCTGAATGTGGAGGACTGGTTGTACTGTTATTGTGGTGGTCTTGGTTTCTCGATGGGGATCTAAATCTGAAACCTTTAGTTTCAAAATTAGTACTTGTGGAACTGAATCCATTTGGGATTGACCTTCCATTCTCAACTCCATTGGGTTTTTTGCCATTGCTTAAAGGAACACAATCTGGGCTTACTCTCTGATACCTGTACACATTACAGCAGTCATTCATAATCAATAGATAACAGAGAGATGATCCACAAGCCAATGCATAAGGATTCAAAAAAATCATCACAAACATACAGTGAACTTTGAAGTCCAGAGATCATACCATTAAAAAGAGAAAAATGTAATCTTTTTCACAGCATTCGATGTATAAACCAAGATTAAAACATAATATTTTCGTGTTTGATCTTTTAGCTACCACATCAAATAATCCATGCATTCATTCAAACACAACCCAGATATTTGAAAACAATCAGCCATAGATCAGTGAGTGAAAAGCTTTGGAAATAGAAATTGCAGTAATCAAAACAGCTCATTTTACTCTAGCAATATTCGGAGTGGAATCACAAAGGAAAAACCAGAGAAACAAAGAACGGTGGAGCTCTGAAGTTGATGATAAATGAAGTTTTTTTTTTTTTTTTGGCAGTCTGTAGAAAGGAGGAGGTTGAAACAGGTCTTCGACTGCAGTCCAGCAAGAAATGAGCATTACAATATGGAATTTGAAAGGATAAGGCCTGCCTAATCCAAGAATGAGCATCAGAAGTTTGAGACCAAAAAAGTCATCTTTGATTTAACAACAGAGATTTTGAATCTTTGTATTGTCCACAGCAGCAATTGAAATTTGACAATGGTTGTTGATCGAAACGCAAATTGATCAATATCAGTCCCCATATATTATCTGGATCTTATAGATAATCCAAGTCGTTGAAAAGAGTGTTAATCTCACTCTTGAGGGACAGTTGATTATTCATCATATCATGTAGTTTGATAAAGAACTTGTCTTTGAAACACTGAATGCTTGTAGTTGCTTTTCACAAAGAAATATGCAATCTGCGAACAAAATCTCATCTTTAAAAGACACAAATAAAAAACGAACAAAAGCAAGCAAAACCCATGTTCATGTCTCCTCCTTCTCATCATGACCATCACCAACAAACAACAATAGCAGGAACAGTTGTACCCGGATCCAACAACCAATCCATCTATTCAAAAGTCGATAAAACAAAACAAAAAAGAAAGCTGAAAGATCAACACTCAAAGCGAAATTCAGATTTGAACAATATCCAGATGATGAAAAACAGAAGAAGATGGATGAGTTATAAAGATGGAGGAGAAAAAAGAAACAAAAACAGACAATATTTGTTGAGGCAGCAAAGAACACGGACCTCATCATTATAACCAAGCAAAAACACTTGTTGGTACAACTATGTAGAACCTTAAAGAGTTAAAAGGTGGGATCCTTGGTTTTTCTTTTAAAGGGATGTTATCTTGTCAGTCAATAGTTTCATCAACAATGGCTTTCTCACCATCCCATCCAGCAAGACATGGGAACTCAAAGAGAAACAGAGAGAAAGATAGATAGAGAGGAGGCGAAGGACATGAAGGGAAAAAAACAGGGAGAGAGGGCGAGAGGAAGCCGAGGAAGGGCAGGCAAGCAGACAAGCAAAGAAGTGCATATATGTGGAGTTAAAAATATATGATAATACACAATGGAAAGTATATAAATACTTGAGAGAGTAGTCACTCCTCCTACACACTACCACAGTGGCGTATGTGAGGAGGGGGGTAGGAGGGTTTTTTTCTTCTTCTTCTTCTTCTTCTTCTTTTTTATTTGGGTTTGTTCCCTATGTTCTGTTTTTTTTTTATTATTATTGTTCTGTTTGCTGCCTCTTGGGATCCAAGGCCATTTCATTCATTCAATAATACTATTCTTTATTGAACTATATGCAGTTTGCGCCAACTACTAGGGTTTCTTGTACTTTAGGCCCAACTCTGAACTCAGCCCTTACTCAACTTTCGGCTGAGTTTACAATACCTTGTCAAGGTTTTCCTGTTAAATAAGGGTTAAGTGAAGTCACCCATTTTGCCCTCAACTCTTCTCTTTTTTTATATAGTTTTTTTAAACTATTTAATTTTTTTAATATAACACGTAAGTTTTTATTTTATAATACATGAAGATTTTTTTATAATTTTATGCACGGATTTAAGATTTAGACTCTATTATGATTCATGGAGGAAGAGTAATTTATTTTCTAGACTTAAAATTTTATTCTTACAAAAATATTTTAAGAAATACCTGGATCCGATCGAGTATTCAATGGAGAGAGTTCTTTATCCCACCTTATTTGATCAAATTGGAGGCGGAGATAGGACTATTGACAAATATTTAAATATTAAATATTAAAGATGAGATCAGCACACCTCGATCCATTGCCGTTTCTAGCATTACCCTTGTCGAATTATCTTGAGAAATCGACCGTGATATGTTGTCATCCAATGTTCTTCTTAGAGAACAGAGTGGCAAGGAAAACAAAACAACGTGGGACTTGGCATTAGAGGGTCTCTTCCTCTAAAATGGCTTGCGGATTCTGATGTGATCCTTCCTTAATACATGCGAGGATTGGCAGTTCCACTTTAAAAATGATTGCAAAAGTACGATCTTGGCATGCATCATTCGGATTTCTCAATGGCAAACACAGATTCACTCATGTTGGAAGAACAAAGCTGCTTCATATTCCATGCTGTGTTTACATGATCAAACATAAAACTAAAGCAGGATCATGTTTCCTCAAAGCAATCTTCTGCTTGCTTTAGAAAACTCCAAATAATGTTTCCTGAAAATAACATCTGCCACACACCCAAGCAAGCACACCCTTGATAGGAAAAAGGATCCAACACTCATTTTACAGAAAATAAATTAATTTTGACCAGAGTCATGGAAGAAAAACTCCTTTTGTTAGCACAACATGTTTGTTTGAAGTGAAAACCAAATCAAGGCTCATGGCTGATTCACTACGGTGTCAGAGAAGGCATCTAATGCCAATTCTAATTTTGAGGAAGAGAAATACAGTATAAGCAGCAGATCAAGGTGCATCCTGGAAAGGGGGAGAAGTCACCAGGCCTTTGGTTGACAGGGTTCATGGCAGGATTCACAGCTCTATGAACTTGAATCAGGTGACCTGAAAAGTGAAATCAATGGGACAAAACAAAACAAAACACAATTCATATGGTCAGTAATAAAAGGCTTAATCATTTAGTTTTAGAATTTTGAGCGACTTCGGCTCAATTTCAAGAAAAGAAGATGATTTGATTTTCCAAACCTTGACAATGTAAAAGGGTTTATTCCCACTCTTTTCTCCCAACCCCTTGACTTTTGGTCTAGCCCCTTCTTCGCGTGCTTTTTTGATGGGATGCCGAACCCAAAATATTATTTATGCACTTGAATGATCATAGATGATGGAGAATAGTCTAAATAATTGAGAAATTGGGCTTTAACTTATGTTTTGAGTTTAATTTATATGAATTTTTAATTAAGATTTATTAATTTAGTTTTATTTGTTGGATTTGATTTAATTATTATTATGTATTTTATTTAGTTGGCTATAAACCCAAACGCTTGTTCTAGTTAGGATTTTAATATTTATATCCCACTTTTCTAAATATTAAATAACTTTTGATGATTAATGAAAATTCACAAATTTTATATATCTCTAATCCCTTTTATTTTCTTTCTTTATTTTATCTTCTCAGCTTCTTCTTTAAAAAAATCTTTTTTTTTCTTGCTTTAATTTTATTATTTATTATTCCGCTTATTCAGCGTCACTCTTGTATTGTTATTGACTTTTAAAATTGAGATGTGAAAGGTTTTTAGAAATGCATTTTACAGGGAAAAAAAGAGTTAGGATAATTATTCGTTAATGAACAAAAGGCTATTTCAAAAATATTAAGAAAATGACACAAAAGGATGTCTTGATTTTATTTATTTTTTCATTAATGAATAACCAATATAACAATACTACAAAACTATTACCTGTGAAATTGTATATAATTTAAAATACAAAGCTTTTTTTTTTTTACCAATTTTTAAAATTAAATCCAATGATCAAGGAATGTCTTTATTTTCTTTTGTTGTCGTTACATTATAAATTCAAAATCTCAACCATACAAAAATTAAAGAAACCGTAATCTTAAATAATATGCATTTGTGAATAGTAAAAATGCATCAACTGCTAGTTTTGGAAAAAAGAAGGAAGAAACGACAGAAAAATTTTATGCATAAGCAAATTGCAAGTGCTAGATGGTATTTTTGTAATTGATAATAAGATTTGCAAATATTCACTCATTCTTGGTTAAGTTTCTTTCTAGAATTATTTGCTTTTCAAAATGTTTTTATTTAAAAATACATCAAAATAATTTTTTTTGTATTTATTTTTGATATCAGAACATCAAAATCATCAAAAAACACTAAAAAAATATTAAATCAATCATTTTTTAAGACAAACACACTACCAAACATGCATAAATTTTACATCATTTTGACATGGAACCCACATAATAATTATGATATCCAAACATTTTTATAGCGGAAAAAATCACCCCCAAAGGCATTTCCAAACAGGGCAAAATTCTAACTTTTTTTTTTGTCTCAGCATAAACCAGCATGATCAGGCCCTTGCTGTTATTTCTGTTTACAAAGGAAAATCCATGAGCCACCGAAAGCATTTCTAATTCCTAACTACAATAGTACAAATTCTGCCCTTTGAATCATAAGCATCGCATTGTGACCAGTTTGTGACATCCAAATTGGCAAACTAGGTTTTCTAAATTTAACTTTCTAGACTAGGTACAATGAAGGCGAATGCAAAAAACAAGATTAACATGCAGATTAGAAATGTGTTAACAGTTCAATTCCAGAAAACTGAGCATGCAACCACCAAATATGCACCTGGGTTCCATTTACCGAAAGAGCCTTGGTACTGATCTCTTCGGTACTTTGCCTTCAAGCTTTAGTCTTCTATATGCTTCTCTTATGTGGCAAGGCCTGATAGGCCCAGATTCCTTCCTCTCCGTCATTACAATTCTGGCTGTAAACCATATAAAAGAAACACATTCGAGGAAGAGTTATTCAGATATCAATATACAAACTTTTTTCCAGCATAGTCATGCATAACATCATGCAGTTCTTAAAAGTAGGTAACATCAAAGTGTTTGCCACCGGTCTGTCATCATGTAACTTGTATGATGGCCACAGAAACACCACTGTTACTTCTTCATTTCTTACATTTAAAAGTAACACGCATTTCTATTCTGCAAATGAAATTTAAAGAAAACAATGACAAGTAGGAAATATATGCACACCTGTTTCAACAAGTTCACCAACAAACATTTTTGCTATACCGCAAACTACAATCGTCATTGGTAAAGAAATTTTCTGGGATCCAGTGATGCTCACTAACAACTGCATTCATGCCATGAGAGAAAAGTAAAGAGTTCAGGTTCGCATCAATAAATAAATGAATCAACCTGTGCACAAATTAGTGACATGAATGATGCATCGCAAGAAGGCTGCCTGGAAGTAATTGCCAAAAATAGCAAAACCAACTTGTGCAAAACTTAATGAGGCATTTCAAGAAGGTTGAGTGGAAGTAATTAACAAATGTAGCAACTACTGTATAAGCCCAAAGGATTTCTGGCAACTTGTTCCCCACAACAGAGAAAAATATTCATCTTGCATGTATCAACCCACAGGAGGCAGGGGGGAATAAAAGACCACCATGTGCCCCCAAAAAATAAATTTCAAGGACGAGACAAAAAAAGAAAGATATAGTATGAGAAAAGAAGGAAGATGCAAGCAATAGGAAAGCATACCCTTTTCATGTTAGTCTTCTGCAGTGCAGATCTGCGGAATGATTCATACCTACTCATCTGTTCTTCAGTAAACTGAGCTAAAATAGTCCTGAATAAAGAAACAAAGGGAAATAGCTCAAAGAAAAGCCTCCTTCTATAAATGATTAGACGAGGAAGATAAAAATAGAAGAAGGTGGCTATAGTATTCATCCAATTAATGATACAAAGCATTTGAAATAGTTGTTTTCGTTCTTCCTAGCACTCAATAAACAAAATTAATTTCTTATTATGTCCCAGATATCTAACCATCATTTGTAATTTTCATGAAATAACAACCTGTGGAAAGGAAACAGCCAATAGCTTTAAAAGCAAATTTTTGCAATTTAAAAAAGTGTACCTCCTGATATTTTATATCATCCATTTGAATAAAGGCCTGACTGTTAGCAACACCAAATTCTTTCCTTTTTGAGCAGAATATCATGAACGAATAATAATTAGGCTTTCTATCAAACATTCTATTTTGCTTTTCAGATGTTGTTTCCAGAACATCACTTCAAACTGATGTTTCACTTTTCTCTTGTCATTCTGTTCTATTAAATTTCTTTTTATGATAATAGCATTTGAACTAGGATCCCTACCTTTATAATAGGTGCAATTACCATAGCAACACATAAACCATAGGATTTGAACTAGGTCCCCTGCTCATCCTACTATCTCATGCAATGTAAGGAAATAAAATTATAATGTGCTAGCAATCTGAGGAAAATGTTGGGCGAATATCATCAGATCCTCCAAAATCAATCATTAACATTCTTAAATAACTGTATCATTATCGAGTTGAAACAACTTAAACAAGTTCTTGTATCTAAATAGAATATCACTCTCAGTTGTAAGCAACCAAACATGATTGAGCATCTTACAAAAGGCACAAGAATCAGGAATTCAATAATGTATCTAAGATCGTAGTTGCAGTAAAAATCTCAACGAAAGCAGTTAATTACCTCAAATTTCTTCATAGAACAGTTAAAAGACAAAAAAATGAAATTACCTACTAACCATGTCATCTGGGAAAAAGCATTCAGAGAAGTAACAGAGGCAATTATTGCAACTGGCTATCATGTCATGCAGAAATGAACCTTTTCTAATCCCAAGCTTTACATTCTAACCTTTCTTACAGAGAGAATTGTAAAAATATTTAAGGCCTGAAGGTCTAATGGATGAGGCTATTGTTTGCGCATGATACTCTTTGCAATAAGCATGCACAGGAGCTGAAGCTAAAATATGTAAAAATAAAAAATTATAGGCAATCTGAGTCTAACTGGAACTGATGGCCAAGAAAAGCAGGAACTTTAGACACTCGACACTCAACAAAACCATCTTGTGCCTATGCACCAGACTATTTACCCCCTCGTATCAAAAGCCAATATATACCTCTTCTACCATGTAATGCACTATGAACATAACTGCTTAGCTCCTGAAATATTTCAGTCCTGCTATTCCCAAATCTTCAATACCATCATAACATCAACTGATAACAATGAAGGGGGGAAAAACAAGCCTGCCCAGAAAGTGCAAAAAGCAAAGTAGTGCACCCCTGCTCACCCTTTGATCGATTTCCATATCTCCAACATCTTACAAAGACACCAGCCCTCTTAAAAGAGTGCCTTCAAATACAGCCTTAAGCGATAAATCATTACGACAAACATATATAGCAGAAAGTTCCTAAACACCATTCTTTATTTACAAGTTAATGTACCCATAATCACAATCAAATACATAACAAATCACAATAACAAGAAGGATAAAATAAAGGAATTATGAATCTGAAAACTTACTGCATCTTTGCCATTTTATCAGGGTCAGCAGTAGAAGCCAACTTCGAAAGCTCAACATCCATGTTATCTTCCTCCTCCTCTTCATCATCGTCTTTATTCTTTGCCTTACTTCTTGCAGAGCCCAACATAGGCCTCGAAGCAGATGGGTGGTCAGAGGAATGGGCAAAATCATTGCGGCCTCCACCGCCAAGGTCATCATCATCTTGACCAACGACAGCACCCTGAGAATCATCAGCAGCAGCAGCAGCAGCGTTAGAAGCTTGAGTGTCATAATCATCTTGGGCAACTGGGGATTCTGGTGGCGATTCTTCTTGCTCCACATACGCTGCCTCGAATGGATCCTTCGATTGCTTCATTGCCCTGTTAACGCATTAAGCAATGTAAGCACTGAGCATTTCTGACGAATACTTCGAGCGCAAAAAACTAGAACAAAAGGATCTAAGCCATAGATTAATGAAAAGAATCCAAGGAATAATAGGATTCAAAAGTGACACGAAAATTAAGTACCTGATTAATAGATTATTAATAAGGAAATGAATACCAAGTAAAATCCCACAAGGGTTTGGGATAAGTTATATGAATGAACGATTATTGGTAAAAAATGGTTTGGAAAGATTTTGCTAATTGTCTTGTAATTTGGGATTATTTCATTTCCTTATTTATTTGAACTGTCCAGAGATTTTCCCAGGTTCTTTTTTTTTATGGGCAAATTGAAATTTACCCACCGAGCTTTGGGCCCAGTCCAGTTTCTACCCTGGACGAAGAAATCGTATGAGCCCTAAACAGGTATTATTTCTTTCTTTCTTTTTGCCCCTCGGGGTTAACATGGAATGATGGGATCTGGAAAGACCGTCAACCCACTTCATTACTCTGTCTAGTAAGGCTAATCATTTTCGATTCAGTTTAGTTTTTCCTTTCAAAATCAATGAAATCAAAATTGTTTTTTTTTAAAAACTGAAACCCAACTAAAACCAGTTCTAACCAATCAGTTTCAGTTTAGTTATTTTTAAGGCATTCTTTTAAGAGGGCTGGTTTCTTTGTAAGATGTTGGAGAAAAGGAAATCGATCAAAGGGTGAGCAGCGGTGCACTACTTTGCTTTGTGCGCTTTCTGGGCAGGCTTGGTTTCTCCGCCCCTCAGTGTTTTCAGTTGACGTTATGATGGTATTGAAGATTTGGGAATAGCAGGACTGAAATATTTCAGGAGCTAAGCAGATATGTTCATGGTGCATTATATGATAGATGAGGTAAATATTGGCTGTTGATACGAGGGAGTAAATAGTCTGGTGCATAGGCACGAGATGGTTTTGTTGAGTGTCGTGTGTCTAAAGCTCCTGCTTTTCTTGGCCATAAGTTACGGCTTTTCTGTTTATTTTTATGTTTTAAAAATATTTTAATTTTTAATTTTTTTTATTTTAAATTAATATTTTTTAATCATTTTAATATATTAATATCAAAAATAATTTCTTAAAAAAATTTATTTTGATTTGTTTTTATATAAAAAATACTTTAAAAAACAACCACAACCACACTCACAAACCAAACATTCAACTCGACAATGAAGTTCGAGTACTGGATGATATTGGAGTGGTATCAATAAATAAAACATTTTGATTTTAAAGATTTTTCATTTATAATTATCAAATAAAAATATATTAACAACATCTGCTAGATAACATAACATAAAATCAATGAATTTATTAACTTGATTTCATTTTTACACCACAATCAACCATTCATAATTCTCATAATAATTCTTCATTCAAAAATACAATTCAATAACACCGGTAAAGCAAGAAGTATTAATTGACAAGATATCTTAGTTATATCATGAATTAAAAATTAAAAGAAAAAAGCTAATATAATATCAGATTGACTACTAGGTATAAAAAAAAATCAATGATAGAACCATCCACAATTCAATTCAACATTAAAATACCTATTATATTAAATGATCGACAAGAATCAAATTTTCTAGGATTTTCTCACTAAAAAAAATTGAAAACAATAAAAAAAGCCTTTTTTCCTTTTAAAATTTAAATAGAAAGGAAAAGTCTCTTTTATTTGTATTTAAATCTTTTGTTCTTTTTGTTCCAATTTCACAGCTACAATCTAAGTTAAGCACTATATCAGCATAGTTCATTCTTCAACAAGTATTCAGGGAAGGAATAAAAGGAGATAACATATTGACATCTCATGCATTCAAAATAAATTAATAAATATTAATAATAAATTAATATATATTTTTAATTTCATCCCTTAAAATTTAATTTAATTTAATTTTTATATCAATTTTGATCTTTATTTTTATGATTATTATTTTCTTTTCTCTTATTATTTTTTAATTGAAATTTTTTATCTATTAGATTTGGTTATCATTCTTTTGAATGCTATTTATTTTATTTGAAATAATTTATGAAATTGTAATTTTTTAAATTTTATTATTTTTAAAAATTTTTATCTATTAAATTTGATCTCTATTATTTTAATTGTTATTTATTTTATTTGGGATAATTTATAAAATTAGATTTTTTTTCAATTTCATTCACATTCAATTTTTTAACTTGTAAGATTTGTTCATCATTATTTTAATAAACTTGAAAAAAAAAATATTAATAAGTTATTTTTCAGTTCATTTTCCATAATATAAACAAATACTGTAAAGTATTTTCCAACTTATTTTCTATAATATCACCGAACATTAAAAAATAATTCCCTTTTCAAGAATTACTTTCTAAAAAAAATCTATTTTAAAAAAACAATTATTTTTCAACATACAAACAATATCTTCATACCAATTTACTCTTTAACCATTGAAACACCTATTGCTCTATCAGTCACCGTGGACTGTCCAAGTAGCTTGCAGTTCACGAAGAACGGTCAGAGACTGAGTTATCACATAAATTTCACTCCAACTGTCTCTTCATTATAGAAAGACTTGTTTGGACCAATTACATGGACAACCGAAAAACTTAATGTCTGCTTGCAAGTAGCAGGCGATTCAGGAAAAAACTATATAAAAAAGATGCTTTTTACTAGTAGTAAATATAAGGATGCCTGTGATGCTTAAAGCATATCATCTCAAGCTCAATGTATGTATATATAAGAATGCATGTTGCTAGACTGCACAGCTTCCTGAGAATTGTTTATCAAATGCTTTAGGGTTACATTTTCTTGTTACATTTATTGAGCGAGCGGGCTGAGTCGAGTTAGGCGGGTTTTAAACATCTTGACCTACCACCCAACCCGTGATATTTAATTATTATGTTTTTTTAACTCATTATTATTTGTAATATCCATATCAATTAAATTTTTTTTTATTAACATTGATGTTCGGACTAGTTTACGTATGCCTTGACTAATCTAACGAGTTCTAAAATTAAGCCTTCAATAATGTTAAGGTTTATGAAGATCAACCAGCTTTAACTGGCTACTACAAGTGGGTTTTCTTTAACACCCCTACTTTGAATGCAGGTCATTGGCTTCTCAATGGAGACAAGGAGATGATAAAAGCAACTTTAAGATAGATATGATTTGCTTCCGTCAGGTGATGCAATTCCACACAAAGTATCATATAAATTATAAAACAGAGTTAGAGATGCAGCTGCCTTGCTATTCCTGGGAACCACAATAAATACAATAATCAATACACTCGAGAATGGTTTGCATGCTTGTCTCAATAGCATCCCTTACATTACAATCGAGTGTCAAACTCACAACCAGAAATTAAAAAGAAAAAGAAAAAAGATTGAAGAGTTAAAATTTGTTCCTGCAAAATTAAAGACCTCTCCTGGGTGACAACAATACTGAGAGTTCATAATTATGGCTTTTTCCCGTGAAGAAATGGTCTCGTGTAATCAAGTAACCCCGGCCTAAAAGGGACCTGCGAGTGGGAAGATGATGAAACCAGCATCATCACTATGTATCGAGGGATGGAAACAAGCAGCCCTATGTGGGCTCAAAAAAAAGGTCTTTGTTCAGGAACTTCAATGATTGTAGCAGACCCGTATTTTTCCAGCTCCTTCATCTTCTTTTATATATATATATATAAATCATCAAAATCTCTTTCTGTACAAATGCTTTGTTAATCTCGGTAGCTTCCTGGCCCAATATTATAATTGCTTTCTATATATTCTGTTCTGTTTAGATAAACTCTCCGCTCGTGGTGAATTCCATTCATGAGCTCTGGCATCGCCCGCCTCCTTTCCCCTTTATTCTAAAAGACTTCCGGCTCGTGTCTTTCTTCTGTAAGCAGGACTTTCAATTGGTTTTTTCGATTAGGCAGTGGCCCTGTCTTGTTCTCTTATATTAACCATCAATATCGTCGAAATTTATTAAGGACTACTTAAGGAATGTTGATAAACGACAAGGACTATAATTAAGTGGTTGTGCTCTGAGAAACCAATCTAGATGAGACTGAGCAGTACCTCGTCAAGCCGATGTTGGCTTTAGAAACAGTCCAAATAACAGATTGACCAGGCAGATTCCAGCAGGTCCACCACTAGAGAGAGAGAGAGAGAGAGAGAGACTAAAGGAGTGATGAATCCCAACATGATATAAAAAGAATCAACCCATGAAGTTGCTTTCACTTTGTTATCTGTCGCGGTCTAAAGTGGGGAGGGGCAGTGCCCCCTAGGCCACTACTTATTATTCCTACGCAAATAACATCCGAAAGAGGACCTCTATCTGTTTTCTTTTATATATATATATATATATATATATATATATATATATATATATATATATATATATATATATATATATATATATATATATATATATATAT
>Ga0325405_1000457_pt1 | contig 39284 bp, 19 predicted proteins | sample PopdelMetagenome_21_FD_205663 | JGI IMG/M metagenome (GOLD analysis project Ga0325405, IMG submission 205663) | Populus deltoides microbial communities from Bellville, Georgia, United States - Xylem-Control-R2 | ecosystem: Host-associated > Plants > Phyllosphere > Stem > Wood/Secondary xylem... | reverse complement strand
TTCAATTTAACCATAATCTCTAAGTCAATTCTCATTAACTTTAATTTTCATTTTCTCATTCCATTCATTTTCCTTCAATATATTCTATAATATCTTTAATTCCATCCTTTTAGGAACCATCAATCCAGGAACCATCAATCCAATAGTTGGAACTACTTCATGGAAAACATAAATATTAACATAATTTACAATTATACCATATTTCATATACCACAATTATAATCGCATTCTCATACAATCACACTTTATATTATAACTAAATTCTTTCAAAATCATTTTCCTTACACAATTATACACTAATTTACCATAATTTCACTTAACTACACAGTTTATTACATGCAATTTAGTCACTCATTGGTAAGCCATGGGCCTTTAAGGACCTCACGATTTTCTTCATTAATTATACCCAATTTAACACTTAACACAACTTAATCTAACCCAATTTGTTTAATTTGTAGTCAATTTACATTTCCCTCAAATTTCTATTATGAACCTAAGCATTAATTTCATGAATTCAATCTCAATTGTTATCCATTTCATATGAAATTGTTAGATTATGTTTAGAACTCCTTAACAAACAATAATCTAGTCGTTGAATCCTAACTAGTCAAAATTTTCCACATTCCTACCCATTTTCCCCTTCTGTTTTCACTTTTCCTCTCTAACTCAATCTTCTCTCTCTTTACTCTTTCTTAATTTTCTGGTATGAATGTGTTTTTCTCTCTCAAAACCCTCTACTTTCACTCATATACCTTACTTTTTAGCCCTTTAAGGTGAAAGCAAGGAAGAAGAAATGAATTTTCCCTCTTTCTCCCTTAATTGCACCCCGTTAGTTTTAAGATGGCAATAGCCAAAATAATATTCTTTTCTAAAGGATATGTAATAAACTTCTAAAGGTTTAGTTTTATTTCAGATAACCAATCAAATCTTGAACAATCTTTTCTAAAGGAAGAAATGTATATGTAATAAACTTGTTGGCATTATTTGGAGAAAATAAAGACGTCGTCTACATTATGAAGTCTAGCCTTTGTATTAATTTTGACCAAACTATGATATGGATCTACTCGGATTCCTTTATCGGTGATATCAAATCAATAACATTTGAATAAAAAGATTTTATTCTACTCGCTACAATATTGTAATTCAATTATCTATTTTAACTTCTCATAATAATCAACTTCAAACTCATTAGAAGTCGATTCTTTAACATAAACTCATTGTTATATGTCTTTATACTATGACCATACTTTTTAGTATGAAAGACAATTCCATTGACGAAATATTTATTATTGCACTTAACTTTTCTTTCTGAACCCAAACACAATAAATTCAAAGTACCACTAACATTCCATCCCAATCGATAAACCTGGTACAAGATGACAACAATTAACATTTAAAGAGAAAGGTGTAATGCAATTAAGTTTTACAATAGATAATAATAATTAAGCAGTGCTTATATGTGTTTTGAACCATATGAAAAATTATTCATTTAGTAATTAAAAAATTTGAGATTTAGTTGGGTGCGAGTTTTGAGATAATAAAAGATGATGATGTTGCATACGATGAATTATTCAATTTATTAGTTTATGAGAGTATAAGAGAAAAATTGTTAGAAGACAACGATATGTTAATTATTGTACTTATTGAATAAAAGGTCTCAATTCATCATAGTTAAATATTACATAATTATGTGCTTGCCTGATTTTGATTTTTATCAAGTATCTTTCCCTCACTGTATTTTTGGGTACAGTTCGTCCAAGATGGAAAAATATTAATAAATTCCTACTCAAAGACACTTTCACACCATTATCATATCTTGAAACGTTGTTAATTGTTGTTCCTAAGTGAGACTCAAAATAGTATGAGATAAATATCGAGATCTCTTCAATAATATAAGCCTTATATATAGAAACCTTAACATACGACTTGTATTTACTTTTCTCTTAAGGTTGAAAAGTATCTATATATGATTAAATGGATGTTTTAAATTAAAAAAAATAACATAAATTTAATTAGGATACATGTGTAATCCCTAACCTCTCGAATGGATACGTCCATCTATATTGGACAAGGTCTCTAACTTTTGCCTTAAATGGTAAATCTATGGGTAGATGCTCCATTGAGTCAAAGAAAGATGGAGGGAATATTATCTCAAGTCTGAATGATATTCGTTTCAAGCATCTCAATATGTTAGATATGCAACTAGTTAGAGCATATATCTTTTAAAAAAGTAATTGATCTTCGTAAGTGCATTTCATATCATCTTTAGAAATAAATCCCAATAAGAAAATGAAATGAGTGTTTGTATAAACACATGGCAGCCATGACTTTCCATTCAATACAATTTTCAATCCTCTAAATTCACAAATCTAGATATGTTCGCAGCATGTCCATTAGAAAAACACAGACTATTAAGTCATTCGTAGATAAGTAACTATGCATTTTTGTATAAGGTGAGGCTAGCTTTGAGCTTTGTGACTCATAACTCATTATAAACCAACTCCATATTATTACAGTGACAAAACAAAGATATATTCATTCTAGCATTAATGTTGTCCTATGATTTCCCTTACACATTCATAACCATGTTAAAAATATTTTCAAACATGTTCATTTCAATATGCATAACATCAAGATTATAGCGGAGGAGATTAGTCTTTCAATAAGAAAGCTCCCATAAAATACTTTGATTTATCCAATTATAGGCACACCAAAACCATGAAACTTTCTGCTTATCGAATTAAAAACCAAACATAATGTAATCGTAATGCGATACCATGTTATAAAATTCTTCACCCGATGGTACTGACATTGCAACATCCCTTTCAACTCTACCAACAAAAAAATCATTTTTTTTTCTGTACTTGTGATACGTTGGCAAGAATCGTTGGTGGCAATAAAAAAAGATAGTTTACCATAATTTATTAGGGTGAATGTAAACCCTGGTAGGTGTATATATATATTTGAGATAAAAAAAAGATCTCGAGAATTGAGTAAATTAATTGATATGATTTGTATAAGTATGAAATATGAAATTTTGAATTTTTGACGAAAAATCACAAATCGGCTAATTTTACGTTATAGCATATAACTTTCAATCTGATCATCAGATTAAGTTGAAATTTTGCATGGAGTCTTATAAAATATTATTTTAACTTAGGTTAAAGTTTCAGAATTTTGGAGTATGATAAGATTTTGTTTTAGATAAAAGAACAAATAGCACAAATGAGTGTCTAGAAATTTCTTTAGGGACCAAATTGAAAATTTGCCCAAAACAACCCTCTTTATAAGTTGCTAGCAACGAAAAAAAAAAGGAAAAAAAAAGGAGTGTGCAGCCATCCAAGAGAGGAAAATGTGAAAAGAGGGTTTTTGTCATCTTTCATGGAAATTGCTTGAAAAAAAAGTGTAAGTTAGAAAGAGTGTTAAGTATTTAAAGAGAGGGTTTGATACGTTAAAGAGTCTACAAGGAGTTTAAATATTTTAAGTGAGCTTTTAGAGAAAAGGAAAGATTGAGCTTAGAGGGAAGTGTGAAGGAGAACTTAATTGATTCAACTTGTTTTGGCTTTTTATTCTTCATTTCTTAAGGGTAAGAAAACTCTCCATGATGATCCATTATGTTGTTTTTCATGTTTGTTCTTGGATTAAGTAGAATTGGTATCATGTGAAGGTGGGTTCTTGATGTTATGGTGGTTTGAATGAATGAATTTATGTTGATTATAAGTTTATTAAGGGGATAAATACTTGGGCTTGTCATTAATTAGATTAATATGTAAAAAAAAAAGGAAGAAAAAGAAGAGGAGAAAAGAAGATGGAAGGGGATAAAGAGTGGTTTCCACCTTGGATTTGTTATTGATCCCTTATTATGTTATGAGTAAATATGATCTTATTATGTTGATTAATGAAATTTTATAAATTGATGCTTAGTTATTATTATGTGTGATTATGGAACTCTTAGATAAATAGAAACTGTGGATGTAATTTGTGAAGTTGTGCTAGAGTATTGTATGTTGGCATGAAAAAATAAAATAAAATAAATAAATGGGTTAAAGTTAATTAAGTGAAAGTTGAAGAATTATCATGTCATCATTTTTTTACTTGAATTTTCGGCAAGGGTAAAGAATTTTGAGGGGTGGTTTGAATTGATGTAATTGGAGTTTTTTCATGACTTAAAGGGATGAATTGAATTTGGATGATGGATTAAAATTTAAAGTAGAAATGAATTTATCCTCTTAGAAATGTGATTTTAACCATGCAAAATATAAGAAATAAAACTTCAAACTTGAAGAAATTAATGAATTGCATTTTAATAGTGAAAAAAATAATAATGAAATGATGTGTTGAATTAGGTGTAAATGAATTAAATTTCCTGTAGTTATTGGGAAATTTTAATAATACTATAAGATTCCCTTATAATTGTGATGAATTAAAATTTTAGATGGATGTAACATTGTAAGAATTATTTATAGAATTATTAAAGAACATGAAAAAAATAATGATAATAATTTTAGATATTAAAATTGTATTGATAGAAAATTTTACTATATGGAGAAGTTTTAAATAAATTAGTGGATGATGAAGTATTGAAATCATGTGATCTTTTAAATGAAACAGGAGAGGTTGGAGGCTCCAAACAACAACAGGGAGCTATTAGTTGAGCATCACCAGTAGGTAGGTGTCCGGCATCTTGAATTTTTGTAAAGAGATTAATTCAAAAACTTGTGTTAATTTTAATTAGAAATTTTGTACTTTATGTTTTGATGTCTACGGATGAACTAGCGCCCGGTAATTAGACGGGTAAACTAATGCCCGATAATTGGGCAAATGAACTAATGCCCAGTAATTGGGCGAATAAACACATTTGGGCGAATGAACTAATGTCCGGTATTTGGGTAGGTGAACTAATGCCTGGTAATTGGGTGGATGAATTAGTGCCCGGTAATTGGACGGATGAACTACTGCCTGGTTTTTAGTCGAATGGATCAGTGTCCCTAATGAAGGAGTAACACCCTCGCGAAATGGCTAAGATTGAAATTAATTTGATGAATATGGAGGTGTAAAATATTAATGATTCATAATAAAGTATATAGGATAAATATTTTTATATGGGTATAGTGACATGATACATTGCATTTATTGATAATTATGTTGATAAAATGTTAATCTTATTTTCAGGACCCTTACAACAGTAGAATAGATCCTGCTTGAATATATGACACTTTTTGTGTATTTATATTGATCAACATGTATTTTGAGATTAATAAATGACGTAAAAGAGGTTAAATGAACCTTTTTATTTATAGAACAAAATTGTTATATGTAATTAATGTGAATGCCATACTTAAAAATATCTTTGTGTTATATTAAGTATTTGCATTTTATCATAGTTGCTTATAGGATTAGAAATGTTAGAATGATAAAAAAAGAGACAATTTTACCCCAAATTTTTATATTTAACTAAGAAATTGTCCCAGATAAAATAGTGGGCGCATTACATTCATAATCTATGTTTTTATTATTTTTCTTAAAATCAATTAATTTTGCAAGTTATGTAAACTTTAGAATTATTTATGTATTTTGTTTTTATTGATTGCATCTTTATTATTGGACAATACATGTCTATTATTTTTGTGATGTATTGATTGGGAATGAGGTTCAAGGTGATTGGACCATAATTATGATATGAATTGTGTCAAGAATGAAGATGTCGATAACTTGGTATGGTCCCGTTACAGGGAAAATTCTACTGAATTTTTAGTAGAAAAAAAATTGCTTTGAATAAAAATTAACTCTTATAAATAAATATGTTGTTTTTTTTTTGGGTTGTGATAGTGAAGGCCTTGCTATTTTCGATATAGTATGAACATGTTAATTTTCCATGCATACTCCAACCAGAAACCATTCCATTCAAAAAAATCATTGATAGTCCACATCAAAGTCCTAGATGATCACAACAGTTTTAACTCATCAATCAATAGTCAAAGATAAATATCTATATTCTGACTTGGATTATTAGGACTAGGTATGACTGTAGATAAAAACATGAACCTTTAGTGGCAAGTTGTAAAGACTCCTTAGTAGCAAGTTATAAACTATGAGTATCACAGACCAAAAATAATTTGCAACAAATGAATCAAATAGATTGAATTTATCTGTACATAACCCAAGATATGTGTTCAGTGATTCTATTGAAAATTAAGGATACACCCTATTTAAATGTTTCCATGTATCATGTGAATGATTCCATGTCATGTGTTCAATAGTTTTTAGAGACAAGAATAACCTTTGTGGTCGAAGAGTGATTGTGAAGTATCTAAGTTTTCTATGTGCAACAAGAGTCTTTCCTTTACAAGTTTTGGGTTTATAACGAGCATGCCTACAGGTTCTGCATTCGGTCAAATCTGTATTTTTCAGGTAGTATAACATGTAGAAGTTTCAACATACGTTAATTTTTTTGGTATCCTAGGCTAAGATGTTTCATCATGGATTTAAAAGTATAAAAGTTCTCTTTCAGCTTATTCCCTTTGTTATCATAATTCTATCGTAACCGGCCTTATTCAGTCCACGCTCTAACTTAATGGTGAACACCTATGCAACTACCAATAATTGATTGTGATTTATATACCCATCTTATAATGGTTCGTCAGAGTCTTTCAAAAGATAAAAAAAACTTGATCATGTCTACATTTGGTTCTTCATCTATGATTGAACAGTTACCTATATAACCCTGATTCATTCTCATCGCATCTATTACCATATTCCTATAAGGATTACTATTGTCATTTATTACACCATGCACGTTGTTAGAACTAGAAGTTGACCCAACCATCTTTTCTACCAAGGTATCGTAAGGAAGAACATATGGTTCTCTGTGTACAAATTAACACAAGTATTTCTCCATTAATCTTTTTTTTTATAAAGAAGATGCATCGTTATAACATCTAGATCGAGAAACTTTTTATTTTTACACATCTTGTATGAACATATAATACCACATCCAATAATATACATTAATCTCATTACAATAATTCATCATGCACAACCCTTTAGGTGAAACTTGATATGTCCAAGAATGATCATTCATTACTTATATCAAACCTATAAAGAATATTAATAACAATATATATTAATTAATTATGTGAACTAAAAAAATCAGCTAACAATGGTTTAACTCAAACTTATTCAATCGATTTTAATAGTACCCTTACATCATTATTAATTTTCTACAAAAATTCAAATTCCTCTATATTCACTGAAATTTTTAACTTAACAATGAAATTGATATAACATGAAACATACCCTTTAAATAAGCCACTATTTATTTCATTACAAACACATAAATCATAAAATCAAAATCAATTTCATATAATTACAAACAAACACAATCTTTTAAAATCTCATACAAACCCTAACATGTATTTATATGTTCATAGAACAAATTTCTATAGGAAAAAGCTATAAAACAAGTAAACACACAAACAAACTACATATATTGCAACAAAATGCCAAAAAATTTCACTTTTTAAAAATGAGTTAAAAAAATGGGTAGTTTTGCTTACTTGAAGTGGGGAATCTTAAAAACAAATAAACTAAAACATGGATGTTGGCAGACTAAGTGTTGGGGTGACTGAATTTGTGGTTATGAGAGTTTGATTTACGATAAAACAGGGGGCGAGTTCTACTGTTATTTGCAAAGAAAATGAAGGAAGAAGTAGAAATAAAGAAGGGGGGAGGGGGGGTTGCTTGCCATGTTATAATTTAAATATTACCAATGAAATTATCGATGAATATTAATAGAGACTTATTTTGTTAGTAATACTGTCTATAAGCATGACACGTCAATTTTTTTATTCCTTCTTTTTCCATGTAATTGCATCGGTATACACCAATATAAATTTTATGTCGATATATTCCAAGGGAAATAGCAAGGAACTTTTTCCGTTTGTATTTGCCAATTTTCTAGTAGTGGTTAGACTTATCAAATACAATATTTCTAGATTCTTCAACTACTAGAGTTCAATGATTATATATTCTTAATGATTTGATTGTAGAAAAATAATCAAGTAATGTAAAGATTAAAAAATAACTTTATTACCCCTAACTTATGTTTAGAAAGTTATACTTTAAACAATTAATAAGTAAAACATGCTAAAATAGTAGGGAAATTTTTCAATATTACAATAGCTTTTATCTTTTTCATGGTATCATCTTCGAATATCACATGTTTGACATTCTTTTTCATTAACAAATATAATGAATCTAGTGTGTGTTTCCTTAATGCTCTTATTAGGCTTTATTTTAAAGAGTTCATACTTTCTAGTAAGACTTATTAATCTAGATTCTTTAACTTGACTTGTACCATCATGAGTAACTTTTAAAAGTTTCTAAATTTCAAAAGTTGTTTTACATTTCTTCATTATAGTAAACTTTATATGATTAAGAGCACAAAAGAATGCATTAATTGCCTTAATAATATAACTATGCCTTTTTTTGTTTGTCATCCCGTTCATTTTTGGGTTTAGAAATCAATTCTCCATCCAAATTTATTATTGTGTGTTGAGTATATCCACTCTAAATAATATCTCTCACAATTTAATATCAACAAACTCAAGAAAAGTTTGTATCCTAACTTTTCAATAGGCATAATCCCTCCATTCGAAGAATGGTGCTCTAGTTAATTATTGATCTCCTTATGCCACGATCTTTTCTCGTAGGTGATCAAACCTCAACCAAAGAGTCTATGCTCTGATAACATTTGAAACACTTAAAAAGCTTAGGAGGGGATGAATTAAGACTTTATCTAATTTTATGGAACTTTAAAGTATTAATCTCCAATTAAACTAAGATAGCCAAAACACTCAAGCGATATTAAGGAGCATAAATTTAAAGAGATAAGAATAGAGAGAGACACGTCAATTTTTATAATGGTTGAAATAATTGTCTATTCCACTTCTTGAACCTTCATTTAAGTATTCACTATCACATATTATCTTTTTCACAAGTGAGACCAAACCTTTACACAATCATTTTCCAGGATCAAAATCAAACTTAATCCTTTTATAGGCTCAAGATTGAACTCGATCTTCTTACAAGTTCAGGATCAAATCTATTACCTAATCTTTTTTATAGTATAAAGATTAGAAAACCTTACACAAAATCTTTTTCAATGATCAATATTGAAAACCTCTATGGGGCTCACTACCACAGGATATACCCAACTGGTTTAAGTGTTACTTACACTTTCACAATATGTTTATCTCTCACAAGAGTAAGATCACTTCGTATAAGATGAGAAGATTACAATAGATAAACTCAAGTCTTTATAGAATGTAATCTAACTCACAAATGTGAGAATTTATTTGATGCAATATAGGATTCAAAGCTTTTCAAGTGAATACAAAGATGAATTGAGCTTTTTAGGGAAAAAAAATCAAGCATCAAGTATGTAAGATTATAAAATAGGAGGAGTGTGTGAGAGACCTTACATAGAAATCAAGTGTGTATATATAGGAAAATACCAAAACCATCTGTTGCTCATATGGAATATAAAGGAACAAGTCTCCAAGGGGCGTAGCGTGATGGCAAAGGGTTTGAGATCTGCACAGCAGGTCTCGAGTTCGAGTCAGGACGTGCACCTCTTGTAAGAGCCTGGGACAGCTGGGGTTTTACTCCCTCACCTGGGCCCACAAAGTGCGCTTTCCGGGGGAGTGAGGTTTCCTTGAATCCAAAAAAAATATAAAGGAACAAGAAACTTCGCTCTTCCAAGTGTTTTTCATCATTGTTAGAAATAGCTAAGAGAAGGTTTATAGAGAAAAGGAGTTGTTACAAGAACAAGAAGAGTATTAAGCACACTTCTCTTAAAATTACAAGTTTGCCACTTTAGCTAATAATAAATTAATAGTATAGAAACCCATGCTATAAGATTTTAGCTATAAGCTGTAACATCCCATTTTATATTCACACTTATTTTATATTCCACAAATATTAGCATAATCATATACACTTCAAACTCATCACAAACATTTTTTCCATTTCACACTAACAATAGCATAATGAGATAAAATGTATATTTTCCATTAATTTCTCTCTTATATGCAAAATCAACCAATCACAACGATTCTCAACGGTAAGTTCTATGACCATCCTCAAGGTTTTCAATTCATAATGACATAATCAATTCAATTATGTTATATAATATAACTAAACTCATCTAAAATCATCTCCCATGGAAAATTATGGATTGATAAATCACAATTCATTAATTGGCACCCCTTAACCGGACATAAATGTCTTTAGGGATACTATGTTTTTTTCCATTAATTACTTATAATTTAACACCTCTTGTAAGTTATTCTAACCCAATTGATTCAACTTATCATCAATTTACATTTTCCCCAAAATTCTATCATAAATCATAATATTAATTTCATGATTTTTACCTCAATTATTATTCGTTTCGCATGAAATTGCTAAATTAGATTTTGAACACCTTACTGAATGTTAATCTAGTCTTTAATCTTAACATGTCAAAATTTTTCAAGTCCCTCATTCTTTTCCCTCTTCTACCTTGACAACCCCTTTTTATTTCGCTTCCTTTCCATTATTTCTCCCTTCTAATTAAGTGTTTAAGGGGTGGTGATTCACAATCTCTCTTCAATTCTTTGGCTTTCTAATGGGTTTTCCCTAAGAATTCTCTTAGCAATTGAGGTTTTTCTCCTTTTTTTTCTTCTTCTTAAAGAGTGAGAGGGTGAATTTTTATAATCAATTTTTTTACTATTCACACATTAACCCCACCATTTCATTTAAATTCCAATTTGTCCCCACAATTTTCTAATAGATTGCTAAAATGAAAAGCTAGATATTTTATTTTATTTTTTAATTTTAATTAATTATTTCGGCAGAGAAACTATATAGATTTAAATATTAAATTTATTCTTAAAGAAAAAAGTGATAAATAAGTAATAAATGAGCAATAATTCAAATTGAACCTTTTCTTTGCGTGTGGTTCATTTCTAGTATTTCCTGGTCACCAAGTGTCATGTCAGACACAACATCCGTTGTATATATATAATTAATTCCTACATTTGAATCATTCCTTAACATTCGTTTTCTAGGGTTTCATTTTCAGCAGGACCTTTTTTTATTTTTATTTTTTTACTCGAAAGTATGTAATGAAGACAATCTCTTTGATTTCTTTAATGCAAATTAGAGAAGAAGAGAGTCCTCTTGGTCATATTTTTAAATAGGAGAAGTTATACGTCTTATCTCCTTTGTCCAATCTTTTGGATTCACTTGAGGGGTCTCTCAAAGAATTTAATTTGAACATGAGAGACTTATATATTGAGATATTATTAGTTGAAAAGAAGAGGATTTAATTATATGGCAACTCATCAGCGATTTCTAGCCACCTTTATTGATGTTGTTCTCTAGCTATATTAACAAATAAACTAAAAGCTGTGGTTTTTTTTACTGTAGATGGAGATACAATTCACCGTGGAAAGTGGTTTTTTTACTTTAGATGGAGATACAATTCACCGTGGAAAGTTTTACTAGCAATATTGATGGGTTAATAACACCTTTCCTTTTCCTATTGCAGGCGCAAACAAATGGCAACCTCAACCTATGAGGAAGACTATCATCTCCAGTATGCTATGCAACTTTGAAGTGCATCAGTGCTGCCTCTGGTTTTGAAAGCAGCAATAGAGCTAGGTGTTTTTGAGATAATAGAAAAGGCTGGTCCTGATGCCTTGCTCTCAGCTTCAGATATTCTCGCTCAATTTCCCGCACAAAACAACCCGGAAGCCCATATTCTGCTAGACCGTAACCTCTGCCTGCTCGCAAGCCATTCTATTCTTACTTGCTCAGTGTCCACCAAGAATATTCAGGATGGTCATTCCCCGAGGTTATATGGATTAGCACCTGTGGCCAAATACTTGATATGTACTACTTCACTACTTTACAGCAACGTAGTGGCACATTAGCAGACCACAATATACAAGGATTACACACTAGCAGACATGATATGCAGGGATGAGAAGACCACGATGTGTAATTGTGGAATGGCAAGGTGGAAGAGATCACGACGTGACCATGACGTGTAGTGGCAAAGTGGAAGACTTAGTCTAATTTCTTTATTTAGTCATTTGCCTGTTGAGTCAGTTTGTTCTGTTCTGTTTTCAGCATTCGTAGTTTGTAGCCATATTTGTTATTTTTCCTATCTGTACTGCTATATCTATATATAGCCTAAAAGAGTTCAATAAAAGAATATGCAGTTATTTCTTAAACAACCTTCTCTTTTCCCTATCTTCTTCTTGATTCTTAAATTATACTTATTAGTGGTATCAGAGCCAGGTTACAACCATGGACACTCGCAGTAAAACAAATGCAGAATTCCACAGTGATGTCAATGAAATCTTGGCACGACATGAGAACAGTTTCGATTAAGTGAACACAGCCTTACAAGTAGTGTTAACCGAGCTCCAAGCTCTTCGAGCTTCTCGTAGCCAAAACAATAACTCTTCTGAAACAAACCCCTTTGCCATGATGAATCCTCACACCCACATACTTCTCGTTCTAACACTACAAAAGACTACTCTAATCACAACCTCAAGTTGTCCTTTCCAAAATTTAATGGTGATGATCCAACGGGATGGATTTACAAGGCAGAACAATGTTTTGAATTTCAAAATATTGTGTTGGACCAACAAGTTCAGCTGGCCTCATTCCATTTAGAAGGCATCGCCTTACAGTGGAACCGGTGGTTGGCAAAATTCCGTGGACCACTAACATGGGATGAGTTCACCAATGTTATACAACTCCGGTTTGGTCCAACCGACTATGAGGATCCCTCAGAAGCTCTGACACGCCTTAAACAAACTACCACCATCGCAGCTTATCAAAAAGCTTTTGAAAGGCTTTCTCACAAAGTGGACAATCTACCCGAAAAATTTTTAATAGGTTGTTTTAGTGCAGGACTCAGAGATGATATTCTCATAGATGTGAAAATTAAACAGCCTGTAACCTTGGTAAATGCAATAGGGGTGGCTCGACTAATTGAGGAACGCAACCAGCTGCAGAAGAGACCAATTCAACCACTTCGTTTCCAACCAGCTTATGCAGCAGCAAAAACCTCCTCTAATCTAGTGGATGGGGTGCTAGGACATCCACCAAATCAGCGCCATAGCCAAAGTTACAATAACCCACCAGCAACCTTCCGTAGAATCACCAATCAAGAGGCACGGGAACGACGAGAGAAAGGGTTATGCTATTACTATGATGAGAAGTTCATTCTAGGACATCGTTGTGCCTGACCACAATTGCTTATGATTGAAGATTCACCTCATACGGATATCGAAGACGTTGAGATCAACCAACCTGATCTGGAACTTTCAGAAGTTCTACCTGAAACCGAACATCCACAAACCATACGCGTCCTTGGCAAGTTAAAGAACAAGAATGTAGCAGTGTTGATAGATGGAGGTAGCATTCATAATTTTATTGATCAAGCTTTGGTCTCTAGATTTGGATTACCAATAACTCAGGGTAAACAATTACAAGTCATGGTGGCTAATAGAGAAAAGATTGAATGTGCTGGGCAATGTCAGGCGCTCACCCTCATCATTCAAGGGCTTCCTATCACCATCGATTACTTCATTCTTCCTGTCGCAACATGCCAGTTGGTATTGGGAGTGCAATGGCTTGCAACTCTCGAACCAGTCAGGACTGATTACAAGCAGCTCACCATGAATTTCAATATTGCAGGAATTTCTCACACATTTCAGGGATTAGGGAGAACTAGCATTGAAGCCTTAACAGATAAGGAGTTCAAAGGATTACAAAGCTTGGGATTATTCTTCCAAATAATTCCTTCCAACATCGACAACAAATCACCGTCCTATTCTTCTGAGATCAGTCAACTTTTAGCTCAATTTTCTCTGGTGTTTGAAACCCCAACCAACTTACCTCCACAACGGTCACATGATCATCACATTCCATTACTTCCAACAGCGGGACCAGTCACTGTGAGGCCATATCGATATCCTTATTATCAGAAGACTGAAATAGAAAAAATGGTCAAGAAGCTTCTGCAATCTGGTTTAATCAGACCAAGTCACAACCCGTTCTCCTCCCCAGTTCTATTAGTGAAAAAGGCAAATGGTGCATGGCGATTTTGTGTGGATTATCGAGCTCTCAATGACATCACGGTGAAAGATAAATATCCAATTCCAATAATTGATGAACTATTAGATGAGCTGCATGGTGCCAAATTTTATTCTAAATTGGATTTATGTTCTGGATATCATCAAATCTGTGTGCATGATGCTGACATTCATAAAATAGCTTTCAGAACTCATGAAGGGCATTATGAATTTGTTGGGATGCCATTTGGTCTCACCAATGCGCCAGCAACATTTCAAAGTCTTTGAATGATCTCTTTCGTCCCTACCTCCGACACTTTATCTTGGTTTTCTTTGATGACATTCTAGTATATTCAAGATCATGGGAGGACCATCTCACTCATCTGCAAACTGTTCTACAGATCTTCTCAGCTAACAGTTTATTTGCCAAATTGTCCAAATGTCAATTTAGAGTTTTACGGGTCAATTACGTGGGCCACATCATTTCTGAGCAAGGAGTATCGGTTGATCCCACCAAAATCCAAGCTATCAATGAATGGCCACCACCACCAACAACAAAAGGGGTCCGTGGATTTCTTGGGTTACCGAAAATTTATCCGTCATTTTGGGTGAATAGCAGCACCCCTACACCATCTCTTGAGCAAAGATGGATTTCAGTGGAACGATGCAGCAAAGAAGGCGTTCCAACAGTTAAAAGAAGCACTGACATCCCCACCAATTTTACGCCTTCCTGATTTTACTCAACAATTCATCATTGAGTGCGTTGCTGGTGGAATAGGATTGGGTGCAATTCTGCTCCAACAGAATCAACCGATTGCCTATTTTAGTGAAGCATTGAAAGGGTCAGCCTTAGTATTGTCCACATACGAAAAAGAAATGTTGGCAATCGTCAAGGCAATCAAGAAATGACATCCATACTTGTTGGGGAAACCTTTTACAGTTTGCACTGATCACAAAAAGTCTCAAATACCTCCTGAAGCAACGAATTACTACACCTGCACAAACATGCTGGCTGCCAAAACTGCTTGGTTATGATTACAAAATTGAGTATAAACGTGGCTCTGAAAATCAAGGTGCTGATTCATTATCACGTGTAGTTGAATTCCAGTTTATATCCATTTCTCAACCACAGATTGGTGGCCATTGCTTCAGAAGGAAGTCCAGCAAGACTCCTTTTATGCTAACTTACTACACAAACAACCCTCTCAAGCTGACCATCAACTGCTCCTCCGTGATGGCATTTGGTTCAAGCGAGACAAAATCTATTTGACCTCCAGCTCTCCTTTGATCCCAAAGATTTTGGTTGACTGTCATTCGTCACCTGTAGGTGGGCACTTTGGGTTTCATAAAACTCTTTCTCGCATAAGACAGAGTTTTTTTTGGTCTAATATGCGGCAACATGTGAAGGAATTCTTGCAACAATGTGATGTCTGTTAGCGATTTACAACAGATTGTATGCAGCCGACAGGATTGCTTCAGCCTCTACCCATCCCTACTCAAATATGGAAGGAATTTTATTTCAGAGGTAGAGGAAGCTGAAATAAAAATTGTTCTATAAAAAAAAGATAAATTTAAAAATGTAGGCTGCAATTTATAAATTTTGAGGTTAGTATATATATACATAATTTATTAATAAAAATATAATTTATTTTTAATATTTATTTATGTTTGATTAATGATTATAAAATAAAGATAAAGTTCTTGGGATAAAAATATTTTGTAAGAAAATCATAAATATTTTATAATTATAAGGATTCTTATTCTATCATATCATTGTCCATAAACGTTCATGGTCATTGCTCTTTTTAGATTGATATATGTTATGCTCTCTTTTTTTTAAATGAAGTAGTTATTCACAAATGATACATGAAATTAATATCTAAGTGCTTATTTATAAAAAGTTCACTAAGTTGACCTGTACGATAATTCTACATGGAGAATTATCCGAGTTTATGAAAAGATTGTAAAGTTATGTAAATGATCCTTGGACTTGAGATAACTAAATTAGAAACTGCTACATTTTGATCATGACTACGCATTGCTTTAATCAAGTGCAACAAATAACTAAATATTGGATAGTGTAGAAATTATATGAAGGTATTTGAGTGATCAATAAATAATTCATTACCTTAAATAAACTATAAAACATTTTCATTTTATTCTCAAATTGTATTAATTATCAAATTCTTGTTTAAGGTAGAATTAATGACTATTATATTGAGAACTAATATAATTTCATAGGGAAATACACTTCATACGTACTTAATATTTAAAGTAGAATATTATTAATGAAAGAATATTCGTTACACTAAAAAATTGTTTGCTGAAAGGCTAATCAAATCACAAATGACTTATATGATATTTATATTTAGGAGGTTATGACATATTGCTAAATGCTACACTTAATTTTCAAATATAAATTAATTAATTATTAAATTGTTGATAAACTAAATTGTTTAATTTATCTAAACCTATTTTAATTTTATGATTATGATTTATATTTGGAAAAATATATTAGAAACAAAATAGTTTATGCATATTAAAAATCCTTCATGAAAAATTAAACTCAAAATCAAGTATGAATTGATTATAAAATAAGTTTTAGAAATTTAGGAACTAGAATGTAATTTATACAGAGGATTATAATTTTGGGCTTAGAGAACTCAAGTATGAACTTGATTATATAAATTTCTATTAACTATCCTGAAATTAAATAGGTGATATTTTCAAGGAGTAAAATAATATTTTACAATGATTAGAGAAGTTAGGCTATTTCTATAAATACAAAGCTATGTGTATTTTTTTTTTGGTGAAAATAAAGAAAACTTATGAGTAATATGGAGTAAAAATAATAAATAGCTAGCACTCTAATTTTAGTAATTACTATCCTCTAAAAGGTTTTTTAAACTAGTAATTTGTGTAGATTACTTTTAGAGCTCGAATAACTGATTGACTAGTAGCTTGTGATAACTTTTGTAACAAAAGGCTAATCAAAACATAAAGGAAGAATGCTCTATTAAACTTTAAATAGCCCTTGCTACAAGGATTAATGAAACATTTAGTGGTAAGGGTAAAATTAGATAAATAATTTGAATAATACAAGGATTTATTTTCAGCTATTTAATAAGTTCTTATTTAAAAAAAATGGTAAGACAAATTGTATTATATCTCAATGTCTATTGGTGTTAACTATATTGGTGGCCCATGTTATATCGTTGACTGGACAAAACTTTTTTTCATTGTAAAAAAAATGATTAAGTGATAGAAGCGTTTTTAAAGAAGCAAGAGAAAGCTAAGAGTTAGGTTATTGACTTTATTGGATTCAATAATCTCTGTTAATTATGATTAAAAAACTAACTCGATTTAACTTTGGTAAACCAATGAAATTTATGACCTGACATATGAGATCGGGATTAGAATAACCCTATAAAAGGATGGAATAAAAAAATCAATTGTAAAAAATGACTTAATCCAACGCGGGCTAATTTTTCAAATCTATGACCAGAGTTGTAAGGCTAGAATTATCCCATAGAAGGTGAACTCAAAAATTCATTAAATTAAAATTTCAATTAATAAAATATTGAGAGATGAAATTAAAAAAGAAAGTTCCAATAAAAAAACAAAACAAATTGTAATTAAAAGAATAAGAATAAAATCTGACATAAAAATAAAATGAAATAAAATAAGACATTAAGGGACACATTTAAAAAAATAATTCAATCAAGAGAATGAATAAAAACAAAAAAATCACAATCAAAAGAATGAGGACCAAATATAACAAGTAAAAAAAATTAGAGGATAAAACTGAAAGAAAATTTGAATTTCATGAATTATTTCAAATAAAAGAAATAGCAAGAAAAAAATAGGGACCAAATCTAAAAGAAAAAAAAATCAAAGAGATGCTTTGAAAATGTGTAGAGGCCAATACTAAAATCGAGAAGGAGAGAGGAAAAAATGAAGAAAAAAGAGATTATTGATGCAAAACCCGAGATCATTTAGTCACAAGCACCACCCAAAATTGAAAGGGCTACCAAACAATTTAAAAGACAAAACCCAAGATCATTTAGTCAACCCGAGCTCAAATCTATTTTTTCATGAACTTTCAAGATACAAAAACACCTGATATGAACTCCCCTAATTAAAATAGAATAATTTGACATAAAAATCCTTCATTTTAGTGGTCTAAATCGGTGTCAACAACAAGTTTCTCTTTCTACTACGGGAGTCTAACGACCCCTCTTTTTCTCCTCTCTCAACCAAGGACAAAAAATTAACAAAAATAAACATCTGTAGCAAAATGGAATTGGAACAATTTTGAGGGATGAAAAATGTATAATTTGTGCGATTGTTTAAGATGGAGAACGAAAGTGTATTTTTTCGAAACTTATGGCACTCCACCTATATTTGCCGCATTTTTCATTTCAGTTCGCCTTCTTCCAATCCCACCCTTTCATAAAAAATTAAAATCAGTTGCTCCTTAAATTGGACTAAATCACCCAAAAATAAAGTTTGAGGACTAAAAAAATAAAATATTTACATAGTGACAAGAAAAAACTATCAGAAATTCGCTTAATACCAACAGAATTGTCGACGGAATAATTCTGTCGGTAATTTGGGGTCGCCTTTACCAACAAATTTACTCCGTTAATAATTTCATCTGTAAATACCGACGGATTATGGTCGTCGGTATATACTGATGAATTTACGGACGGAATGTTGAGAATTTTTTTTAAAAAAGGCGGTTCGCTGACTTAGAGGTTATTGCAGGTATTTTTTACCGACGGAATCACTGAGGGATTCAAAACGCCAGGTCCGTACGGTGACGTGACTGATTCATCGATGGAAAGGCCGACGGAATTACCGAGGGATTCAAAACATCATCTCTGTATGGTGACGTGACCGGTTCACCGATGAAAAATGCTGATGGAATAACCAAGGGATTCAAAACGGCAGCTCCGTACGGTGACTTATTCTATTTACCGTCAGAATAGCCAACGGAATCACGGACAGAAAAGGCCGTCGGTGAATCCGTCGGCAAAAGTTAATACATCAATTGTCACTCGACCTTATCCTCCCCTATTTCTCCTTCTTCTTCCTCATCTAAACTCTTTCCAACTGCAAACAACCAGCCCCCCTCCCAAAAAAAATCTCCCTCTTCTTAGCACAACAAGTCATATACTTGAAGTCTTCTTGTCACAATATCCGTGTTCTGATTTACCTACGAATTTTTATCAGTTTTTGTAAGTAATTCAATCTTTTTAAATTTTAACATTTAAATATCATGGTTTTTATTGTTTTTTTAGTATATGTATTTTGTTAGTAGATGTACATGTTTTATTGTTATTTCTCAAACAAACTTGTAGTATATGAATGTATAATTTTATGCTTGTTGTGGTTTGTTTTAGATTTTGTAAGATTGTATTTGTTTGTTATGGTTTTATTGAATTTTATAATTTTATACTTGCCACAATTACCGACGCTTTTACCGACGGAATAAAGTCCATTGGTCATTTGTCGGCGGGTAAGATTACAGACGAAATCACCGATGGATGGTGCGAATTTCAAAGGGCGGTGCATTAAATGCATCTCTTACCACGTGAGATTGCTGACGAAATTACCGACGAACAATGAAAAGTATGGAGGGTAATTAAAAATGTTGGTGCAAAATTCAAAAATTACCGACGGAATAAATTAAAATAATATTTTTTTTGTATCCGTCGGTGAAGCCGTCAGTAAAACTGCCCTATAAATTCTAGTGACCGCCCATTTAGTTCATTTTTTCATCCCTTCTGTTCTTCACCTTCAATTTCGAATTTTTTCCTCTGATTTCTTCAAGGCATTCACCAACAATCTCTAACAAGTGTTCTTGTGAATCTTTATTAGGTTAAAAGTTATGTGTATCCTCTATTTCATTTGCTTTAAGGGTTTTTTTTTGTTTTAGGTATTTTTATTTTTTTGTGTTTTTTGTTTTGGTGTATTTTTAAAATGTAGATAAAGTCTTGAAATCAACCCATTATTAAGGTAAGCATGTTTCATTCTTAAAGTCTATAGTTTTTTTTTGTTGAATTTATTGAATATAGTTTATTGTTGTATTGGCATAATTATTGAATAATTTGTTGAATTGTAATTGTTAATATTGAATTTACCTTAGAATAAGTTATTGAATATGTTGGAATAATTAGTAATTTTACTACATTATTGCATGATTTGTGTTTAATTATTTGCATTAATTTTAATTGTTAGTCTAGAGTTTTTGTTGAATTTATTGAATATATGTTATTGTTGTATTGGCATAATTATTGAATAATTTGTTGAATTGTAATTGTTACTATTGAATTTACCTTAGAATAAGTTATTGAATATGTTGGAATAATTAGTAATTTTACTACATTATTGCATGATTTGTGTTTAATTATTTGCATTAATTTTAATTGTTAGTCTAGAGTTTTTTTTGAATTTATTGAATTTTTTATATTGTTTATATTTATATAATGATTGAATATGTTGTTAATGTTGAATTTACCTTGTAATTAGAATGAATGTTATATGTATAGTTGTTATGTTATATACAATATTAGTATAGATGGAGTCAATTGGTTGTGGCTTTTGTCAATATTTGCAGATTTATGGATTTGGGTACTATCCAGTATAGGGGAGGTGCTGTCGAATTTTTTTTAACATTCGAATTTAATTATATAATTATTCGTATACAATTGTGTAGATGCGTAGAATAAAAACTAGAGTTGGTCGCTCACGTATGGTCGCAGCTAATTCTTCTAGCAATGAGGATGACGTATCCTTAGGTGCCTTTCAAGAAGTGGCACCTACGCCACCTGCAATGTCAACCAATGCTGCCTGTTCTAGCACAGGTTCACAGCGTAGAGGTGGCGTGCCTTCACAGCGGAATCAGTTCACCCGCAAGTACGAGGCACAGTGGAAGGACGACCTTTCAATGTAAGTTTGTTAAGGTTTTAGTTTTTTCTTTTAAATTATAATATAATTTATGAACAATTAATCAATATTACATGAATTTAATTTATTTTCAGGTTCACAAACATTGAGGCCGCCCGAGTAATATCATCGGCGTTTAAATCGTCGATGGAGATTCCATTATTTCAATGGAGTCAGGTATCTAGACATGCTGAATGAATAACTCAAATCGATGCATGGTTTAACAGATTTGAGGTTGGTGTTAATTTCTAATTTCCAGCTTATTTCTAATAATTTATTAATACAATTGTAACTAAATTATCATTTTTATTTATCTAATTATTTATACACAACACAAATTCGCCTGGGATAGGGCGCATGACAAAGTTGTGAGGAGGGTGTGAGAAAATCACGCGGCAACTAGGTAACATCGAAAACAATACAAGATTTTTTTAGGGAAAAATTTATGTTTCAACTTCTAATTTCTCGTTATGGAAGTAGGTTGCGTGATTTTTGGTATGAAGCACAAAAAAAAGCTAAAAAAACCGCGAGAGATAGGGGTCTCCAAGGCTGGAACGACGTGGCGATTTGGAGGGATTTCAAACCGATATACATCCCGGAAGATATATGGCCGCACTATCTTGAGCACGTGACGTCTGAGCTGTTCACATGACGCTCACAGTCTGGTGCTGGCAACCGAAATCGGCCAATTCATGGCTCGGTGACAACGCACACTGGCGGCTCCGTTCTGTTTGCTGCACATGCGAAACGGATGGTAAGATTAATTTAAATGAAATATATTGTTAAATTAATTTGTTGTTAGTTAATCTTTTTTCATTATAGGCTACGTCTTTTGGACGTGAGCCGAGCCCGATGGAGTTGTTTGTGGAGATGCACATGCAGAGTCAAGACCGCCAAAAGGGGGCGCAACAGTTCGTTGACAATCGTGCTCAACACTTAGTAATATGTTTTTTCAACCATTTTATTTTGTAAGTTATTATTTTTATTGAATTGAATATGATGATTACTTTTTTTATTTTCAGGAGACCTATAATAGCCGGTTGATGGAGAGATATGGGACGATCCTTTGACCTATTCGGAATTCGATCCAGATTTGTTGATGTAGGTTGGATCGTCTGGTGGACCCGATAAAAATCGGGTTTATGGGCTCTCCAACACTACGACCGAGAACTTGCGAGCGACCCGTAGTGTTTCAACCATTGGGAGCTCCCAATTAATATCGAGCACCCAATCTAAGGAGTTTGTGGCCTTGCAGCAACACACGGCTCACGGCGCATGCACAACTCAAAGCGGATAATGCACAACAAAAAGCGGAGCATGACCAGCTTCGCGAATTTGTCATGAACATGGCATCACAGAGTGGTGATACATGTGCGCCCCCTCCTTTTTGGCCGTATAACAACCAGCCTCCTCCTCCTCCTCCAGCTCCACCATTATGTTAATTTATAATGAATATTATTTAACTTTAATAGTTAATTTAATATTTTTTTAAACACTTTCAGTTTGTAATGAATATTATTTAACTTTATTTCTTTTGTTTTTGATGTTTAATAAAAAAATTATTTGCATAATTGGTTTTTATTACCATTAATTTATATAATTTTATATTATGTATTCTAAATAATTTTTTGAAAACATAAATTAAAAATAATCACAGAGGGTTTTACCGACGGAATATATCCGTCGGCATTTGACAGGCCACATTCACCGACGAATTTACAGACGGATATATTCAGTCGGTATTATACACTCACCGACAACTTTACCGACGGAAGTAATCCGTCGGTATTGCATAGTGCCTGCCACAACGACCGACGAATTTACAGACGGATATATTCGGTCGGTATTCCAAACATTCACCGAGAAGTTTACCGACGACTTTAATCCGTCGGTATCCCACACATCACCGACGGGCTAAAATCTGTCGGTATATTTCATGCGGGAAACTTTTTTTTTGCGCGCAATTTCTGTTTGTAAAACCGTTAGCAAATGTTTTTTTTATTTTTCCGATCGATATGGCAACGGAATCTGGTATTACCGACGAAAGGAAAGCCGATGGACTTAGTCCGTCGGTAAATATATTACCAACGAAACCTTAATCACATACCGACGGAACATTTCCACCGGTAAAATTGTGAAATCTCGTAGTGAAAAGAAGAGAAAATCCAACGTGTTTTAGAGTATTAAAAAGTATATTAGTTATTTTAATATAAAAAAACAAAAGCAAATCACTATACACAGTTGCGAAGGCCAATTGTTTTTGTTGACGAAGGCAAAATCATAATTTTATTATATCAATTGTGATGCTAATAAGTTTATATCTATACTAAAAATGTTACAGTATAACCACTGCACCTTTGGGCATTCTTCGAAGAGGGCAGTCCACAGATCGGAAAACAATGCTTAGTAATAGTATACATCATAGTAGTAATTTCTAGTCCATAACAAAAGTATCCATACAGTATAGTGTAGCACAAATATGTGCACATGTACAGCATTATTTCCAAGGATGTTTCAGTCAGACATGATTACAGTTTGTCTATAAGCACAGATAAACAGCACAAGCAAGCAAGGCTCCTTGGACCCACTCCCGTGAATAATAAACCAGCGTTCCCCTTACACAGTAGATAGTGCTGAGAACCAAACACAAAAACCAAAAAAGTAGCTGCACTAAGACAACCATGGTAGAGTACCCACCAATTTATCTTCCCGACTACTACTCTTAGCAATCAGTTAAGCCCTTTATCTGTCTTTCTTGCATCCCATCTCCTCCCATTTTCTATAACCTTTAAGTTTTAATACTTTTCCTATTATTAATCCTGTATACAGGGTGAATCTCTGGATATAGTCCAACATATGGAGCAAGCTCGTTATTGGATGTTGACTAAACGGAAGCATAGTTTGGATTCTCATTTTCAGGCTTCAACCAATCCTTCGTTTGATGATTCTTGGGAAGAACAAGCTTTCGCTGAAGATGCAGCTGGTCCTCTCGGAGGATGTATATGGCCTCCAAGATCTTATTCTTGTAGCTTTTGTCGAAGAGAATTTAGGTCTGCTCAAGCTCTAGGAGGTCATATGAATGTCCACAGGAGGGATAGAGCTAGACTCAAGCAATCTCCAAGTCCTCACAATGAAATTCTTCATCATGAGCATCAAAAACCTCGCAATCACCTTCAAAATCCCTATACATCTTTCGGTTTTCAATACCCATCTCAGCTTTGTACCTTGGATTATAGCCCTAACCCTAATTCTGATCCTGGTTTTATTCCATCCCCAACTTCATCTTCTAGGGTTTCAAATACATCTACTCAAGAGAATTTCTGTGATAAAACCATTTCCCCTCCTTTCACTTCTTTTATTGTTGAAGAACAACAAAAGAGATCCCATAAATCTTCCCCCCCGCCACAGACTAAGTTAGCTAAAGAAAGATGTCATATATCTGCTCTAAGCACTGAAGTAGAGCAGAATTCAAGGAAAATAGAATCAGGATGTAGAGCCAAAGTAGATTATGTCCAAACAGATTTGTCTGTCAGCTTGAATTTAGTCGTTCGACGAACTCGCCCGAGCATATCAGACTGTGGGGAGGAGCCTATGAGCTGCAAGAAACGGAGGATTGATAAATCATCATTACCTTTCTTTCTAAAGTGTAATTCAGTTGATAAACATCATGTCCAGTCAGAGGTGTTTGAAATTAGCCCTTGCACTGTAGATGAATTGGATCTTGAGCTCAGGCTTGGTGACCGGCCTAAGGTAAAGTAGTTGCAGAATCTCGAGTGCTATCGAACATATTACTGGCCGTCTGGTACCTTCTTTATTATGTTGTTTGATTTCCTCTTTGCCGTTTTTTCTTCTTTTCCTTTCTTAGATCATGAGATCATGGCCTCTTTTCTTTGTTAGATCCTTGATCACTTCGGCTATCTCTCAATCGTTTATGATTTCGCCAGGTGCATGTAACAATAACAATATTAAGAAAAGCATGACAGAAAAAAATGAAGAGCTCATCTATCTTCCGCGATATCTTGTTTATAATAGCGAATTTTTTTGATTGCATCGACCATAGTTATTAACCACGGAAAGGTAATTATGAATGGATCACGATAATTTCTATGCCTGTCCAATTCATTTCATTGTTGTTTTGCACTCTTATTACCAGATTTACTAATAAGTATATTGACATCTTCTCTTGCATTTATTTTCAAATATTCTTAACTCATATGCTCAACGAAACACAGTTAATTTTTTATGCAAAATCTTTCTGCTGTTTAATTTTCTCGGCATACTTCACAGAAGAAAATTCGTTTAAGAACTCGTAAGTTTAAGACTAGCTGGAGAAGTTTTAGCATTGATCTACAACTGGGATATGCTTCAAATTAAGATGGAATTAATTGCAATAGTGTTTGTTTTTCTGAGAGAGAAAGACTGGAGGGACGGAGAGATCAATAATGGCAGTTTTGGAGCTTTGGTGGTGAGATTAATCAGGTTTAAAGGTAATGGCTAAAACTGCATGGAATAACGTGAGCACATATCCCCATTCAGCACCTCACTGACATTCTATCAGAGAATTAAACTGAACGCATAAGACACACAGAGATTGGTTTCCAAGGACACATAAGTCAGATACATCACAACATCGATTCCCTTTTTTCTTGTACTATTGTCTTCATCATCAGATTTGTTATAGTTTCAATATATCATCTCTCGCATAAGTCCATTTGTTTGTGTTCTCTTCTATCACTATCTCTCTCTCTCTCTCTCTGTCGTGTTTATAATCCCTCCAAAAGTTTCTACCTACTATGGGAATCACTGCATTTAAGAATTGCAAATCATCCATTTAAGTATTGCAAATGATTATATAATATGCATTTAAGTATTGCAAATCATCCATTTAAGTATTGGAAATGATTATATAATATGCCTTTACTTGATCACAAAGAGAATATTATCACGTCATGGTTTTTAGCCACTAACTACGCTTCTTTTGTTTCTTCTTTTGTTTGTGCATAATCCCTAATTAGTTATGCATCTTTTCGTTAGCATAAGCCAATTGCCAAAACAATTAGAGAGTAAAATAATTAAAGTAGTAAAAACAACCACCATCAAAACCCTAGCTAACCCTAGGTTTGTGTTCAAAGTGGAAAACCAAGCAAGATCAAGAATCACAATAAAGGATTAGCTAGTGGGCCTTTTGTTTTTCTTCTTTTTTTACAGAAATATATAGGGAAATCCATAGAACGTCCCTTTGACTTTAAGGACATTTCAGAGGAAACTGAGAGGTCAGAGGTATCATAAAGGAGGAATTCAAGTCATACATACCCAACTAATATTTTCCTCAGAAGGCAAAGAAATGAAGAGATGCTTTAATGATTCGAGGTCTGTTTTCATGTGCGTTTTGGTTTCATATGACGCATGTCATGTCATAATCGTTGCAGTAGTTCCCTATAGAGAATGGGGCTGTAGAGTAGAAAGAGTGATTGTATGCCTAGGTCTCAACGAGGTGCTACTTGCGTGAAAGAGGGCTTAAAGTTAATTGGTTGGAGTTCGTCTGCGTTAAGGTTATGAGTTGGATAGGTTTATTTTGGTAACAACTAGCGAGGTCTTAAGAAGTGCGCACAGAAAGAGGTCTCAAAGGAGTCAAGTTGGAAGTGGCAGGAAATGCACATGGGCATGATATGTCTTTTTTCTGTTTCTTTAAAGAGTTATCACAGGATTAAGTGAGGGAATGAGAAGTTATTCTCAGCTTGCGTGGGTTTCTCTGTCAAGGGCATTTTGCAATTCCAAATTATTGTTCAAAGAATGAGAATTTTTTATAATAATACCTTATGGAAGTAGTTTATAATCTTTTTTTCTTTTTTTCTTTTGGTAGAAAGCAGTTGTTTATTTGTTTATAATTGTTTTGACAACTAAGGGTATATTTGCATGGGAGGAAGTTCCCCTCTCGCAGTCACGAGCTCACTTCACACTGGCGACATACTGTTCAGCTACTGCAGTTTGTATATTCAATGTTTTACTCAATTCAGTATCATCGTGGAATCAACCAAGGATTGAATATTAATGCGTTTCCTTGTCTTTAAGGGTAATTCGTCTCTAAGACTTGAAGCCATTTCAGTTCAGAGATTTCATGTTCTACCTCTGCTCTCTCTCTCTCTGTAAAAGCCTGGCCATTTTGCAGACACATCACCATGGAAGCAAAATAATTGTTTCTTTCTTCTTTCAATAAACCTGACTTCTACGCCAAAATACCATTCTTGTCATTCAGTAGATTCACACCAGAGATAAGGAAAAATTTGATCAAGATCATTGGACGAGTAATAAATATCCAGCACGATTGAATTGGAGAATCATATATTTCTAAAATTGTAAGGTGTTGCGATGTCGCGGTCGTACAAATTAATTACCCTATCTTCAAACACTACACACAAAATAGTTTAGAGCAAGTAAGGGGTCGATCCCACGGGGAAGATTCAAGTCAGATTTTTATGCTAGATGATATGCAATTTGGGGGGGGAGTTTGGATGTTATCTAGGCTAAAGCAAAAGAAAACAAAAAACTATCAAACAAAATTTAATAAAATCAGAAAATTATCAAGAGAACAAACATTGGTCACAAGCACACATCCACCTACAGAAATCAGAACTGATCATGGAAACGAAACATCAATTTATATTCTGAATATTTATCTCTTCTTAACATTGGTTAGTTAACGGATCCGCCGTATAACTAACCCTAACCATCAAACAACCACAGTGTCCGCACTAGTAATTTAATTCAATGGCAGCCTTAAGAACTAGATAAGTTGATTAATCAAGAAAACATAACTGTCCGCAGTCTATGTTTGATTTGATTGAATGTTCTTCCTAAGATTAATAACGCAGATCCACCACAATTATTAAACTCAGTTGCTTCACAAGTTCATATACCACAACTCCGGTTTTTGATATCAAACTTAGCAATAGATTGTCTACAATAATAACTTAGAGTCCGCTCTAGCAATTAAAATAAACAATCATAGAAAAAATAAACATAAGAGAACAAACATATTCATCATATAAACTGAAAAGAAAAGGTAAAATAAATCTCACAATTTTTGAAATCCGAAGGTCAACACTGCCAGATTGCGAGATTTGACTTTGAAGGCTGCGATTTCCATGCTCTTCCTTATTTTATTTTCTTGCCTTAGATTTCCAGAAAGGTATGGATGTTAGCTTTTTAATGTCACTGAAATCACTTCATTTCAACCTCTAGAGCTCACGCTCTGCACAAAACATCGACTGAAAGTCAAATCTGCCAATTATTTTCAATTTACTCATTTTTGCATCTTTCATTTAAAAGTGCCTTCAAAACATAAAACAAAGAATATTAAGGCATTATATATATATAAAACATACTCAAAATATTAGTTAAATATAAATAAAACTATTGAATAATATGGTTGCATGGGAGGTTTTGAAACAAATCCAAGCCAAATATTGGAGATTTCTTGTGACTGTACATATAATCATTTCACCGCCCGTTACCTGGACCGAAGCTCAAAGTCAAGTTCACTGTATCTCGAGGAAATTCTGCTCCACATAACGATTTCATAATCTATTTTCTCAATAAAAAATATTTCAAATACTAATAAAAAAAACTTTAAAACAAAAAAGAAAGAATACAGGAACGTACGGCATCATTAGTTAAACACATTGAATTTATAATACATGCCTTCAAATTATGGATTATTGAGAATATTTACTTCGAATTATTGTACGAGACATGGTCCACCAATAAAGGCATGGACGAGACATGGTTCACCATTAAAGGCATGGACCAAACCAACAAAACATGAACATACAAGTGAATCCACGTCATCAACCCTAGAAAACCCTAGCCATGGTTATCTAAAAGAAAGAGGAGAGACGCTTTTTACTAAATAAACTATTATAATACCATTAAGTAATGGCCATGCGGTATCATTTAATTTTCATACTGTAATTAGGGGTGTTCAAAAAAACCGACCAACCGATTAAACCGAAAAAACCGAGAAAAAATTAACCGAAAAAACCGAACCGATAAAAAAAACCGAATAAACCGATTAAAAAATAAAAAAAACCACCCGGTTCGGTTCGGTTCCGGTTTTAAAAAGCTTAAACCGATGGAACCGGACCAAACCGGACCGGTTTAAAACAAGGTATAAAAGCAACCATCCCTAACCCTAAATCAATTTACTCCTTTCTAGCAGCAGCCGCCACCCCCCCTCCCCTCTCCCTTTCCAGTCTTCCCTTCCCTTGCCCTTGCCCTTCACCTTTCCCCCTTCTCTATTCTCAGCCGCCCACCCCCTTCCCCTTCCCAGCCTTCTCCTTCCCCTTTTTCCCTTCACCCTTCTCAGCCACCCCACCCCCTTCCCCTTCTCCCTTCCCAGCCTTCTCCTTCCTCTTTTCCCCTTCACCCTTCTCAGCCGCCCCACCCTCTTCCCCTTCCCTTTCCCCCTTCCCAGTCGCCCCACCTTCTTCCCCTTCCTCCTCCCCCACCCCCACCCCCAAAAGCAGATCGTAAGCCAAGAGGTTATCCAAAAGCAGTATTTTGCTTCAATGGTTATCTAAGCTCTCCCTGCAGATCGTAACCCAGAGGCAAGGAGGGCTTCTAGGAGTTGTTTTATTGTGTCAAAATTGTGTAGTTTGATTATTAATATACAAATATTTCTTAACATCATCTGAAAGGGGAAAGAGAAGAGAGTGAACAATGGTTATCACTGTTACCATAGAACAATCCGGTTTCACTGGTTTTTTTGGCTAAAAAACCGACCCGAACCGAACAAAACCGGTTCGATTTGAACCGGTTCTCGGTTCGATCCGGGTTGTATTAATAAAGAATATCATTTTCCGGTTTGGTTGTATTTTTGGGTTAAAACCGGACCGAACCGGACCGTGAACACCCCTAATTGTAATTGTCTTTTCAAAACAAGATCCTTAATGTTACATTCCTAGGACTCCTCGATAAGAAAAAAAAACGAGGCAGATGTCGGTCGTCAAGCATCAAACTTGTAGCAGTGTATAGGCTGCAAGTCGGGGGCGACCAAAACAGAAGCCTTTTGAGGTTCAGATGACTTTTTTTTTCTTTCCGAGGAGTGAAGGGGTATCATATGTTTTGTTTGAAATTATCATAATTGTGGTTTAAAATATTTTTTATGTAAAAATATATTAAAATAATTTTTTTTATTTGTTTTTAAATTATATTTTTTAATTGTATTTTTTTTAATATTGAGCTAGTTAAAAATTTCACTTTGTAATTTTTTTTCCTTTAAAATATAATTATATTTGTTGATTTAATTTTTTTTTAATATTGAGCTGATAGAGAATTTAGTTTTGTAATTTTTTTCTTTAAAACATTGTTGATTGCTCCAATATTTCTCCACATGGTTTTTATTTATTTTTTGTTTTTTTATGATTTTTTCAAAATTATCTTTTTAGATTTTATTTTTTAATATTGAGCTGATTAAGAATTACAGTTACAAGAATTACAGTTACAATATATAAGGAAAGCACTGTAGCTTTCCTCACAAATTACTATGGATTGCTATAATGATTTTCTCACATGGTCACTACAAGATTTCACAGTTTTACCGAAGGACATATTCCATCGATCTGTGATTAAGGTTTCATCAGTAATATATTTATCGACATCCTCATCGATGGAATACGTCTATCGGCTTTCCTTTCGTCGGTAATACCAGATTCCATCGCTCTATCGGGAAAACAAAAAAAACATTTGTCGATGGTTTTACAGACGAAAATTGCGTGCCGAAAAAAAAGTTTCCCGCTTGAAATATACCGAAGGATTTTAGCCCGTCGGTGATGGTGTGACATACCAACGGATAAAAACCGTCGGTACAATTGTCGTTGAATGTTTGGAATACTGACTAAAGATATCCGTCTGTACATTCGCCGGTCATTATGGCAGGCACTGTACAATACAAACAGATTATGTCCGTCAGTGAGTTCAAAATATCGACCGAATATATCCATCTGTAAATTCATCGGTGACTGTGGCAGCTACTGTCAAATGCCGACGGATATATTCCGTCGGTAAACCCCTTGGTGATTATTTTTAAATATGTTTTTTAAAAATTATTTAGAATATATAATATAAAATTATATAAATTAATGGTAATAAAAACCAATTATGCAAATAAATTTTTTATTAAACATCAAAAACAAAAGAAATAAAGTTAAATAATATTCATTACAAATTGAATGTGTTTAAAAAAATATTAAATTAACTATTAAAGTTAAATAATATTCATTACAAATTAACATAATGGTGGAGCTGGAGGAGGAGGAGGAGGCTGGTTGTTATACTGCCAAAAAGGAAGAGGCGCACATGTATCATCACTCTGTGATGCCATGTTCATGACAAATTCGCGAAGCTGGTCATGCTCAGCTTTTTGTTACGCATACCGTTGTGCATCCTCCACTTTTTGTTGTGCATTCTCTGTTTTGAGTTGTGCAAACGCCGTTGATAGGTGGTCATATTTTTTGGTGAGTTGAGCTGTGTGTTGCTACAAGGCCACGAACTTCTTAGATTGAGTGCTCGATACTAACTGGGAGCTCCCAACAATTGAAACACTACGGGCCGCCCGTAAGTTCTCGGCTGTAGTGTTGGAGAGCCCATAAACCCAATTTTTATCGGGTCCACCAAACGATCCAACTTTCATCCTCAAATCCGGATCGAATTCCGGATGGTTCAAAGGATCGTCCCCATATCTCTCCCTCAACCGGCTATTATAGGTATCTTGAAAATAAAAAAAATTAATCATCCTATTCAATTCAATAAAAATAATAACTTACAAAATAAAATGGTTGAACAAACATACCAAGAAGTGTTAAGCACGGTTGTCAACGAACTATTGCGCCCCCTTTTGGCGGTCTTGACTCCGCACGTGCATCTCCACAAACAGCTCCATCGGGCTCGGCTCACGTCCAAAAGACGTAGCCTATAATGAAAAAAGATTAATTAACAACAAATTAATTTAACGATATATTTCATTTAAATTAATCTTACCATCCGTTTCGCATGTGTAGCAAACGGAACGGAACCGCCGGTATGCGTTGTCACCGAGTCATGAATTGACTGATTCCGGTTGCCAGCACCGGACTGTGAGTGTTGTGTAAACCGCTCAGACGTCACGTGCTAAAGATAGTGCGGCCATATATCTTCCGAGATGTATATCGGTTGAAATCCCTCCAAACCGCCACATCGTTCCAACCTTGGAGGCCCCATCTCTCACGGTTTTTTTGTCTTTTTTTGTTCTTCATACAAAAAATCACGCAACTTACTTCCATAGCGAGAAATTAGAAGTTGAAAAATAAATTTTTTCCTAAAAAAATCTTGTATTGTTTTCGATGTTACCTAGTTGCCGCGTGATTTTCCCACACCCTCCTCACAACTTTGTCATGCGCCCTGTCCCAGGTGAATTTGTGCTGTGTATAAATAATTAGATAAATAAAAATGATAATTTATTTACAATTATATTAATAAATTATTAGAAATAAGCTGGCAATTAGAAATTAACACCAACCTCAAATCTGCTAAACCATGCATCGATTTGAGTTATCCATTCAAGATGTCTGGATACCTGACTCCATTGAAATAATAGAATCTCCATCGATGATTTAAATGTCGATGATATTACTCGGGCGGCCTCAATGTTTGTGAACCTGAAAATAAATTAAATTCATGAAATATTGATTAGTTGTTCATAAATTATGTCATAATTTAAAAGAAAAAACTATAACCTTAACAAACTTACATTGAAAGGTCGTTCTTCCACTATGCCCTGTACTTACGGGTGAACTGATTCAGCTGCAAAGGCACGCCACCTCTGCGCTGTGAACCCGCGCTGGAAGAGGCAGCATTGGTTGACAGTGCAGGTGGCGTAGGTGCCTCTTCTTGAGAGGCACCTAAGGATACGTCATTCTCGCTGCTAGAAGAACTAGCTGTGACTAGCTCTGGTTTTTATTCTACGCATCTACACAATTGTATACGAATAATTATATAGTTAAATTCGAATGTTAAAAAAAATTCGACAGCACCTCTCCTATACTGGATATTACCCAAATCCACAAACCTGTAAATATTGACAAAAGCACAACCAATTGACTACGTCTATGCTAATATTGTATATAACATAACATCTATACATATAACATTCATACTAATTATAAGGTAAATTCAACATCAACAACATATTCAATCATTATATAAATACAAACAATAAAAAAAATTCAAAAAAAACTCTAGACAAACAATTAAAATTAATGCAAATAATTAAACACAAATCATGCAATAATGTAGTAAAATTACTAATTATTCCAACATATTCAATTACTTATTCTAAGGTAAATCCAACATTAACATTAACAATTACAATTCAACAAATTATTCAATCATTATATAAATACAAACAATAAAAAATATTCAATAATTTCAAAAAAAACTTTAAACTAACAATTAAATTAATGCAAATAATTAAACACAAATCATGCAATAATGTAGTAAAATTACTAATAATTCCAACATATTCAATAACTAATTCTAAGGTAATTACTAATTATTCAGTACGGGCACGTCACCGTACGGTGCTACCGTTTTGAATCCGTCGGTTATTATGTCGGCAGTTTCATCGATGAATCGGTCACGTCATCATACGGAGCTGACGTTTTGAATCCCTCGGTGATTCCGTCGGTAAAAAATACCCCCAATAACCTCCACGTCAGGGAACTGCCTTTTTTTTTAAATTCTCAACATTCCGTCCGTAATTTCATCGGTATATACCGACGGGTTTTGGCCATCGGTAGTTATAGACGGAATTACCGACGGAGTAAAGTCTGTCGGTAACGGCTACCCCAAATTACCGACAGAATTAGTTCGTCGGTAATTCCGTTGGTATTTAGCGAATTTCTAGTAGTGGGTTTTTTTTTGTTTTTTTCTAAAATTATCTTTGTCAATTTTATTTTTTAAATATTAAGCTGGTTAAGAATTACAATTATAAGTAAATACAAGTAAGGCTAAATCATGTGGGGAAAACACTGTAACTTTTGTGTTTTTTTTTAATATTTTTTTCCAAAATTATCTTTGTCGATTTTATTTTTTTAATATTGAGTTGGTTAGAATTTAATTTTGTAATAAAGCTTAATCATGTGGGGAAAGCACTGTAGTTTTACTCACAAAACACTGTGGATTGCTACAGTGTCTCTCCACATGGTTTTTTTTCTTATGATTTTTTCAAAATTATCTTTTTCAATTTTAATTTTTTAGTATTGAGCTGGTTGAGAATTACAATTATAAGTCATTAGAAATAAGGCTGAATCATGTGGGGAATCACTATAGCTTTCATCACAAAACACTATGAATTGCTACAATGTTTCCAACATGGGTTTTTTTCCCTGTTTTTGTGTGCTTTTTTTTGTTATATTTTTTTTTCTAAAATTGTCTATATTGATTTTATTTTTTTAATATTGAGAATTTAGCTTTTTAATTTTTTTTAAAACACTGTGAATTGTTGCAGTGTTTTTCCACATTATTTTTTTATGATTTTTTCCAAAATTATCTTTGTCGATTTTTTTTAATATTGAGTTGGTTAAGAATTATAATTATAATAAAACTAAATCATATAGGGGAAAACGTTGTTGTTTTCCTCACAAAACACCATGGATTGGTACAATATTTCTCTAAATGGTTTTTTTTATGATTTTTCCTAAAATTATCTTGTCAATTTTATTAGAAAAAAGCACTATAGTTTTCCTCACAAAACATTGTCAATCGCTACAATGTTTTTCCTCATGGGGTTTTTTCCTTCCAAAATTATCTTGGTCATTTTTTTTTTTAATATTCAGTTGGTAGAGAATTTAGCTTTGTAATGTTTTTTACTTTTTATTAACATAAAAGCTAAATCATGTGCTGAAAATACTGTATCTTTCCTTACCAAACATTGTGGATTGCTACAAATCATTTTGTTCAGTCTCTAAGTTTTTTTTATCACCAACACAAGTTTTTTTTTCGTCGTGAAATAGTAGCTCCATCATACCTTTAGTTTCTATTATTTATCTAGTGCTAGTTCATAATTATAAAAATATCAAGTACATTTGTTTTATAAGCCCGTGACAGCGCGCGAGTATGCCATCTCATATTCTTTATATAAGGCCAGACTCTCAGCCAACATGAATACAAAAATTTCAATACAAAAACTGAATTCCTAATCTCTCTTCTCTCCAACTTGCATTTATTATATTTCTTTATCTCTTTCTAAACCTAAAACCATCCAAGTGCTATAAAATACTGAACCATGATGTAACCAAGCTGCACTGGAAAAGCAATCAAGGCAGCATAAAGCTTAATTTGTTCACATAAAAAGCCAACTGAGTGAGATTAAAGACAATGTAAAACAACAATCAAATGGAGTGATTTAAAATTTGAAGAGCTGAATAGAAAGCTAGACAAACATTTACATAAGAAAGGACCTCGAATGATGGAGTTTGGTACATGATTTAATCCTAATGACCCAAGGAACTTACCCTTAACAAAAGCTAGAGGGTTTGTATGGGAATCGAGTTACTTTTTTCGCACCAAACATTGTGGTGACCTGCCCTCTTTCTTTAAATCTCAAGAAAGGAGTTCTTTTTTATATTTTAAAAGGGCGAATGGTCAATCTTCGTAAATGAGTTTCTACCTAGTATTATGATCACTAGAAACCTTAATTGATCAGCAAAGATCTATTGTAAGAGACTAGTTATGCTAAAGGAAAGATACTATTACCCTAAAACATCCTACATGAGGTAAGTTGCATTGATAGTTTTTTCTTAAACTGATAATAATCTGTTATGCCTATTCTACCAAAGATCTATCTACAAGGTGATAATAGATTTACTATGGTTGGTTAAACCTTTATTAGTGGTTCAAACATCATAGTCGTCGTAAGGAAGGTGCATGGAAGGAGCCTCATTAAGGTTTATTTTTCTTATGGTACTTTAATACCCTTAATGTTTATTTTTCTTATGGTACTTTAATACCCTTAATTTTAGCGTTCATGAATATTTAACTAAAAATAATATCTTTAATTCTAGCATTAGTTAATACTGTACTGAAATGGCTTAATATCCTTGACTTTGTCATCAATGAATATTGGATTAGAAATAATAATCCTAATTTTGGCTTTGGTGAGTATTATGTATAGAAGATATGATATTCTTGACAATAATGTCTATGAATATTGATTTGAAAGATAATATCTCCAATTATAGTATTGGTGAATATTACATGGTAAAATTTTAATACTCCTAATTTTGGTATTAGTGAATATTAAACTAAAAAAAATTATTATATAAAAAATTTGAGGAATATGCTACTCCTTTTAATACCTAAGGCAACATTTAATTGTGAGTCCATCTACCTTAAATATTAAAAGTGAATAGCAAAACAATTTTTTAATTGGATTTTGGGAAAACCAAGTTGATTTTTTTAAAAGGTTTTGGGTACGTCGGTATAATGAGCCTTTCAATATGGGTCAATTTCCATTGGATTTTATAAACTTGTTATTGAGTCCACAAATACCTGCAACAAATTTGGGAAAAAAATGTTCATACCAAAATATTTGGTTATTTTATAAATTACCGACACATGTAAAAAAATGCCATCTTTTTATTTTTTTTTATTTTTAATATGGTAAACTTGGCCATTATAAAATTAAAAGAGAATGAAAAGAGATTTTTATTTTTTCATAACGACTATGGTAAGACAATAATCATACTAAGTTACATAAAATATCATGCATGTAAAGATCATAATAATTTTAAATGACCTAGATTTCACTGCCTTCCCCCTGAAAAACAAAACACTACTTTCATATCAAGCTTCTTTCTATCACACCACCATATTTAAAAGATAAAAAACCCCTCCGTCATCTTACTGCCCTAGCTCGTGCATGTTAGCACAAATGAAAGCAAAAAAGTGTGGTTGCTATATGTGCTCAAATGACAAAGGGGTAGATATTTGGTTTAGAAAATAAAGCAAACATCTTGGTTGACTTTATAACTACATTTCATGTTATTACAAAGAGAAGAAAGAGTTTTATCTAAAAGAATAACTCAAGTTACTTTTGAAACTAAAAAGGCATAAAAACGCCCTTCTTATATCTACGAGTTCCCACCACACCTTACACCTAGCACCTAACTTTCATAGGTTCTACAACTCATGCCACCAAAAAAAATCTAAAATTAACCTTCAATATCTTTAACTTATGACTAGTAAAGTGTGCTAATAAACCTAGAAAGCTAAAACATGGAACCGTGATTTTAGAGGAAAGAAAAACTCAAACACTGAATAAGAGAAGGAAATAAATTGCTTATATATCTCCTCTCAAACAAACCAAAGCAACATCCCTAAGACAAGACTTAAAACCATCAGATAAGAGATCTACTAGACAATTACCTATTAACACACCATGTTCACGAAAAAAGAAGAAGAAATATATCACATGTTGAAAAAAAAGGCATAAACCCCATGCATAGAATAAAATAGGGTTATTAGAGTGATACTTGTGGTGGTAGTGGTATAGGATTTATTTTGCACTCACAAAGGTACTAGGTATTCTTTTTTATTTCTATGAAAGATGAGGACCTATAACAACTTACAACCTTGCTATCATCAAAATCATTGTATTTAGAGCTCAATTTTGAATGCAATTTGATGCGAACCCTAGCGGAATTTAATGGTATTCGCGACCCCAAGATCAATCTAACCCAAGTTTGTTGAGATTTGAATGAGCTTATCACAATGGAAGACTTGCTTCAAGGCAACAAGACTATAAACCAACTCGATCACAACGCCTACACCTGGAGATGAGCAAAAGATGTATAAATTCACAACAAAGAATGGTCAATTCTTTGAAGAGTTGAAAGTTCAATCAAGAACCAAGATTGAGCAACCAAAAGTCGGCTACAATGCTGAAAATATTATAAAAAGTCTGCCATAAAAATATTCCTAAAGAGTATTTAAACTTTAAGCCAAAACCCTAGTTTTCCTAATGGATCTCACATAAACCCAGTTTAAATAATAATCAACCCAAGCTAAAACTAGCCCAAAATAATTAAAATAAACAAAATAAACAAGTCTAAAACCCAAACAAGTTGTCTCCTCTCAAAATAAATAAAGTTTGATAGCCCAACTAATTAAATAAGACAAGTTCGTTGTTTCTGTATTATGTTTGGCAGCAGTAAGGCCCAACTTAAAATGGATGTTTCTCTCTCGTCTTAATGAATTAGAAGGCGTGCCATATACCGGTGTAAAGGTATGGAAGTCTAGTTTCTAGCCCAACTAGAATCACATCAAAATTCGATTTGTAGCTCCAGTTATGACCAAAAGAGTAACAAAAGGTCAAACTATCCGAATCTAGTCTTCTTCTCCCAATCCTTGTGTAATGGTCTTGGTTCCACCAACAAGCCCCTTTTGAATATGACTCAGATTAATCAAGGCTTGCTCTTTATTATTACAAATCCTCTTGAAGTCCACCTTAGCCCATGTATCTTTAAGAAGTCCATTGAAAGCTTTTTTGAACTTCTTTGCCCTAAGTCTAGTAACTGGACCAACTGGAACCTCCAATGGATCCTTTGATGGTTGGATCGCATCACAATTTCTCTCCCATTCCCTAAATAATCCCTTGATCTCTCCTTTTTTTCCTTTCTTTTTTCTTTTTGCTTACTCTTATTTTTTCAATTTGTTTCTTCTCCCTTCCTTTTCTCTATTTGTAATTGCCACGCTGCCTTACTATTTTTCTCTTTCACCCTTCTTTTTCTTCCTTGTTATAGTTACCTCTTTTTTCTCTTATTTTTATGACCTTTTTCTTCCCTTTTCCTTTTCTCACTCTTTACTTTTTTTTCTTTCTCTTCCAAACCTCGTTGTATGATCTCCTCTCTATTTCTTTCTTGTTTCTTCCTTTCTCATTTTCTCCATTTTTTTTTTGTTGATTACCCCCCGTAAAGAGTGTCTTAAGGATCCCTGTTATGGGCCATAAAGAAGGATTTTAGAGTCATTATATTGGTAAGGTCAACCCCTTTATCTTTGGAAAGAAATCTTAGACCTTTATCTCTCTTAAACTTGTTTTTATTTTCTATTACAAGGCTAGCTTGACAATATAGTAGCTTATCTTCCCACTTTGCAGGTTTGGTT